>Ga0181612_130116_pt1 | contig 12705 bp, 6 predicted proteins | sample HoacroProtozoa21_FD_119630 | JGI IMG/M metagenome (GOLD analysis project Ga0181612, IMG submission 119630) | Hoatzin crop microbial communities from Cojedes, Venezuel. Combined Assembly of Gp0051906, Gp0051904, Gp0051908 | reverse complement strand
AGACTTGATGTAATCAGTTTAATAAATGTATATAAACTGGTCTAGCGAGTTAAGCTTTGCCACTCACTGAGGTGATGGCACAACTCTGAGTTGTGAATAAAGCAATACCTAGTGTAACCCACTCGTATGAGGATAAAATTTTTAACGCTCTGTCAAATCCATCGTGAACCGTAGGCAATTCCCGCCACCTCACATTTTAAGCCATTCAACATCTATATTCTGTGGCCTCAGCCCATCAGAGACTGGAATGACAGTGCTGAATAACAAATTAATAACTTTCCCAAGGGCTTATCATTCATGAGTTAGCAAATGTGACTTACCATGCAATCTAATGAAGACAGCTCTGTTATTATTAAACAGTTATTCTACAACTAATTCACTTCCATTTTCAGATTAGTTACATTGCAGTCATCAGAAGTCTGTACTGCAGAACCTTCTTGGCCACTTATCCCACCAATAACATATTATTAAATGGAAATATTTTGCCCAAATCCTGCCAAGCCAGTCCATGGACACCACTGAAGGAGCAATAATCAATACTGCTAATGATTCTTTTTACTAGTCTTGTTCTCTCATTATGAACCTCCTTATCTTCTTGACCTTTCTGCATCAGAAGCCCCCAGGTGAGGAGGCTGCGAATTTTCTCTATCAGAATTCCTTTTAAAGCAAAATTAACAGTTTTTACTGATTGAGTGTGCTTCCATTTCTGGTGTACCCAGCTGGGAATATACTTAGGGGAAGAGACAGACATAATTTGCAGAAAGAGCTTAGCACAAGTCACTTTCTGACACGAGAACTTGGGTAGACACTCAAGGTTACGTATCACTTCTGAAAATCTTGTCCCATCTAAGGGCAACAAATTCAGGGGCCTGAATTTAAACAGCTCCTGTTGCTCAAGACATTTTACATCTATCTGTCTGTCTGTCTATATTGTACATAAACTGCATTTATGTGATATATTTCCCAGTTATTCAAGAGGTCATGAGTATAAATATCTAAGAGTTGAGCTTCTGCAACACATGCCGTAAGAAATACACCCACAGATATAAGCCTTGTTTATTTTTGCAAGGTTTTGCTATTAAGCGATTTTATTTTGTTCCAGTGTGCTTTCTCCTGCTGTGAAATTCAGAATGGTCTTCCTGCTTATCTTTTCTGCATTTCTGATAGTCTTTTTAACTTTTAATGACATTATCAGAGTAGTAACCAATGTTCTGCTGAAACATCAGGGATTCAACAGATAGTCTTAAACCTTAATACTCAGAGGCTTCTGCCCACAATTTGGAATAAATATCTATATATGAAGAAAGCAAATATCATATCAATCATGCCTATGATGCTTCATCATATGGAGAAAAAATTTATTTCAAAAAATAAAAGCAGCAAGAGAGCTGGAAGGAAAAAAAAAGACAACAGCAAGAGAGATGGAGAGGAGGGGAGAATATGATGGCAAAAATGAGACAGGACTAACATTAAAGGCAATGACGTAGAAAAAATCCTGACAACCTTAATGGCTAAAAATCTTTCCACATTAACCCTGTATCTATGTGTATCTATGTGTATTTGTGCTCACACACACACTGTACCATACTCAGTATTGGAAAAAAAATGTATTAAGAAGCTCTTTTTCCACAGTAATTGTCACCCATGAAAAGTGCTAAAAATGCAGCCATAAAAACAACCTGTTTCTGTGAGTTCTGTGTTTTTACTTTCCTCCCCCTTCCCTACCTTTTTTTTAATTAAGGTCTTTTTATGGAAAGTAGATTTTTTTTGCTTAGGAGTTAATCTATTCGTACTGCTCCTTCCCTATCTTTGGTTGCAATCCCTATGTTACAAGGTACTTCTGCAGCATTGAATATGGTGGGGTAACAGCAATAAAACTGAAGGAGTTCTGTTTCCAAGCTAGCATCCAGATGTTACCACATAACTACATTTCTTCCATAAACTTCCTCTTATACCTGACATTAATAGGTCTTTTTTATTTTTTAAGGTCATTCGTCAATTCATGGCAATCATACAAATCATCTCATCATTTTAGTACCCCGACAAAAGGAATGGAAAACTAATAAAATTATGAAGAAAATAAATTGTACCCCTTTGTTCCCTATTTTCTGCATTTGCCTCAGTTTCCATCTTTCACGACCCTCCCACCATCACTGCCCCAAAGTTTAGTACTGTACTGATAAATGGGGCCAAAATAACATTAGTCAATAAAATGAGATAGATGCTGCATACAAGATCTACTATTTCGATGTTTGCACCAGCAAAACTTTGTCATTTTTGCTTATAGTCCAGCTCTGTAAAAAATAAAAGAACTTGTTAGACTTCTTCACATCATTTTTTTGTGTTTTGCTTTGGTTTTTTTTAAACTGATTTTGAGACTTTTAACAGTAAGGCCATCTTGGGCTGTAGACAAGTTATTCAAAGACCTCCAGACCATGAATATTACCACATGAATGCTAATTAACTGTTTGTTTGTTTCTAGTCAACATAAGTTTTTGCTTAGGAAAAAAGGAGGCTATATTCTCATTTAGGATCATTTTAATTTATTCAGCATCTCTAACCCCAATCCTATAATTTTATATTTAGATTTTTGGTCAATGATCATTGCTCCCTGTGCCCTGCATATTTATGTTTTAATTGGCACCTAAATTCTTAATTTGAAACATCCTACCTGATACAAATATTACCTAAGAAAGACAGATTTCCACTGACTATTCAACTTCTATTCATTTCCTATTATGCCTAGAGGGTTCAACATAATGTAAGACCCATGCTCGAAATGCTTACTTAAGTCAACGTTTGTGTTTCTGAGACTGGGCTTTCACCAGTTAAAATTGCTATTAGGAGTGGATAATGCATTCTTGAATGCTTTTCATTTTCATTTCTGTTTTATACAATTTCATTTTTTCTTTATTTTTGGAAATATCCTGTGTAATATAACAGAAAAATCTCAGCATTTCTATAGATGTAGAATCCATTAGGATCACTAAAAGTATCTAAAATGGATATTACTACTAATTCTGAAGGCAGATTCTTTGTTGTTGTCTTGTGCCAGAAGAGCCCTGAGAAAGCACCAGAAAGCAGACAGATTTTTTCTACCAGGATTTCTGTCTGCAGAGATGAGTCTTCAGGAGGTGTGTAGTTAGTATTTTGATTTCTACAATTACTCCTCTGACAAATAGTGTGCAATTCCCCCGTCCTCTTTGGGCTTTTTTAGAAGGCCTAGAAGCTCCAAAAGCAGATCATGCTTTATTTTTTGGATAAAAACAAAAGCTGAAGCCTTAGCTCTGAATGCTCCTAATCTAAAGTAATACTTTACAAATGGAAATGTCAAATCTAAGAAATGTCATTTGTAATAAATAAGGCATATGAACAAATTACAATTAGATTCAATAGATCATCCAAGAGTCTCAAGCAGGGTCTATTGTTTATTACATATTTGCAATATTCCCAGAACACTAGAGCTCATCTCTTTGGTGATATTAAATGTAAACTTTAAGTAAATACTACCAAGGCTATTGCTACTAGGTTTCAGATAAAGCAATGCCATTATGAATGGCACGCATTCACTCTATAGCATGTTCTTGCTTATTACTGCTATTAGAGCAACAAATCAAAAAAGACTACAATAAACATATTTTAAGCCAATACTTTTCTCTCTTGTCAACTGTTTAACAACTAGTTTGTGTTCAGTTTTGTGGAAATGTATACATGTATAACTGTGCTATATGTGCAAATAAAAACCACAAGCAAGTTATTTAGCTGCTTTAATGGAAGTACTGTAATCAGCTGGCATTCAGGCATACGCAGTGCCCATCTAATGCTGCTTTCCACTATACTCCTCTAAGACTAGCGCAGGAGACTGAGGTGTCTTATTAGTACAGGCTAGAATATAGACTGGCAGTTTGTTATTATCAAGCTGCTACTGATAAATGAATTATTACTACTACACAGTTGGGGGAAGGGTACTGTTTGTATATTTTCCATAAAAACAAATTACAAATGTTCTATAGATGTGATCATTACTGGACAATTACTATGGGACAACAGTTTATACTCTCTAAGCTGCTTGGGAACCAATTCCTCTATATCAGGTATCTGAATTATGGGTTTTTTGTTCAAGGTCACATGGCAGTTTTGCTGTTCCCTGATTTATTAAAGATTAATTCAAACAATAGGAAATGCTTTTAAAAATATTCCTCACTGATACAACACTACCACAACAAGAGCAGCAGGATTAGTCATCACCATGCTGGTCTCATATTTCTCAGGGGGAGGGTGAAGAAGGCAAAATGAGGCACTGAGAGGACAGACTTTAATTCGATAAAGTGTCTAAATAAGTACTTACATTTAAGCCTGTTATTAAGTGGAGTTTTACTCACACAAACTTTAAACTCAAATCTTTGAAGGAAAAAGACTCTCAGTAAATACTAAAGCAAGAATTTTGAAAATCAAAAACAAAAAAACTGGGGAAAAAAATTATACCTCATTGAAAAGTACAAAAAACCCTGTAGAAATAGGTGCGGAGAGGCTCCCAACAGGTTGAAAAGATCTCTTGCCCATCCCAATTTATACCAGAGAATCAATCATATCTAAAACATCCTTGACAGATGTTTGCCCAGAACTGCTCACAGGTCTCACAACCACTGCGTCCCCAAATTGATTACTGAATTCAGTTGAGTCCTGCTATGAGCTCCAGAACCATTACAAGACTAGGCATCACTCTCCGTTATTCCTCTTCGTTCAGTGTGTACCACAGTCCCTTCCAGGAGACCACACACAGAAGATATAATCCTTCCCAATCACTTTAAGCTCACATGATATGAACTATATTGGCATCAGTTTTAGCTGTAGGTAAAAGCATTGGTAGTAACAGCTGACCAAAAGCTCTCCAACTATGCCTTTGTCAAATGTGAAGAAATACAATTAGGTAGCCCTAGCAAAAATACTGTGTTGACAAAAATTACCAGGAATCTAGAACTCAAATTGCTAAGTAGCTCTCTAGAATGACTGCTAATGCAAAAGCTGTGCAGGTGACTGAAATGGCCACAGATTCTTGGTCTCATTAGCATAAATAAACACTAATGGGCAAGAACTGACAAATAGCAAAATATTTCCTGAAAGCAAGTTGGTTAGTATTCACAAGGAGTGAAAAGCTTTGACCCATAATATGTCTCTTTTCAAAAGTGCAGATGTTGCAGTGTTTTGCAAAAACAAATCATTAATGCCACCTGTAGATGTAGGAACTGAGTTACAGAGGAGAAATGAGTTGTCTGCTGTCATTTAGCAAGCCAGTTTGGAAGGCGAATATACCCTAGGTGTTCATGTCCTGAATATGCCAGCCTGAACATCAGACAGCACTTTTTCAGGTTCCTATTCACTCTCAGTAACTAGTGTTCCCTTTTCAGTTTTAGTATATTAGTCCTGATTCTGCTCCAGTTTATAGTCAATGAAATAGCCATGTACCAATCAAATGATATGGATGGAAAAACCAAAAAGAATCTGTTTCATCATGCTCAGATTTGGTATTGATGTCAATCACTATCCCAGCTGCGATACCTCTGCTAAATTACATGAAAAATGCACACAAATGAAGGGCAGTTAGAATCTGCTGAGTTGCTCCTACAATAATATAAGAAAACATTACATCATTTTCCTTGTTATCGAATATGTATTTTGCAGCACAAAAATAAAATGTAGTGATCACTTGATTATGAAAATCTAGTTAAGATCAGAAATCACAAATGTAATATCTGCACTAAGGGAAATACTGCAAAAGGAGAAGCTGCTGACTACTAAACTTCTCCAGTATTAGGTTTTCGTTATACCCAATAATATGCGAAGTATGAAGCATAAACTGTTTTATAAATAAAAAAGTAAAGAACAGTTGCCATGGAGACATCATGAGTTGCCTTGAGGCTTGAGGAAACACAATTAGCCTACAGGATGGCTTTCAAGCACTTTAATTCAAACCTTTTGGAGTTTCAGAAATGCAGTGATCTGCTGAAATAATTATTTGTGCTCTCTGTATTTTTTAAGCCCATATGTATTACTGTGTGCTCAAAAGTAATGATTATGGAGTAATATCTTTTCATTCTGATATTTTAAATTGAATTTATAGAACAGAAGCCTTCAGCTTTGACTTTTTAACACTGTATTAAAAAATACAACTAGTTAGGACAGAAATCTCCTTTTTTCTCTTCAAACGTTTCTGATTTTGCAACAATGCAAATTAATTTTTCTTTTACATAGATTGCTCCTAGAAAAAAACCTACACCGACTCAAATATTACCTGAAAAACTGCTGCTTGCTAATATTCAGTCTGTGAATCACAGTCCTTGTTCAACAGGATGCAACAAAGGGCAACAGAAAAACACAAGTTCTGTACAAGCGTCTGTAAATTCCATGTGTCAAAGACTATTCTCTGGAAATGTTTGCAACTTTCAGTTACAAAATTCAGTAACTTTGCTTTTTAAAATAGAGATTGGATCTCAAGAGGTCCTTTCCAACCTCAGTGACTCTGATTCTAAGACGTGCAATGTAAATAATCTAGTTGGGATTTCTGGCACCATGTCACCTGCACCCAAATTCAGTAAGTGCACGAGCACATATACATAAAAGAGGGAGTGAATTCTGTCAATTAAATCAGTACTCACTAACAAGCCGCATTGTCAGAATAAACTTGAAAGTTAGAGACATGCTGAAAATCTGTCTGTGAATACATTTGCTCACCTACTAAAATCCTGTGCAACTTTCAACATACAAATGTTCATTCTCCCGTCCATCGTCTTGTTTATGCCACATCTTCTGTTAAATTCTCATCCCTTACTCTGGCCACTGTAAGGTGCGTATAAAGACTATAATTCTCAAAGCTCAGAATCTGGTTGGAAAGGAGTATTTCAGCACAAAAGCTGGGAATTTTTTAGAGGATGCACAAGAGGACTGTCACTTTGCAGGGTCTTTACACACGAAGGTGCAGTAGAATAATAGTAGGATGAAGATGCTATAGAGATAATAGTACTAGTTCTAGGAGAAAGTTACTTCAACTTGTATCACAAACTGAGCTGATGTCCTAAGCTCACCAGGCCATCGTACGTGGAGACTGTCAAGCATCTCATTATTTGAAACTGAGTGAGTCAGGAAGAGACAATTTCTAGTTTCTGAGGTTTTGGAGGATACCACTAGGCTCATCAAGCTAGTTTTGGTTGTGCGCTGGCAATGACCAGCCATCCCTGGTCACATTCCCTCACAGCTCTGCCAAGGCCCATGTCATTCATAATTTACTGCTTTAGAAGAAAGGGTTTTGTAACCACAGGACCTGCAGTCTGCATAGCATTAGTAAGGCTCGATAGGAGCAGCTTTGTAGAGGAAAAGTTACTGCTGAGGACCTGACACCTTTACTCTTTGACAGTCATTTTACTTCTGTTCTTCACAAAATGTTTTATACATACATGCATTGTTTAGACTGCCTTTGCACCTATATAATACCAGCATAGAAAAAGTAACATATCATATTCTTGTAATAAATTGCTATAACATGTAGAATTGTGTTCAAATGTATTACTACCTATTTTCTGGTTTTGCAGACAGAGGAGACCATTAGCTGCTTTAGATGTCAACCTTAGAAAAAAAAACCCACAAACCAGCAATTAATTTTAAAGGTCTGATCAATGAAACTATCTGAAAAAAATGTTAGGTACAAGAGAAATGTACAGTTGGAAAAGTATGAATAGGAACCATGAAAGCAGTGCTAAACTGAATATAAGTGAAAGATACAGATGGTATATATTAGTGAAAGTCAAAGGAGACAAATATAAACAGCAGTAATACTCCTGTGCAGAAAGACCAATAGACTTAAACATCCTGCTCTTTCATTTTATTAAGCACTATGTGCTTGTTGAACACCTTATAAATAACCTTCTTTAGGACAGATTTTCTCATTTTTACAGAAAGCCATTTGAAAAGTACACATTTAGAGTGATTGAACAATGGTATTCATTTAATACAATAATTATCTTAGACTACCTCTGTATTTTCATTATGGGAAAGCAAGCAGGTGCAGAACAAGCACTCAAATGTTACATGAATCTCACACGACAATAAATGACATTTTTTAATATGGCATCTCTGCTTCCAGCATTACCACATAGGGTCCCTCTACATTCTGATTTCAGCCTTCCACAGACGATGTCTATGAACTTAGCACTTGCTAAATGTCCAACATTAAATAGCAGATGTTTATATCCACATCGAGAACATGGCTAGATCACGTTCTCCCACAAATGTCTTTGGTAGTGAAAAGTAGGGCATCAAAAAGCACTACTGTACATAGATTTGAATTAAGTCATTTACTGCTTTTGTTTAAACTTACAGTGAAGAAAACAGTGTTTTTTCCTGGCTATTATTCCAAGTCAGCTCTCATGAGAAAAGAACAATCAAGGATTTGGGGAGAAGTGTATATTTCCAGCAGATATGCACTCTGGTTCTGGTACTCTGTTTCTGATTTGACAGTACTCCCTATTCATGATTATACAGACTGAAGTGGAATACAGTAGCCTTCAGGGTATCTATGCATCTTTCCTTCCTTAAGGGGTGCATGCAAGTAATTCTAGTAACTTTTTAACCTACATCTCTGTGTTGAGGCACAGATCTAATGACACATTATTATTAGCAAGGTCTTATGGAAAGAATATATGCTTCCAAACAGAAACCTCAAGAGATTAATCACTCAGGTTGAAAGCTTTTAACACTTCAGATTAAATGAGCTATTCCTGACTATTAATCTACCTAAAATCTTTGCATTTCTAATAATTTACACCTTCCTCTAATCTTCTGAACCTCTTTTCAAAGGAAGCCAATTAGCTCCAATACATCTTTGTATTCCGTTTAACATAAATAAAAGAAACACATATTTCTTGGTAGGTTTTCAATGCAATGGCAACTCCATCTCATTTTCCCCCTTCTTTTCTTTAAAACAAGCTGGTAGGTCATATTGGAGACTAATGCTGTGATCTGAATATGCAAAGAACGTGTGTCCAGAAATAATTCTGGTTGGGAGAAATACAGATAAACTTTCCATTTTTGCATTGGAATAATGTCATGTTACAAAATGTTTTAAGATAGTACTAATTTTACAATTGTTACCTTTGAAGTGTAAATATAATCTCAGAAGATCACTAGTAGTGGCACTACACAACTGTTTGTTTAACAGTAAAAATTATTAAAAAGTAACAAACAATTAACCACACACGTTAGAGCGTATGTGACTTAAGGATCAAACAGTCTGCTTTTACTCTGTATTGCTGTGACTAACCCATTCCTGGTATCCCAAATAGCTTCTTATAGTTGCATTGAATTGCAGCATTCAGTGTTGACAATCACAATCACTCTAAAGCCTGTGATTTAAAAATTATTCTACTTATGAGCAGAAGCTGAAGAAAAATTCAGTAAGTTAGCAAATAGGGAATGAACAGCTCAGGAATCCAGAAGAACAAAGGTTTGTGAAAAATTCAGTAAAAAGTAAAAATATGCCCCATTATACCTTGATTGCTACTAGCTTCTTCCCTATCCATATTACACATACGCAGAATGTCAGAGGCAATAGTGTATTCAGTTAAACATCAGCAGTAGCTAACACTCACTCCTGCTGCAGAGGAGTTTTTAGCCCTGTTTCTGTCTAACCCCCCACTGATGTAATGTACATTCAGGGAAGATGGGCCAAGCCTTTAAAAGGAATGACTGCTCTGCAGATGTGCTGGGTTTGCCGACTGAGCTGTGCTTGCATGAGACACACCTCCCTTAATTATTTCTTCTAATAAAATACATAGTGTGAATCTACCAAGTATTTTACTCTTTGAGAGGAAAGATCTGATCAAAACAAATTGTATCAATGAAAGCCAAGCACCTAGACACCAAAGCTATAAACCAGTATATTCACTGTCAATAAGGGAAAAATATTTCTTGAAATATTATTTGCCAAATATATTAAACGGATATGCTGAAACAGAACTATGACTTTAATATTGTTAACAGTAATTTGTATATCCTCTTTAACAGAAATGTTATATTTTCTGTATTGACATATAGTCCAAGATGAATTATATCAAACATTTTAAAATACAATTTTTCATCTCTTAGCAGTTGGACAGGAGAGGTGTCTTCCTCCTTAGTGTTTCGAGTTCATTAGATGTTTTCTTTTTCTACAACAGAAGTTCAATTGTAGGACATTTTAAAAAAGAAAGATTTCCTGAAAACACCGCCACAGTCCTATAGTGAGATTTCATGAGGTTGAACCTGGAAAGATTAGGTTTTTATTATGTCAATTGTTTTCTCTCCTACACCTACAACCATTCAACCATGTAGCAGAGTCCTGTAACATATGAAACCATATTAACTTATATTAAATTTAAATTCAATTTATTTAATGGTATTTAGAAAGATCAACAAAGAAAGGCATAACAAGGGGAGAGAGAAAAACTGAACTGGAAAATACTAAAACTTTTATTACTGTTGGACAGACTCGGAAGTATCATTTTAATGGGTGATCCAGTCATACTGTATGATGTAAGAAACAGGTTTTCTTCCTTCCTATCAACATTTCTCTTCAGATTGTGCTTCACAACTTTAGATATATTCTTTGACTCCCTGCTAACATTTCATGTATGCATAATGACTTCACTTGTTTTGAGACAGATTAATTGCTATACTTCAACCACAGAACACAGATTCTGGAATATGACAATCCATAAGTTCTACTTTATTGGGTAATGCAATTTTTAAAGAGTGTAATTAAAATTCTCTTACACATTTACAATTTGCTGCCATTTGAACATGTTTTCATAAAACAGAAGTCTGTGTATCTGATAATCTTAGAATGAGGTTCAAATCCTTTCTAAGATGTATCTAACAGGTAACACTTAGCACACTTGGATACCAGCAGTGATGAAGAGTGTCAGATAATTTAAAAGTGCATTTATGGTATTTACATTTTATTTTCATGTGTCTTTCGCTATTAAAGCATTGATCCCAAATTTACATCTGTGAAATTTTCAAAAATCAATTTGAGAGTCTAAACTGAAAATAATGTGCAAAGAGAACACAGAAAGCAAGCATTAAATAAAATTAATTTCACAAAATGACTATCTGATTGGAGTGAAATAAAAACCAAAACCTGTAAATTCTAGCAGTAATTACATTGAGCGCAGTCCGGTTCTTAGAATATAGTAATAATTACCAAATAAAGAGTAACTCTTTTTTCATCAGTAGCTGCATATTACCTACCAAATTTATTCCTTGTGATGCTACACAGTACTTCTTAACCTACTCTTTTGGTAGGATCATATAAACATTTGTAAATAGAACCTAAATTTCAAGGATAATGTTGAATCACACAATGTAGGAAAACCTGCGTTATGTATAAGCTTATGTATGTGCAACCAACAATTATATCAAAAAATAGACAGCTGAGAGGCAAGAATTCATTTTTTTCCTCTTCTACAGACTGGTTAATAACTACTAATGTTGGGCAACAAGTCTTTACTGAGCAAGACATCATACAGCACAGAAAGCCCACAAGTAATTCTCTTATCCATCGGGCCTCTTTCTATTCTGCAATACTACAGATGCACAGTTTATTCCTTTGTTGCAACATTTCATTGCAGAATCTCAGCCTAAAATAAAAGCACTAATAATACCGTGAACAAAATGCAAAAAAAAAATGCAGGAGAACTTTCATAAGTCTCTAAAGGATCTGAAACAAAAAGTGTGATAGATGTGACCTATTAAGTTCAGTAATCTTTACTGAAGAAAACTGCAATGTAGAATTACCATAGTGTCCTCTAACCTGATTGCTTAAGGAACTACCACATGTAATTCTCTTACCTTATTTCTGAAACTGAACTAAAAGTTCTGATCACGTACTATGGAGATCATTAAAAATGTGCTGAGATGTATGAGGGTCTTGCAACACTGTGCTACTTCCAGCATAATATGTCTAGTGGGTAATAGCTAAGCATGGACAAAAAAGTGAATTGTGTAAATACCATCCCTGTCAAACAGCAACACCTGTACAAAGAGCTTCTTTTACACAGAAAGATCTGTAGGATATTTTCTTATCATCGGATTGCCCTGACCATGATAAAGCAGGTCTGCTGTGATTTTAACATGCCAGGACTGCTTGGACAGGAATAAGCTGCCAGCATAAATGACCATAACTGTTTATCTTACGGCACCATTGCCATCAGCTTTAGTTTCTTTTGAAAATTGTGGTTCTATATTCTTTCAAAAATTCTGTTCTATTAGCAGGAAATACTAATGGAACAAATGAAAGTTAAAGTCTCAAAGTACACTTAAACCCCAGAAATTGTCTATATTTGAGCTACAAAAAATTGCACGTAAAAATGTGATGGAAAAATAACACAGACGAGAAACAAAAACTGGTCCAGTTATTGAAACAAACACATAAGATGAATCATTGTGACTCAGGAAGTCCAATAGCACCTCCAGCTCTTTCATATTCACCAGATTGTGCATCTGCTTATCAGAAAACTGAAAATGTCACTTGAAAGCATAAACAATGGATATTGATACCCGTGAATGTAAAATTCCCACTTACTAGAGTGATTGTAATTAAACTGAAGTAGATCCTTGCTGTTCTGAGAAGACAGGAAAGCTCTAAGATAAAGAGGCTCCTAAATAATGCTACTT
>Ga0181612_152539_pt1 | contig 12706 bp, 7 predicted proteins | sample HoacroProtozoa21_FD_119630 | JGI IMG/M metagenome (GOLD analysis project Ga0181612, IMG submission 119630) | Hoatzin crop microbial communities from Cojedes, Venezuel. Combined Assembly of Gp0051906, Gp0051904, Gp0051908 | reverse complement strand
GCCGCATCCCTGGAAACATGAAAGGTCAGGTTGGACGGGGCTCTGAGCAACCTGATCTGGTTAAAGATGTCCCTGCTCACTGCAGGGGGGTTGGGCTGGGTGACCTCTAAAGGTCCCTTCCAACCCGAAGCATTCTATGATTCTAAACTATTTCTTACTGTGCAGCTGAGCCCCAGATCCTGTTGATGGTTGAAATCAACTTCCATTATAATAGGGCTGCCTCAGTGATACAGATTTGGGAACAAATCTCTGTTCTTCCTATAGTGACCTAACTGAAGAATGCAGTACTAGGGGTCAATTAGAAAGGAGACCTGAGTAAACTTAGAGCAGTACTATGTTGTGCTTCATTTAATTCAGGCTATATTGAAATTCTCCTTGTCTGACTTACTGCAATGAGCTAAAGATTGGTGATCTGGGGTTTTTACTTTTTTCTCCAGAGGAGTTTGAAGTTGTTCTTAGAGGAAGCGGCTTAACCCTTGGTGGGAAAACTGATGGTGTTACTTGTACCTATCAAGTGAACGGAACTACGATTCGTAAGTATTGAAGTTTGAGATAATCTGCCTTTATATTTCCTAATAAGTGATTTAGTTTGCTTCTTGTTACTTCATTTAATTAAAATTGAAAGAAAAATATTGAAGAGGCAGAAAACAGGAGAGCTCTGAGGATTACTAAGAGGATGCAAGTTATTTCACATCTTGCTCAGTGGTTTGAATTTACTACCAATTGCCGTTAGCTGTAAACTGTGACTGGTGTTTGGCAGCGCAGCTGGCTGTGTGAATTAGCATGGTGATAACTGTCTGGGTCCTGATGTTCAAGTAAGCAGATGTTTGCCGATGAAAAAAATGTGATGATGGAGTGTACCAATCAAGTACCCCTTCTTGTAAGAAGACCCAGGCTCTCGTAATTCCAAAAGGCACTGTTTTCCAAGGTGCACTTACCTTGTTATCTTGGAGCATCTGCGCCCATTCTGTCTGGTGTACCAGATGTATGGCCGTTGTGCTGTTTGTTTCGGGGGCTTCGCGGGGCATGCGTGCCCCTCTGTGACCTGAAGTCAGTCCTCTTCCTGGAGCTCCTGCAACGGTGTAGAATAAGGCCAAATGTTATTTTGGTTGGTGGTATTTTGTCCTTGTATTTTGACATGGTTCATCAGCTCAGTGTCCCAAGCAGCACTGTCTTCCAGGAGTGGTCTCACTGCAACCAGATCCCTAGCTGGACTCTTAATTTCCTGACCTGCAGAAAGAGATTTTGTTTCAGACAGATTGACCATGGCATCTTTTACAAGCACTGCCCTTCTAGCTTTATCTTTTTTTATTTGTTTGTTTGTTTTTTGGGGGGTGGGGAGGGGTGGTGCAGATGGGTGTGGTTTTTAAATTATTAGTAGTACTTGCCATTGGCAAGATGTTAGAATCCTTAGTTATTCCTTTGTCAAACTACAAATGTCACTGGGGAAATTTTTCCTGAGTGGAATGCTGCAGAAGTTAGAAAAGCTCTGAGAGGTAGTGCGGACTGTTTTCTTCTTGCTATCTGATTAAGTATGCTCATGGTGAATTTAATTTTCAGCAAAATATTCAGGACTTAGTCTTCTCTTGCTTGGTGCATTAACTTGCAGCAGGGCAGATAAGTCATGCCAGAATTTGGGTACATCTCCTTGTGCTGCTCTGTGCCCTGAACTGGCACAAGGTAGATGATCATGGAAAAAAATGCCATTAATGAAAACCTCTGCAATTTTTTATATCCAGCAACTAAAGTGGATGGCCAGTATAAGTACATCCAACTTCTTGCTCTAAGCACTATCCCTTAGAAGCAAGCTGGACTGGAAAATGACTGAAAATGGACCTGTAGAAAAAACGTCATTTTTTCCCTACCTACTGTCTGATTTTTATATTAGCCTGTCTTAAATTCCTACCCAATTGAACATGTGTTTCCAGTACATTTCTTCCTTGCTCTGGATAGCATATATACTTTAATGGGCTGCCAGTCTCTCCTGGCTGTTAAATATCTAAAATAATTCGGAAGAATAACAGAATGACACAGTAGTTCTGGATAAAGGCAACCTGTGTAAATAAATTCTGCTTGTGTAAGTTTCTTCCCTTCAGTTTCAAATAAAATTCTCACCTTTGTTTCCCAGGTTAGACTGTAGCTTGCTTATTTAAATTTATTGCATAAATGAGCTTCATAGAGCTAGAATTTGGAATGTGGCAAAATTACTGCTGCAGTGATATATTTATTATCATGGTGTACCTTTCTTATTGGAAAAGTGGGGAAAACAGACTAGTTTAGTTCCAGGTGAATAAAATTAATTTCACACTATGTAGGATAAATAGTTGAGACACCAGTTACATGACCTGAAGATAATTCGACTTAAATTTCAATTCAAGTGGCTGGTTTGCAAGACGTAAGGACTCCTCAGTTCTATTCCTGCTTTGTTCCTGGCTTGTTGTTTGTCATGAGCAGTCACTTCTCTACATCCCAGTCTGTCCGTCTGGGAAATTAAAACAATAGCATGTATCTTCTTCACATGAGTGTTTTGAGGCCTGCATCAATATGGTTATGTTCATAGTGTTATTCATACCATTCGAGATCATCTTACAGAGTGCATTAAGGTACTGGTGGAGATAGGACCTATAGAACATGAGAGTTAAGAAGGGATTTAGCAATTTTCCATAAGCATCAGAAATATAAACCTCCTCTATCCTGCTGGTGGGTGCTACTATCGCGCTGAAAGCTTTGGCTTCAGCAGCAATGCTATCGGCATACACCAAAGCAGTTGCAGTGCTGTTTGAATGCTGTGCTGCCAGTTATAGCCCCTAGGAACTTGGATTTTGATGTGCTCCGTGCTACAAGTGGGGGATGAACCCACTGTGGAGCGTCCAGAGGAAGCTGGCAAGGATGGGCTGAAGTCCAGAACACAGCTGTAAGGAAGGACAGAAAAGCTCAGTTTGTTACTTCTACAGGAAAGGAAGAATGACCAAAGTAATTGTTAAGTATGGGCTGCTGCAGGGCTGAAAATAATAAGCTGGGCTCTCCCAATCCATTGAGAGGAGAACAACAATAGGCTTCAAATTCTGCAGCAGATCTAGGTGAGGTATTTGGAGAATGGTTCTCACTGTAAATGTTTCTCAGGCCTGGAACAGGTTACCTGGAAAGCCTTTTAACAGCTTGGATGAGTGTCACTGAAGAATGTCTGAAGCACGTTGCCTTCTTTAAATGACCTTTTGAAATGTTTTCTGACTCCGCTTTCTCCGATTCTCTGATTGTTCAGTCTTTTATAGCTGTGCAGCATGCGTACGTCTGCTCTGCCATGGTAGAAATAACTATACTTGGACAGGATGAAGCCCCCAAATACTTGCTAGCATCTGATGTGAGAATTTCTAACTAGATCTCTGGGCTGACTTTTTTTTTCCTTGGCTTCAGGAAAGGGTGCGCTAAAGCACACGAAGGGAGGGGAATGGCATAGTGATGTGTTTATTATACACTGCAGCGTAAAAACACAATCTGCTGTATGGGGCCTTGCCAGAGGCCCGCTACAACTCACCCAGGTTCTCCTCTTCAGCAATGGACAACAGCAAATGTTTAGGGAGTAGTATAGGAAGGAAACAGGGAAATTTAATGAGCCTTCCCCTGATATGCAAGCTCATTCTCTATAGCTCTGTGCTGGGCTCCAAGCTCTTTTGCCTCAGAGGAAACCTACAAGAGAACAGTGGAGCTAGGATGGACAAAAAGGGAGGAAGGGCGCGTTGAGCAGTAGCAGGAGAAAGGAGATGGTCTCAGGAAAACTAAAATTGTTCCTGTGTCATTGCATTCTCCACTGAAAAAATGGCAGTCTCTTAGCGGAAGCCTCACCGTTTGAGGGCATAACAGAGGGTACTTGCATGAGGATGTACCTGAATGTTAGAGTTCCCCTTATCGATAGTCTGGGCTCCACTTTGCGACCAGCCTCAGAGCAAAGCGTTATTTTGTCAGTTCTTCTGGTTTTAGAAGACGCATTTGGCATGTTTCTCTCTTTGCATTTATAAAGAACCATTACCAAATGCTAGAAAGGAAACATGCCAAATGTAACTGTGGGATAGAAAAATAATCTATGAAACATATCATTAAGACAAAAACATATGGCAATGTGCTAATCCCTCTTCCCCACCTCACAACTAGCCCCAAATCTAGGCCAAGCAGTCAGTGCAGATTATAGCACATAAGAAAAGCTCATTTATGCTAACAGCTCCTCCGTCAGCTGCCCCTGAACTACTTGTATGTCTGCCTGTTCCCTAAATGCAGGACAGAGTCATCTCCAAGTTTATCTGGCAGATCATTTATCTGCTCTCACCCCTAAATCAGGAAATAGTCTCTGCTTGCAGGACCAGCTCCAGTACAGAAATTAACAGTCCTGCCATGGGGAATTTTGGGAGGATGGTTCTGCACACAGGAGCAGGATTTTTCCTACTTTACCAAATGCATGAAGTAAAAGAGCTCCCTCCTCTCCTTTTCACAACTGCAGAAAAGGAGTGTTCTGCTGGACACAGTGCTCTACAAATAGATGCTTTAGAAGTTTAAGAGATTTGCAAACAGCTAGTGAGACTCAAAAGCATGAGAAACACTGGAAAAATAGACACGCCAGTCACAACTGACAAAATAGTCCTTTAATGCAGTGCACAGGGTTGGAGCTAATTAGAAACAAACCTTCATCCTCCAAATGTTAGGAAACACCTAATACTGTTCTCGCTCCTTGCAAAAATGGTCTTGATTCTAGGAAATTATCTTGCTGGAAGAGCATGACCTGACTTGAGTAAAATAAAGTAAGCAATGTAATGTGGGCTCACACTCACATTTAAAGCTAGCTCTGGATTTGAATGTTCATGGGTGCGGCTTTAAAAATGCAGCAGCTTTATTCCCTAACTTGGGCCTGCCTTGCTTGCAAGTTCCAGACATTATCAAACCGGTAACCAGCATACTGTGAGAAGGGAAGGGACTTTATAGCGTGCTCACACATCAGCTTCTCATTTAAGCAGCACAGTATATTAAGCTTATGTGATCTATTTTTCAGATGAAAAACCAAAAACGGTGGAATCTCATTTTTTGCTCTGCCCTGCGCCAATCCTATACAAAAGCGGCCAGTAAGTACTTGAAACAAATGTCATCCTATGTTTTCCTAGAATTGGACCCATTATTGCTGATGTTAATCATGAGGGGCTTTGGCTAGAGGCAGTCTTTTGTTTGTTTTATGGGGGGTGGTTTGTTGTTGCAGTTTCCCCCCCCTTGTGTTATTTCCCTGGTGTATTTGCCAGCTTTGGAATGGGCTTTAAATAGTCATCTGTGACCAAACCAATTTGGACAGTGCCTTAAAAATGAATATTCAGCCAGTTTATTAAACACTGAAAAGGTCTGGCTTGTCATAAGTTTTATGCAGATTAGCTGTTTTAACAGCACATAATATGCTCTCTTCTGGATAATCTTTAGGCTCATTGTTAAATAGATTACATTATCACTGACACTTACAAGCTATTATTAAAATTATGTGTCAAGATGCATACCACTGCTCAACATGTAATCATAAACCGAGGCGCTAATTTAGCAATGGCAACAATTTCCTAACAGCAGTGTGGCTAAACTGCAGTTCTAGCCTTATTCTAAGTGTCACTGGCCATGGCTGCACATTACTTCTGGCCCTTTGAGAACTAATCCTTCCTCCTCCTCTCAAATTCAGACATGCCCTAGGCTTTTAAGATCGCTTCAACTTCATTGTTCAGATTTGTGGAATAGTAGCATGAAATGGAAATTCTAAGCTAATCAGAAGTCAGAAAACTGCATGCCAGATCTTGGCCCTGTAGGAGGGCAAAGGCTTTCATGCTGTTGACTTTCTCCCTGTTTTGCAAGTAGTTTTTCTCAGAGAGTTATTTGAGATGAGGTTAATATTAATCCAGTAGGAAGCACAGCAGTTCTTTACACCTCTGCATTTGCATTCTTCTGTGGCAATTCTTAGCAGTTTAAGAATCATATTGCATAGATGATTTTCAGTAGTTACTTTTCTGAGTTAAGCAAGAACCAACTGCCTCAGCTGTGCTGCAAGACCAACAGCAAAACCCCAAATACGCATCTGTTTTGTGCATTAAATGGCAACTGGGAGGAGAAAAGTTGGAAAGCGGTAGGAGAAAAAACTTCAGTGAGTCACCCCAGTGGAAGAGAGTGGGGTGAATCACTGCAGAGGAGCTGTGTCTGTGCAGCAGCCAAAGCTCCCCTTTGGGGACCAAGCACTGGCGTAGGGCGATGCAGTGAAAACAAGCGCGGGGGAGTTACACGGAGAGCAGAGTCAGGGGATGAGTTTTTAGCACTGTTATGTTTTCCTGGTACTGAAGTTGCCTTTTACATAGCTATGCAAAACATTGATCTGTCCTGTGTGCAGCGGGAGTTTGTTAGACCTATGTGCCTTTATGTTAAACAGTGCAGTTGGCACTGTTTTCGGCAGAGCTAGGCTGCATCTGCTTGTGTGACAATTGTACAACAAATCAGCTGTAACAAACCACTGTCTTAGCTGAAAGAAATCAGCATCACGTGCAGCTGTAAGAGAACTCATTTTGTCATCAGAACCATGTAAGTCACTCAGATTAAGAATCCCTCATCTCCATGCCAAGTATTTCAGTGGGGTTACGTTACAACAGAAGAACAGCAGCAAATTAGGCTCCCACTATTAAGCACCCCAACACCCAAAGCTGTAAATGCTTTTCCATACACTGAGAGTATGTAAACAGCCTATCCTGCCAAATCAATGCGAAATGCACGGAGTATTTGTTTCTATAGATTAAAGCACAGTGCAAGTTATTTGAACATGCTGCATCTTTTCTTATTCTGCGAAGAGCTCGTTTGGCCTGTGAAGCATTATTGAAATAGACAACTTGCCATATTGTAATTGCAGTGTGGATCAAGCACCTAATTACAGCACATTTCTTCTCAGCAGTGTTTGTAAGAAGGAACACGTGAACAATACACATGAAGTTGTACCGGTTCACTGAAAAAAAAAATTTTCAGAAGTCATGTGAAATATACTTCCATAACCTGGTATTGAAGTAGTTACAGCTTCAGCCCAGAGATAAACAGTTTGCTAGGCAGAAGACTGACAACTATGAAAGATACATACATACTTGAACTCTTGACTTCCCATTGGCACAGCCCAGACTATTGCTGGATAACTCCCAGTAATTCCTCATGTAGTGGAGCTAATATTAGTCGCTAATGTACCAACAACCGGTCTGCTCTTTTACTAGTGCTCTTTTTAGTGGAATTCAGAGCAACACAAGCAAAGTTAGCTTGTGATTTTTAAACCTGCAGCTTTGTTTCTGGGTAAACTGGGTAACTTCACAGGTTTCATTATATTTTTGTAATTGGAGACACTTCTTAGTAGCTGATGAATTTGCAGTTTTCACATGCAGAACAATAGAAACCCATGTGGAATAGATAAAATGCCAAAGTACCCAAAGTGCTGGGTCAGTAAACCCCTGGTCTCCCGGACTTAAGCCATTGTGCCTTTCTACTTTCTTTCCAGCTGCTGGCTGCATTTAGTTCGGAGCCTCCAAAATACCAGCTGTAGATTTAACCAGGCGTTCTTTTCAAAGCCTGTTTTTTCACAGTACTGCGTAGCAGATGGATGCGGTATCCTTAGGTTATGTGACAACATGACTGTGCTGCTTGTGCCATTTAAAATACTTTCTTGTCATGCCACTTCCGAAGTACAAAATTACATAGTCTGCTTACAAAACCAGCTCATTTTAAAAGACCCTTGATTAGATAACAGATGAAATTACTTGGTATTTCTACATGAACAACCTGTGCAGTATAAAAAAATGTTAGAAAGTATTGAAATAATCCAGAAAGGAAAAGTACCATGTATAATCTGCAGAAAGCATACGAGGAGACAAACCCAAGAAGGGTGAACTGCTTTGCTTCATGTACTTTGAGAGATCACTTATATACCATGAGGGCAAGTGTAACATTACAACTAATGTTTTACTAAAAAACTCAGATTCTATTGCCTTGACCATTTAAAAGCCATATATTTTTAGGGTCTCACATAATATTTGAGAAAAAAATTCCCCTTTTTAGCTCAGGCTTGCATTTGCTGTCCTGCCACAGCTCAAGGGAATCAAACAATCAGAGATTTCTTTGACCTCTCCATTACTTTAGATGTTTCTGTAGTCATTGTACTTTGGAAAGAAAACACAGCCTTTGTCTCTTTGGAAGACCACTACAGGAAAAACTGGTATATTTTTATAAGTCTAAGTTCTTGCACTACCTTTGCTTTTGTTCTCTTCATTTTGCTCTAAGTTCTTTGAGTACACATGCAGAAAATACATCTGTAGGCTTGAGTTCATGAACAGATGGCTTCTGTTCCTCTAAGCCAGTGGTAAAATCCCCTCTGCCTTCAATGGAAAGACTGTCAGAGTTTCTCATTGGAGCATTACAGCAAGAGATTTTGGATTTGCTGGTGCCTACTGAAAAAAATCCAAATTGGTCTATTGCAGATACTCATCTAAGCAAAGCAAGAAAGGTTAGGTCTAGGCTAGGCGGTGAATTATTCAGAATCAACCAACAGGCTGAGAAATTACTATTGTTCTTAAAATAGTTCAGAGAACTAGAGGTTTGTTTTTTAATGCATCTGCAGCTGGCTGCTGGACAGCTTCCACCATTATGCATCCTGCACTTGAATTCATACAGTGTTTGCTCTCAGATTAGCTCATAAAATGAAGGGAGCATTCACCCCTCGGTCCAACAACATATATAAGCTTCTCATAACTTGAAACATATTGACTAAGTCTATTGGAGCACACATACAAAAAGTTGATTATGTGTTTCAAAACACCAACAGAAGGGCAAACATCAGGTTAAGTGGGATCACTGCTTTCATTTAGGTATTACATGGTTTCCACCTCAGTCACGTGAGATTTTGACATCCTTGCAGTGAATGGCACTTGACTCTACCTATCTGAGGGGTGCCCGAGGACAAAGGTGCACAGTATCCTTCTCCTTGGGTTTGTAAGCTTAAGGAATAACAAAGCCAAAAAGGACAATTCCAAATATAAACCTGAGGACAAGTGAAACCTTGCTTGCAGTTATCTTGAATTTATGATCAGATCACATGCAGAGATGATACAGTCTGCAATACTGGTTTTTAATGACCTTATTTGCCCTCTATTCAAATGATGTTGGCTTCAGCTTGCATATATCCCTTTCTACATCCTGTGCAACATGAACAGCTGGTGGCACTTAAAGAGCAAAGATTAAACAGGAATTATTTTTTGTGTAGTAGGAAGGAAAATTGCTAAGCTTGTATTCCCAAATTCTTAGTTGCCTCCAGTTTCAAAGTAGCTAACTTTAGTCTGCAGTGTGCAGTTCACTTGAAACAAAGCACACAACAATGCACGAGACAATCTATTAGTGATTATCGTTTTTTTTTTTTATGTATTGCTAGTAGCAAGAGCTCTTGGCAACAGCACAAGTTCACAAGTTCAGTGGTAACTTTAAATGTACTTCCTATCCAGACATTCCAATAAGGAGTTACTGAGGGAAAAATGAACCTTGTTGAGCAAGTCTTATGAGAGTCTGAATGTAATTGGAGAATGAATAGCTCAGACTCCTGTAACTGTAAGGAAAACTAAGAACTTTTGTCCTAGAAAGAGAACAGTGTGAAATTATCTGTAGGACTAAGCATATTGCTTTATGTTTCCAAGCTGCAAATGCTACGTTGAGACATGCTTTTATTTGGCTATATAGCAGACTTCTCACAGGAGGAGCCTGTGCCATTCAAGTCTTTGTTCTTCCTGTTGACAACAGCTGCTTTGCTTGTTTTGCACTCATTTGTGAATTGAATTGCAGCTCGGAGGGAATTTAGGAACATGAACAGCCTTGTGTGGTTTCTGCACTGTCACTTCTCAGGTCTTTACATTTTAGTATTTTTTTGTTTCTGGTTTATTGCTGATTTCCTTTTGATCCTGTCTTTACAACTCAGATATTCTCCCTTAGCCCTTTGGAATGAAAAGATGAGGGAAGAAAGAAGTAACCATCTCCTTATTTTATGTAGCATCTTCAGCCTTTCAGTAACCTATTTCAGGAACTAGCTTAATCATCTATTGCATCCATGTGTCTTCCTTTTAAGACGTTGCACAAGTTCTCTACATATAAAAACCTCTTTTTTTGGGGTTCTGTTGTACTTTTAGAAAACCAGTTGCTTTTTTCCACAGCAGGAAGTCCATTCTGTAATGTTTAGTAATGCTGTCTGGCTTTTTATGTTTGACAGTTTGCATTACTTGCCCTCTGTCTATTTCTGTTTGAGCTAGAGCTAAAACAAGCTCCATTTCTTTTACTTTTTATACCATTTTTTTGTAGCTTGTGATGGCCTGCATGCAGGCAAGAGTCTTCTCTCTCACCAAAGTTTTGGTAGCATGATCTTAATCTCTGAAGTACATATTTAGCTCAGAATTAGCTGCTGTGCTTTTTGCTGTGGCTCACGTGCAGGACTGAAGGTTGAGGACAATGGGAATTAACCACAAGCTTCAAGTTAAACATGGCTTTGAGAGCATCTCTCAATAGCAGCTTAAGGGAAGCCAAGGTTTTGTCTCCCGTACGAGCTTGTAGCTTTGTGCAATTGGAGAAGCAGACTTGTGAATCCAATGCATTTCTTCCTGTGGGTTTCTGACAAATTAATGTAAAAACAGTTCTAAGTACAATAATACTGTGGGATTCCATTTAAAACATATTAATTGCAGTTTACAGGATGCACTAAGAAGTTCCTGCTCACTACTTTAGGGGCCTTGAATATTCTTTACACCAGCCCTGCAGGGAAAAGTACAACTAGCTGAAAGCCCAGGAATTCATGCCCAAGCTGTCACTGGCACTCTTGCCCTCGGTTTCTGCCTCCCTGGGAAGCAATCTCTCAATCCTGAGAGGAAGCATGTGCTTCATATTTAACTCTAGGTACTGTATGAAAGACGTTTCTGCGACAGTGGAACAGTGGTACTTTGAGTCTTGCTTTCCAGTTTTGAAGTGTCATTTTTATTTATACCAGCACCAGGTTTAAGAGGAAGAGCGTGGACACATGAAAGCAAACAGACACAGTGAAGATGAATGGATTGTGGGCTCCATCCCACAAATTATCTCATTTGGTTTCTAGACAGCTGCTCTCATTCAAGAGCTGCTGAAAGGTGTTCTACAAAATGGTTGTCATGGCATGCTGCTAACAAAGGATCTTAACTGTTTTCCCCCCACCCTGACTAGCCCAAAGATAAAGCATATTATGCCTTTACTCCATCCACTGCTTCTTGTGACGTGAACCTGGGAGCCAGAAACTTAAATATCACTTCTGAATTTCATCTCTTGGGGAACAAGAGCATGTTACACTGGCCAGCAATGTTTCTGAATTCATTATGCAGGCAGAATGCCATGTGAGTGCATGCATCTTCAGGGATATGTACAATACATGCAGAAGCAGCGAAGCCATCCTTTTTCAGGTTTGACTTGACTATATTAAGAAGAAAAAAATCTTTTCCCACTGTTAATTCCTTTGGCATCTCCAGCACCTGTAGATCCTTAAACAAGCCTCCCTGCTTCCTCCCATGTGCTAGTATACTTATGATATTAAGAGGCATATAGTTCAGGCAGTTACCTGGAGCATTGTAGTTATCATTAGTACACAGCGATCAGATTTCATAAATCTAATTTTTACTGCAGCTCCTTTATGGGGTCTTTACTTTTTCTCTCCTTTTTCCTGTGGTTGATAATGGCTCTAAAGAAGTAAAAGCAGTGTTAAAGAAGTGATGCTTGGTAAGGTGACTGATGTTTAATATGTTTGCCTAATTAACTTCTGGCTAATAATTCTGACCCATTAAGTAGCTAGTTAGTACATGTTTTGAATAAACACATCTGGTCCTGCAATGAGTGAAGGTTCTGCCTGTGTGTGGGTGACAGATGTGATGGTAGTTTCCCCAGTGCTCTCTTTTAAATAATTAACAGCACACTGGTGAAGTAGCCTTAGACAGACAGCCTCAAAGCCAGCTGTATGGTCTCAGAGCTGTGTCTGTGGACATGTACCTCATCTCATTAGTCTGCTCCAGCTATTACATTCCCTCTTCTTCGGTATTTCAAAAGCTACGTGTAGCTCTAAGAAACACCCTTTTAAATAATTTTGGACTCTTGGCTTCTGGTATGAAAGGCAGCAGGAGAAGAAGTGTCAGGCCACCCAAGGGGCAAATAGTTTTGAATTCACAAGCCTTGCAGATTGATCTCTCTTACCAAACAAAGGGCATTTGAAACAGTCCCGCCCTGCTGTTTCATTACTTGGAGTTGCTGGGCTAGGTTTGGAAACAACCTTCTTTTGAAGGAAATGTCATCTTGTGGTAGCCTACTTCTTTATGTGGTCAATAGCTTCCTAGGCTGGAACAGCTGGTAATTCTTATCAGTCTCAGAAGTGAGAAAAGCTAAGATTAGTTACACACAGAATAGATCATTCCTTCCAACTCAGCTGTCACTTTATCAGATTTTTGGCTTTTTGTGGTGGGGCTGTTTAAAGTTACGTTTTTTCCAGATGGAAGGAAGAATTGTGTCAATAAATTAAACAATCAGCAGGATACTTTGCAAGAGGCTAATCTGCATAAAAATTAGGTCTTAAAAATGAGATGTGAGTTCTTGCTTACCAAAGGACAAGGTGAGATTTATTCCTGCTTCTGAG
>Ga0181612_151925_pt1 | contig 12706 bp, 7 predicted proteins | sample HoacroProtozoa21_FD_119630 | JGI IMG/M metagenome (GOLD analysis project Ga0181612, IMG submission 119630) | Hoatzin crop microbial communities from Cojedes, Venezuel. Combined Assembly of Gp0051906, Gp0051904, Gp0051908 | reverse complement strand
CGCTCACCATCCTCGTAGCCCTTCGCTGGACTCTCTCCACTAGCTCCTCATCTTTCTTGAACTGGGGAGCCCAGAACTGGACAAAGTACTCCACATGGGGCCTCACTAGGGCAGAGTAGAGGGGGGAGGAGAACCTCTCTTGACCTGCTGGCCACACTCCTCTTAATGCACCGCAGGTGACCATTGGCCTTCTTGGCAGCCAGGTCACACTGCTGGCTCGGTGGGAGAATAGTCTGGGACCCAGTGTCCTAACACTGCATCTCCACCTGATGCTGCTGTTTGTGGGTAGCCCGTTCGGTGAAACTCTTCGCCTGTGTCAGGGACAAGGAAGACTGAAGTGAGACTCCCCAAAGCCCTGTTGCTTCCAACTCCTAAGCAGGGAGACAGATTCCTTCAGGTAAGGTTGTTCAGCCGCTGAGGCGGATAGCTGGCCTACCTGGCGATGGGTTAGGGGCATCAAGGTGCTAGAGCTGCGTTCCTTGGGGCAGAACACTTGCAAGATGAAGACCTCATGGTGGATGCAGTATAAATGTTTCTAAGGAAGGGTTTAAGAAAACACCACCTCACCTCTGGTGATTCCAGCTCATCTTTGATTACTGCTTAGTCTCTAGGTTTCAGTTTGTTGTATTACAGTCGAAAGCAGGATAGTCAAACACTTCTGCATGGGAAAGGAGGGAAAAATAAATGCAAAACAGAGATGGTGGTGTCTCTGTGGAAAAAAAAAAAACCCAAATGCATCCATATGCTAATATTGTTCAGATTTCACAACAGATTTAGTATATTGCTTTTCACACTCCGGTAGCTGCTGGCCAGCCCCGGCTGTATTTGTTAAACTGGTGGCAGTCGTTCTTCTTTCCCACAGTTAAGACAGATTCAGGTCTTCTGAAGAAAATCCTCAAGAAATTAACATTAAAGCAAAGTGAGTTTGGCATCTGCAGTGAGCGTTTAACTGTGCAAAAATCCTCTACCACTTGGATTTGATTGAAGCGGTTAAAACCATCCTTACCGTTTCTGAGGAAGACTGAAACAGATTATTTTTCAAGCAAAACAGAGGTTCGGTAAAGCAGATGTTACTATTTATCTTTACTGTTTCACATTGTAAAATAAACTGGGAATGTTGTGTGCTGCCACTGAAAAACTAAATCGTTTATTTATTTTGAGCATTATTCCCAGGCAGGGGAAACTTCAACCTCGGTACCTTAAATATTCTTTGAAACTTAATCAGCTTGAAATTCCTAATGAGTCCTAGTTTCTTCTTCCCCTGAGAACTACATTCTTTGTACACAGAAATATTCAGATTGCCAGTTGTCTTTTCCTGCAATTTTCTTACAAATCTTCCTAATCTTGTAGCCAGGAAAGTTGGACTTTTATTTATTTTATCATTTGCTGACTGCCTTTTTTAATAAGGCAAACTCCACTTTCAGAGGTCAGTCAAAGTACCAAAAATGTTTAATTTTGTGCCTTGTACAAAGAAGGGAAGTGATTGAACCAGAATGGAATGTCAAAAGGAGTCCGGATGCAATGGAAAAAAGCATTGCCACCACTGGTTCTTCTGAAGTAGATAGTTAATGCATGTAACTGTTCATGTGACTGCAGAGTCTTGCCAGTAAGATCATTGTGTCTGAATATTTTTATTCCAGAAGAATGTGGCTGAAAATAAGCCAGATGATTTATTTGCTCCAAGGCACGATGGCTTTGTACATTATCTGTGTGTTTTATGAATTATTCCTAAAATGGAATTCAAGTTGAGTCTTTTTTAATAAATCAAAGTCAAAGACACGTTTTTAAACCACTTTGTGTGACAAACTCCCTAAAAGAAACAAAGCACTCTGAATGCCTTTTAAATACTTTCTACAGTCATTTGGAAAGTACTTGCTGCTCTGCTGCGTTGCAGCCACGCTTTGTCGTACGCCTTCGCAGCCGGGGCTCTCCTGCTCGCGCTGCTTCGCTCGCCGTGCTCCGTCGGGGCGATGGCCCTCCTGTCTGTCCGGCCGCACGCGGTGGCTGCCCCGCACTGCTCGCTTTGGGTCACCTGTTGTGTTTTGCTGGTGGTAACTGAGGCGCGTGGCCGTCTTCGGTCACAGCTCTCGTCCCCGTTGGTGTGGGAGAGGGAGACAAGCGGGGATGGAAAGGCGCAGGGGACAGCGGTCTGGGACGTGGAGCCCGTCGCCGGCTGGCCGAGGTGGGCAGCCCTTCCCGGCGCAGCGCCCTGCCGTTCCCCGGGCTTTCCCAGTGAGTATTGCCCGCCTGCGTCACTGGGATATGCTGAAGGGAAGATTTGTGCCAGCGTTCGCAGTTCCCGTCGGACAACGCCAGTGGCAGGGCTGCAGCTCCGTGTGTGTGATCCGCAGCCGCTGCTGTGTGCTGAAAACCACGCTGTGTGGCCACTGTAGGATGTGGCAAAATGTTCTTGATGCGTATAACTGGTTGTTTCTCTGCTTGGAAGATAAACTCTTGGATTAAACTTTCCTGATTTTTATGATAATGTTTTAAAGTTATTCTGATTTTTTTGTTTGTTTGGGTTTTTTAACATAAAATCAGCTAGGTCTGTGTGCAAGTGGGTTTTGCTGTTGACTTGGTCCTTGTGATAATATGCTACTCCCATTTTTGTGTTGTTTCAGGTGCTTGATGTTGCTAAATAACTTAGCAAGCTTTTCATTCTGCAAATAACCGTAACTTGAGTGCAGAAGTAAAAAAGACACAGGATCAGTCTGATCTCCCCTCAGTTCATAGAAATCCATGCTTACTCACTGTTTACCTTATTTTAAGTAAATGGTTCAATATCACATGTTACTTACCATGTGAAGCATTATTTTAATACAAAAAGATCAGAGTTTAACTTAGTTCCTTACCCCAAACACTGAACAAAAAGGAAGAAGGGAAACTTCTGTGAAGTGGTCTCTTTGCTTGACCCTGGTTTGTTTCTACTCCGGCAGGTCCTTGGGCGATGCTTCCTGACGGTGGTGCAGGTCCACTTCCAGTTCCTGTCCCAAGCCTTGCAGAAGGTCCAGCCAGTGGCACACTCTTGCTTTGCTGAAGCAGTAGCTCAGGAGAGGAAGAGCGGTGGTGGGGCTGGAGTCTCGAATTTAAGCCCCACAAATGACCTAGAAGATGCAATAAGATCCTGGAGAGGAGCAGCAGAGGTACGGAGGTCTTGCTGTAGAGACATTATATTTAGTGAAATGACAGCTATATTTGGTGAAACCTAAGTTCAGGCTGGGTGCCCTAATAAAGGAAGAAAATCTCTGATTTTAAAGACGTGCTGCCTTTGAAGGGGGGAGCACGGTGCAGTTAGTTTCAGGTGCTAAAACTTGCTTTACCTATGTGGTGATCATACTATCTTTGCCGTGTGTAGTCTTGTTTGTGATGTGATTGTACGTAAGGAGTGCACAAACAGTGGAAACAGCTTTTTGTTATTAGTAATGAATTAGCAGTGTTCAAATGTGGTTTGGCAGACAGAAGGAATTTTAAAAAACAACATACAACATGAAAAAGAATTTAGATAATGTCTATTTCCCATAAATTTTGAGCATGAATTATATTTTGTACTTAAAAATCTTTGCAGTAACTGCTGACGCTTTTGTCTTCTTGCTGTTAAGCTTGATGTGGCTTGATCCGTCAGTTGTTGGAATGCAAGTCGTATTACTTAAATGTGCCACTCTCTGGACTGGTATTTTCAGACACTTGCCATCTGTGGAATCCTTACTTTTCCTGCCGAAAAAAGTACTTTACAAAGAAAATTAGTTTTATGAGCTTTTCTGCTTTCCCTTGCACAGTTGAAGTCTGCAGAGTGATAGATCAAAATGGGTTCAGACACCGAGGGCATTGTTTCCTTAAATTCAACTAACTTGGAGCATGTGCGTTTGAAGTCTAATTGGGCACGTTAATCACCATGAGTGGAAAACTTGTCAAGGTTTCCGTTTATCAACTAACATCTGCAAGATGTATGAAAGCAAACAAGTTTCCTTTACAACTATGAATGCAGAGGGATTGTTTGTAGTTTTTACTGCAGCATAAATTTGTTTCATTAGATGAAATAAGGATATGGGAGTGCTTGAGGTGTATTACAGATAATTGCAACAGGTCTAATCCTGATATAGCTATACTTCTTTTGCATAAAACCAGTTAATTTTATGTTTAATGTACTTAGTTCCTTAAAACTGGTTACAATTTCTAGAAATGCCCTGCAACTGCTATCAAGTTTGTTTAAAATGTGGTTAAAATTGTACTTGGGTTTGCAGAATCTGGGACCTTAACTTTCTTTTTGATCTCCTTAACAGCCTACTTCAGCTATTTCTGTTAATAAAACCTGTGTTTTGAAATAGTGTTTAATACAAGTATTACACTAATCAAATCCTTTATTGAACATCCATAGGGAGAAGAGGAAAATACAGATTCACCCTAATTCCAGAGTAACAATAGAAGAAACTTCTCAATTTTTATGATTGACTAAAATAACTCATCTGAAGTATTTGTGGGGGATTTTAGGATACCATAAGAAAAATCTGTACTCTGTAAAGGAAAAAAGTCTCTCTCTCTCGTATAATTGTAGTTAGATCAATATAGAAGTCATTTTGATAGAAGGGAGATTTGAAATACTGAAATCTTTCCATATTTTTACTTTGTGGAGTGGAAGGTAGTCTATTATTTCCGTATAAAACCAGCCTCTTTGGCAGGAGAGTACACTACTGTTTCAGAATAAAGTTTAAGATGATACTTGGTCAGTAGCTCAAACCTATTTTTCCTTTTTAATATTCTCATTTGGGAGGTGCTGTAATTCTGTGTTACAGGTGAGCCATGTGTCTGTCCCTTGGCTGTAGTAGCAGCCATCCCCAGCATGGACGTCCTGCTGTAGAGCAAGACTCCTGCCAAAACTGGAAAGTAAGCCGTATCTGAGGCCTTAGATGCAGTTGAAAGGAGGTTTCTGTTTCTTTTACCCTGCTTAGTAGTGTATGTTTTGCAGTTAAAACTAGATATTTGGCTTTTCGTATTTCCTATTTTTCAAAATCAGATTACATAAAGCTATTCTTTTGCTGTGCTAAGCTGATCTTAGTCTTGTGTGGCTCTTGTCAAATTGCACCACAGTCATCACCCTTAGTTTTATAAAGTACATCATCTTGTGTACACAGCAGTGTTTGTACACATGATTAAATGTATCTTCTGTTCCCGTGGCAAGTCATACCCTTCAAGCTGAAGTTGTGAGTCCCTCCTCTGGTAACCACAGTCATCATGTGGCCTGTGCAACAAGATCCTTCGTCCCGAGAGGGAGCTGAAATAGTAACAGCAAACAATGTTGAATTAAGTTGCTAGCCAACACCTATGTGCCATACAGATTACGTGAGATTGGTACTTTCAAAGTAGCAGTAGAGCTTTAATAAGTTATAGTAAATAATCTCCTCCAGATCCTTTCCACCAGGTGCTGCTTCTCATCCCCTTTGTAATGTTTTAAACGCTGTGGTGGGTTTTTTCTCTTTTTTTACAGTTTAATTAAACTTGACCTGGTTTTATGTTGAACCTTTTTACCCTGGATTTTTATTTTACGTTACAGGCCACATCTCGACTGCGAGAAAGAGGCTGTGATGGATGTTTGGCAGGAATTGAAGTTCAGCAACTTTTCTGCTCACAGAGTGTAGCCATCCCTGAACATCAGCTCAAAGAGCTAAATGTGAAAATCGACAGTGCTTTGCAGGTGAGTTTTTAAATTCTGCTGCTTTCGCGTGTGTGTAGTACAGTCAGTGGGCCGAGGAACGGACTGAGAAGGAGTAGGTTACTGCAGGGATACGTACCACAGGCAGCCATGAGGTGTTTGAGAGTTACAGTATTGGAATCTTATATGATAAATGTGTGTATGCCGTAGAACTGAGTAGGGTAAATTCCTGTAACAATTCTTACATATGTATGCAGACACAGTGGTTGCATGCTTGCTTACTTGCTGATAAGCCTGCTCTGTCTCAACTTTTTGTTTCATGTCAGGCGTACAAAGTGGCTTTGGAGAGTTTAGGCCATTGTGAATATGCAATGAAGGCTGGCTTCCACTTGAACCCAAAAGCTATTGAAGCAAGTCTTCAGGTAGGATCTGCTAAACCTGCTCTCTCTTTCATCCCTCCTCACCTTGAAGATAACTATTAAAAAAAAAATTGGCCTCATATTAGAATTTTCTAATGTCTTCATTTCTTGTAATTGATCTGTTCTTTTCCGTTCCAGGGCTGTTGCAGTGAAGCTGAAGCCCAGCAAGCAGGAAGGAGACAGACTCCAACTCAGCCAATTCAGTGCGAACTGCCCACTGTACCTGTTCAGATAGGGTCGCATTTTCTGAAAGGAATATCCTTTAATGAGTCTGCAGCAGAAAACCTGAAGCTGAAAACGGTAATAACCCTGTGTCGAACCACAGGAGTGAAGGGGGGCTGGGGGGAAGAGTAGAATCCTTAAAATTCCGAGAACTGCAGTAGAAATTCGGTGCCAAACATGTATTTAAAAGTGTGTATTTTTAGCCTGACCTCCGGTGGAAACACAATGTCGATAACATTGTAGGTCCACGCCTGTTTCTGATAGTGTGTTAACCACCTGGGCAAATTCAGTCCAGTCTGGGAGAAGCGCAGATGTCCAGGAGGTGATGAAGCTTCTAGATGACCTTTTTGAAAATAGATGGGTTAGGTATCAAGAAGTGGAGAGGAAAGTGAGCCCTTACCAACGCCCCAACCAGGTGATGCACTTCAGAGCTTTTATCTTCTTAGGTGCCACAAGAAGTATGGCCCAGCCTAGTGCTAAGGGAGGTACTTGAAAAATATTTTGTGGCAAAGCTGCTTTTGAAGTCTGCTTGCAAGCTTTAATTAATTTTTAAAAAAAAACAACCTGTGGAGAAGTTAATTGTATTTTCATTGTGAGGAATGGAAAAGATGTCCATTCAGAAGTAATTTGGGCAATTTTAATCAGCATTTTCACTTTTTTTTTTTAAGATAAGCTCAGTTCCTTGCTCCTGAAAGAGCTGAAACAATCCACAGCTCAAAGTGCTGCTTTTCCGCTGTCTTTGCAGTGCTTTTTGTAGTTCTGATTAAACCATTTTGCAAGAATATAAGCAAAAACACTGTTTGTGATTTTGGAGAAGTATTGCATTCCAAATAGCAGAGATGGTCTACTGTATTTCTGTTCTGCAGTTGAGCTCTGCTAGTTGTACAGTTCTGTTCAGAGATAACAGACATTATAGTTGTTTGAAAACCATGTAGTACAATGATAAATACATGTGGAAGCGTTGGTGTTAACACGTCTGAATGGCGTGTGGAGTATGACAAAGTTTCCATGGCTTTTTTCAGCACACAATGCTGCAGTTGATTAAGGAAGCTGGGTGCCACAACGGACTTACGCCGCGGGATGACTCTTCTGTTACTGAAGTACTGAATCAGGTTTGCCCATCCACGTGGCGAGGAGCCTGCAAAACTGCTGTACAGTTGCTATTTGGCCAGGCTGGACTGGTGAGTGACTAGGAACAGCCTTAGCAAACAAAGGGCTACTTAAACATCCTGAAGAGGGACTGGGTGTTTTAAAGAGTTTGGAAATCAATTTCCATTGTCTTACTTTGTGTTTCTCCATTTTTAATGCTGCAGCTAACTTGATTTATGAGCAAAATGTATCCTCGTAGTATGCACGTTTGTAGATGGTATCTGTAGTTGATAGGGACAAGAGAATGTCCTGTGTGCTTCATAGTCGCCATTATTAGAGAGAACATAAGAAACGAAACTTCTAATTCATAGTGAAATAGAAAGATTTGCAGATCTGTAGATGACCATGTTAAAAAGAAACACCCCTTCCCCCCACTTCGTTCAGATTAGTTGTAAAAACTGCCATTTTTTCATCTCCTCTCTGCTTTGAATGGAAGCTGGGTTTTCTGCCCAACAAAAACCAGGAAGCCCTCCCTGCACTGGGAGATGCTCCCTGACATCTCCAACAGAGGACAGAGCAATAAAGTACGTTGGTATAGACATGTGTGTTCCTTAGAAACAACCCCCATGGATTTTACAGTATCTAAATAGTTGCTAAAAATAGATGCTCGGAACATACTCTGATAAGATGCATTTGTTCTCCTGTAAATAATTACTGCAGTCTCTTCATTTAACAGAGTGTTCATTCATGACACACAGGGGTTTTTTTAGACTACTGTGAGTTTTCATTTGACTGGACAAATAAAATGGAGGCAAGAGTGCAGTAGGATAGGAAGGAAATGCAAGCATGAAGTACACTGTATCCTGTGATGGTTTCTGTCAAGTGTTCTCTGAATCTCTTTAACCTGCAGTGAGCTAGGTGCTGCTTGTTGGTGCAGGTACTGATTCTTTGTTCAAGGTGGTGGCAGGCCATCAGGACTTTGTAACTAACTGTAATTTCTGATGAAAGAATCCATATTGCTACATACTTTGTAAATATCACTTTTTTCAAACAAGTCGCACAGCTAATTAAGTGACTTCGGCTTGTCATAGTTCATTAAACCATATGGGTTTTGGTACCATTAATAGGTTCTCCCATAGCAGTGAATGATAAATTGTAAATAATAAATTTGTCAGGCATTTCTACTTTAGCATTCCTTTGACACTAGGTGTCAGATACTAGGTATTTTCTTAAATACCTGTTAGAGAAGTAGGTTCAAGTCATACTGGAATTCAAGTGACTTTTCATGTAAGAAGGCCTAAAATCCAAGGGACAGACCATCAGTGTTGTAACAGCAGTGTGCCTGCTGTCCGTCCCTGCTTCAGTGGGATAAAGGGATTGGAGGGCGGCAGGTGGTAGTGCGTTAACTACTGCGTCTGAGGAAGCTTTCCACGGAGGTAGAAGAAAGCAGGGAGAGAAAGCAACTGTGGAGTAGTAGGATTGATCAAATATCTACTTAGGAAAATGTGTTGGGTATTAATAAGAAGAAAAAGAACTAGAAAAAAGGACATGGTTAAGCAGGGTTGTGTCCTCAGCTGCCACAGTTCGGGGTAGGATGCTGGAAGTCAGCTGCATGGCACGGGAAATAGGGCCGAGAAGGCAACTGTTTCTCAGCAGCCCCATGGGCGCGTGGGGAGTTGGTGGCTCCTGAGCATCTCGGTGAGCGAGGCGTGCCGTGGAGGGTGCTGCATCTCCCACCGTTTCCCTTCCGGGGGGCTCGGTGCTGAGCACGCCCGAGTCCTGCCCCGGTGAGAGCTGGGGAGTGGAAATCTCCCGGTGTCCCCCGGTCTAGACATAACTAGTTAGACCTGCTGGCAATTAAAACGCTGATATTATTCAGGTTTATCATAACAGTTGGAGAGTTGACAGCATAAAGCTTACTTACAAATGACAGTGCTGATGTGAGGAATACTACTTGTGTTGCATCATGAATGCGTCCAGAGTTTTTTGCATGAACCTCAGGTTCTGAAAGCAGCAGGTTTCTATCTTCAAAGACACAGTAATGAGCTGCACACATGACAGAATACTTGCAAGCCTTCTCTCCTTCGCTCATTCTCACTTTGATTTGTTACAGTTTGGAAGGATGTGAGGGTTGAGTTTTTTCTTTATAAACTGTGCGCCATAATTTTTTACAAGATTCAATTATGCTTGTATGCAGCCTTGTGCAGTGCTGAGAAATTGTAATTTGCTTCTTTAAAGCGTTCTTTGGGTGGAGATGAGAGAGGAAGCACCTGTAAAAGGAGAACAATAGATGTCTGATGCACAGGAAGCTATCCTCTGAGCACCCACCGGGCGGGGAGGGAGAATGTGGTTATTTTAAGTTTAGTTTGTGTAGAACGCGGATAAATGAATCATGGGGCAATATTAGGTAGTCTTTGGCTTACGGCTTGTAGAAACTAAGCTGTCTGCATTAGTTCAGAATTGTGTGTAAATCTGTCATTTAAATGCCAGATTTAAAAAAGAACGCTACTTGACAGTCGCACCGTCTTTAGCCTGTCTTGCCATGTGCCGTTTAAGAAGAAACTCATTAGGAGTGGAAAGCACAATGAGATGTGACTTAGTTTGCTTAGTTACTTTAGGCTTCAGTTTTTAAACATAAGAAATAATTTTTTTAAAGTGCGGTTTTTCAGTTTTTACCTTAGAGTATATAGGGTCAGCTGAAGAAATCCCCACATTGAATAAAGCAATGTGTATCAAAACAGCTGAATTTAGAGGATGAGTGGAAATAAAACTTGGAACTGGCCTCGTGCAAAGTCGTGAGGAGAAGGCTTCACTGAGTCACTAACCATCCTTTCTTGTGCTAGTAGATCTTTCTGTAGCAAAACCCAACATGCATTGCAGAAGCACTGAATCTCCTAGTGACGTTTAAATCCCAGACATTGTAACTCTGACCAAATGTTGAGAAATGTTAACACTTGTTTTAAAGGGAAAAAAGGAAGATTGGGGGGGGGTGGACTACCCGGCAATGAAGCCCAGACTGTGAGCCAGAAGCTGATCTAGGCCTGCACAAATCAGAATTTTAGTTCCAATTTACAGGTCTGAGATGCAGACAGTATTTTTCTTGGGAGCTGAGAAAAATGCCTCCTAAGTTCATCTCTCCTTATCCCAATTATAACTGCAATATAGCTAAGTCGCAGATTACCAAATTACGTAAAATTAAAATGGTTCAAACACAAGGAAAAGAGCAATGGAGCTGCCCTATTATTAAATGGGAGGTATTTTCATGAGTGGGTAATAGCATGGCATTCTGTTGCTGTGCTTAGACATGTTTTACAAGTTTGAATAAACTCAGGCAAATGCTTAGCGTCACCGGGAGGAGGACTGAGGCCTTATGCTAAAATACCTAAAAGGTGGGAAGTCATGCTGTTCAGGTGTCTTTGGGTGGTTTTGTTAAAGCAAGAGAGAGAAGAGACTCTTGGCATTATTCATATCTCACATTTCTGTGGAACCAGTAGTTGACAGCCAGTTAGAAGTGGAACCAGTGTAGGATGATTGCAGAAAAGCCAGTAATATCCCCTCAGGCTTATTTATACCCGAGGACTTTTGCCATTTGAAGGATAAACGGTACAGCTAATCTGCTAGTCACTGAAGCAAGAACTGCTGACTGCTGCCAAAAAGCTGCTGGTTCAGCATGACCAAAATAGGAAATTATGGAAATGATCAAAAAGGCCAACCCATGCAGACTGGACAACAACAGAAAGCACAAACCAAATATGGAACTTACTATCACTGGTATTAAAGTTTAAATGAAGCTGAAGAGAATCCGTTCCTTCTCAGTTCCATAAAAAGAAAGGTTCATGACGGAAGGTTAATTTTCAAGACTTCCGTCTTCCAGCTGTCTTCATGATGTCCTACAGAAGGCTCAGAATTCAACAAATCGAACAGTGACTTTTCTGCTCTTCAGATAACAGGGAATTAAGGATAGTACAGTTCCATTAGGTAGCATAGAGACATGTTGGGGTGGGGTTTTGTGACCTTAAAAGAAGAGGGGGTGTGCTAAGAATTGTGAGATACGTGAAGGGTTTCAGACTAAATGCTACTTGTCTGTGTCGTACCATGCACTGCAGTTGAATTATTTAAAATATTTCGATAAATAGGTGTTTGAGAGCTATTGAAGTAGGAATAGTGCCAAGCATCTCCAATGTAAGGGCTACTACACGAAGCCGTTGATAACTGCCAGCTGTTAGGTGAAGCAGTTGGTAGCTGCGTAGTGGTGCGTAGCTACAGTATGTAATTGAGAAGAATTAAGTCCTTGACATACAGGTTACTGTCTCAAACTAATCATTTTATATGCTTTCATTTTTTTAATATAAATCAATTTATAATGATTTTGTGAGTTGACTTGGTTTTGTCTGGCTATTTTTTGCACCCATAGCGTGGCAGGGAGGTGAGACTATTGCATCTCAACTACAGGGGTGATAAAATAACCAGAACGACATCTTAAAATTGTTTCCCTTTTTATTTGCTAGGTGGTTGTGGACACAGCACAGATTGAAAATAAAGAAGCCTATGCTCCTCAGATAAGTTTAGAAGGATCCAGAATTGTGGTGCAAGTTCCATCAACTTGGTAACTAAAAATCCTGTTGCAGATTTTACTAATAGCTATGACTGAAATACATAGGGGGAAAATACTGCAGTACAAATGCAAGAGAGAATACCACATGATTACGGCGCATCTTCCTTAAGTTCCTTTATCTGGAACTGTTTGGATGCCACCATTCCTGGCAGTCGTGCGCCAGCTGTCTTTGCACTGGTGCTGCCTCTGTTGGAGGCGATGGAAGAGGGGCAGGGCCGGGGCAGTAAGGCGTGCTTGTAAAGGAAAAGTAAAAGCTTGATGATGAAAGAGAAGGTTTAAAAAAAAACCCGACACAACCCGACTCAGTAGTATTCGTGTTATGCTCCTCCCCAGCAGGTCCTCACAGCTGCTGCCTCAGGAAGGCCAGGAATTAGATGAGATTAACAGGAGAGCTTTAACTCTTCCTTCACTGAGCTGTTCTGTAAGCGCTGCCATGAACTGCAGAACTCTGTGGTCTGGGAGATGTTCTTCCTACCAGTTTAGCTGACTGCCTAGGAAAGAACGTTAGGGTTAATCTGCAGTTTAGGTGAGGATTTCTTCCCTTTTGAAACCACGATTTGGAATTAGAACGCTTCCTTTCTCTCTTACTTCGGAGCTGTCAGTGTCAGGCGTTTCAGTACACCCCGGTTCATTCATCCGACGCCTTAGTGCAGTAGTCAGTTACTGACGGCACCAGTGATGCGTCCCGAGGTGCGAGTCAGCGGAGGGTCTGTT
>Ga0181612_149294_pt1 | contig 12706 bp, 6 predicted proteins | sample HoacroProtozoa21_FD_119630 | JGI IMG/M metagenome (GOLD analysis project Ga0181612, IMG submission 119630) | Hoatzin crop microbial communities from Cojedes, Venezuel. Combined Assembly of Gp0051906, Gp0051904, Gp0051908 | reverse complement strand
TGACAGCTGTCACGACTTGTGAACTTTTATTAGTGTTTTAAATCTACGTAAGAATCACTGTCTCTGGTCAGTTATAATGTTATGAATACTGTTTAAAGTGAACAGGTGTTATTGATTCTCCAGTGACTTCACTTCTTATAGAAGCTGTGTTACTTCCAAAACTAGAAGTAGTCTGGTTGCTGTTTGGCTTAACTCCGACTAGTTTATACCAGAAAGATGAATCTGTGCGTATGTGTACTTGGTATTTTCCCCACACCCAACATGTGCACAGTTGCAGGAGTGCTGTCTAAAACAAGAGTTTGTACTTAAGGTAACAGAAAACGTACAACTAAATGACACTTCACTAAGTCATTGCATTAATACGGGGAAAACTAATACTTGTACAGGATGTTTGCATAAATATCTCTGACATTGTCTTGCAGGCACATTTATTGTACACTGCATGCAGAGAACTCGTGTTGCTTTATGTTTTCTAAGGCTGTTCCACCTGGGTATAATGGCATTGAATTCTCAGAGACTATGCAACTTGATTGCTTAACTTTCATCTTGAGTTCAAAGAGATTTGCGATTCCTATCTAGCTGTATTTACCTAATCTAGATTAAGTTAGATCCATTATCTTTCATCTCCTTTGCAAGGTGCTGGTCTATAAAATATTATTTACACTGGTGATGAGAAATGATAATTGACTGGTCTTTTTGTCTTTTGGGTTTTTCTTTTCTTCCCCAGCAGCATAGGCAGAGTTGATTTTTTTGTGTTTAATTTTCTTTCACAGTTTTCATTACTTTGTACTAGTTAGTTTGCTTTAATGAACCTGTAGACTTGAAGTCTATAAAGATACAGGATTAGCCCTTTTGCAGTTTTGAAAAACATACAAACTTTTGTTTATTGATTACATACAACTGAGAGTATTTTTTAAAGTGAAAACCTGTGCCACACTACCACATCATCAGAACTGAAATAGTTGTTACTCCTCATGGAGATTTCTGTAACAGAAACTTTTAATTATGCTATCAAACAACAAAATACCTATTAGATCTTTCCTTAGATTGCAATGGGAAGCTAACCCAAACCTTCTGAAGTGAAAGGTTAGCTTTCTTTTACTGCATCTATAAAACTGTCAGTTGTTGAAGTTCTTTTACAGTATTGATACAGATGGTTCTACTGGAAATTTTGCCTACTGAGCTAAATGAGCAATTTTCTTCTGCCTAAGGCTGATTGCTGTGGGTCACCAACTAGATGTGTTAAATGCTTGCTACTACCTTATTTTTTGCTTCACATTTTCTATTCTATGAGAATTAGTATTCCTCTTCCAAATTTTGGTATTACCTATCACCAGGTCCAGCTTTATGTTAATATTAAAAACTTTAGCTGTTTCTGAACTTATGTACTGAGAAATTCTTAGCTTACAAGAAAAGTTTACTCTAGAGGTGGTAGGCATATTGCTGGAGAATTCTTGGCATGGTCTAAATAGGGCAATATTCCTCATACATTCATAGTGGGAATAATCAAGGCCTTTCTTTGCTGCTCTTTCAGTAAAAAAATGAAAGGTAGTGCTTTACCATTTTATTTCCTGGGCCCTGGAATGCTGTCCAATGTGCATCATAATTGTTCTTTAGTTGTTTTACCTGAAGAAAATTATGATTAAGCTATAATTAAGAATCCCTTAATTATAAGACTTTCTGGTAAAATTATGCGTGAAGGTAACAGAATGAATAATGCTGATCTAAAGTTAAGTGATGAATGAGATGGGATATGACGTACATGGAAAACAGAAAAGATGATTATAGCAGAATCACTGTCCCAGAATTGGTGGGGTAAAATACAGATATGAGGGCTTTCTGCCTGAACCGTATTTAACTGGGGAGAACAGACTGAAAGAAACTGATGGATGCAATTTCAGTGAACAGATAAGGCAATTACCCACAGGGCACTGCTGTTCTGATAGACTTAGTCATAAGCAATATTCTTATTAAATTAAGCGTAAGAAAGTACTGTTTTGGGCTTTATATTTATAAAGAAATTGCTAATTGACATAAAACATTTTGCTTTTACTGTACAAGTTTAGGATTGAATAACCTGGGGGCTAATTAACCTGTTTATATTCCATGGTGATTTTAAGAAAGATGCAGCATGCCTGAATTCTGGCTTATGCTGTGTAATTAAGTGAAGTTGCTGTTTGGGACAGAGACTGTAGACTCCTCAGTGTCATAATTTCACTGGTTTGTAGCTCTGTCAAGCCCATGTGTAGTGTCTGAACAGGCAGGCTTCACTGAGCTGCTTTGTACGAAAGTGGCTTACATGGAAGCAGAAAATCAGTTCCAGCAAAAGAGGCAATAGCTTGGCTGGTTAGGCAGTGGGATAGAGCTCCTGAAAATCTTGTTTTTTAGAACAATTTGTGAGGGAGGGAGGTATGAAGCATGCTCTTTGACAAGGGAGAACCAGTTGTTCAGCTGTGGGACCACTTCCATTTCAGAGTTAACTTGCCTAGAGCAAAAGAGGGGTGGGAGAGAGAAACGTCCTCATTTTGAGAGGAATCCAAGAAGCGTAACCTTTTTGACCTTCCAGGAGGGAACAGTTACAGACACCAGCTGATGGCAATAAATACTGTCATAATCAGTGTCACTGGGTGAAAAACTGCTCAGCTCATGTTGTTTAAGTCAGATAATTGTTTACTGATTTATTAACAATTTGTGATTAGGTAGTAATCTGTGAACTACACTTTCAAGGTCAGTATCAGTAAGACACCAGAAACCGCAACACTAGACACCTGTAAAATGTTCATAATCACCTAGAAATTTCTAAACATGCTTCTTTAATACTCAACATTAGTAATTCTCCAACGTCCTAATCCCACCATCACAGGCCCTGTGATTCACAAGCTCACCCCCACTGCTGCCCAGGCAGGTTCCCCTATTTCCCCACCCTTTCTGGGAAGGCTGCAGGTGCTCCAGCTCCATCTGCACCCATGTAACCCTCCACAACTTGCTGACCACACGCTGGTGAGAACTCTGCCTATAAGGTCACACGGGCCTGCTTGAGTTGGAGGGCTCTGCTTGCAGTGCCCTGCGCCGTCACCCCACTAAGAGGTGCAGGCAACATCTCTGAAAGGGAGGCTGCTTCATCAGGTCTAGGCACAAGTCAGAACACTGGTGAGGTGACTTCTGTCTCTAAACTGACACTGACTGCTGCTCTGTTAGCAAGGTCTTTTCCCTCAATCACAATTTAAAAAAAAATATATATATCTTCAAGCTGATTCCTCTTTCTCAAAAGTCTTTTGCTAGTCTCTTGGTTAGTGTTTGATCTGGCTGATAGTAGTCTCATGTAAGCTTTGCCTTGGTTAAATGCCTCATACCATTATCAGGTTTTTGGCAAACGCTTTATGATAGTTTTGGGTAAGCCATTTGTATATGCTCTTTGCACTCACGTATCGTGCCAGCTGTTGCTATCCAGAACATGTCACCAAGAGGGACCTTGTGAATTCCCCACACTTAGTTTCCAAAGTCTTGCGTGAAATTAGAGGGCGATCTAATGTATACAGGTTGTCCTGTTTTTTGTCAGGAGACTGTAGGTAGAAGTAATACATCAGACTATGTGATACATCCGGGAAAATCAGACATTGTTTTGAACACATTATCCTTCCTGTGTTTTTCTGATTAACACAGTTCTGCATTCTTTTTCTATGTGTTGTGTGAAAGACCTGCAAAGTACACCAAACTCTTTAGTTTAAATCCAGGACACAGATGAATGGGATGTTTAAGGAAGGGATTGTTTCAAGTTCAGGGCAGGTGTGGGATCAGCCAGAATTGATGCCTATTGTGTCTGGCTGAAAGGTTTCATCTTCACAAAGGTACTAAGAACTGCCTGTTTTGCCTCAGAGGCCAAAGGAAAAGCAATGCTGTAGCCAACTTAAGCAGAAGTAGACTTAGACAGGCTAACAAAACCAAGAGTTTTCATAACCCTAGGTAGCTTCATTGAGACTAAGGCACTTATTTTTATACATGTAAAGACAGTGGATGTTAAGAAATCTAATTTAAGTCTTTCCGTGGGCTACCTTGTTCTTACAATTTAATCTTCCCTTCGCTAATGCATATGTATCCTGTAACAAAGTGCCTCTAACACCTTAAGTGCACGTGAGCAACAAATGAATGTATTCTTAAATATTTCTTTTGTCCTGTTACTTCTTTTTTTCTGAAGATCACTTCACTTCTGAAGAAGGATAGACATGTGGATGTTACAGTTTTTCTTGTTTTCCATTGTCCTTGAAGATGTTCCTGCTGATTACTTAGATGATCAACATTCAAAGTTCCAGTCTTTCTAACTGGATTTTTGATTTGGTGATATGATTAAATATTACCATGATGAGGGTAATAATAATAATAAGGTCAGCTTGTGTCTGATTCATCATGCATTAATGATGCACAGTCTGTGGAAAGGCAAAGATAGGATGCATTTTGTTAAGGTTCTGTTGATGCTATTTGTTCATTCTTTTCCACTATCACGAGCAAAGATGGTGATTTATATTGAGTCAGATTGTACCTGTCTGAATAGTGGTTGTGTTCTCAGACCTCTGCGCAGCAGCATATTGTCATAGTACAAAAAATGTGAATTGCAGCTCCTCCAGAACCTACGCAAAATCTAAATGCAAGAATTTCTCCAACCAAAAAACACTGGTCTTAACCAGAGACTATTTTATTCATTGTGAAGTTCAGTCACAACTTTTTGATAGTGCTTTTCAAAATCTAAAACTATGCAATTAAAGTATTTAGAAACATAGTGTTTGATATTCTTGGTTACACTTCACTGTATACTTGTACTGTTTGCTTTTCCAGGTGGTGTGCTATGACTCCTGAGCCTGACTGCCTGACTTTCAGGCTTCTGAGTCAGATCATTCTAGTGAAACTATTAGTACAAGAAGGAGAGTTGTTTTGTTTTAGTAACACCTTGTTTTAGGATCAGAATCTAGTTCAGTACAAACAGTTGCAGAAAGGGAAAGATGAAAGGGAAAAACTGAATCAAATTAATTACTTTTATTCACGGTAAGATTTCATTGATACATTCCTGGATAGATTAAACCACTCTTGAAAGTTATTTTCTGAAGTTAGTTTCAGTAGTGCAAAGTACTTTAATTTTCTAATTATATCAGAGAACCAGTGCAGTATTTATGTATGATTTTCCAGTGAGATGACTTCTATGATGGTTTTTAATGTATTTTGGCAAGTTATTAAATCTGTTTTCTTGAATTAATGATATTAGATTGGGTAGCAGACTTCGTGTTAAATGTCTATCAACATTCAGAAGACATGAAGCTCTTTAGATAATAGCCTACAATTGATACTTATTCCTAAAAAGATTCAAGTAACTTCCTCATTTAGAAGTGTTGTGTGAACATGATTATTGTCCTTGAAAATAGTAAGCTGTGCTTTCATGTGCATCAGCTGTATCCTGATCCTTGCCTATGCAGTATTTGATGCCATCCACAAATGCTGCTTGTAGAGACACTAGAGATTGAAAGCATAGTGCACTAACACTGTAAATAACAGACTTACCCTGTGTTCTTAACAATAAATTTCTTTAATATCCCTACGTATTTTTGAGAGTTGAAATTGGAGAGGTAATGAAAATGCATTAAAACCTCTGAAATGATGTGGGTAGTGCAGCTTCCAACGCAAAATCATCACCTTCTGATGGTTAAAAAGCTCAATGGCCTCACTCATTGGGAGACAACCATAAACTAAATCATATAATCTGTGACTTGCTTCATGTCGGGCTTCTGTGCTACATCCCAGAAGTCCTGCCACCCTGACACATTTTCAGCAGTATAACCTGGATTAGGAATGAGAGACAAGCAGCAGCGTACCGGATACTGTAACAGCATGGGTCTTTCTTAGAGGTTCATAGGAAGAGCAACCCTATTTTCTGCACGTGGTTACTCTGAGATCTCCATCTGCTGCCCTCCCTTGCTGTCACTGTTTGCTAGCTGTGCTACTTTCTATTTCCATCTCTATCTTTCCCAGCAAAATTACTTAGTGAAAATGAAGTTGTGCAACTCACTACATCTTATTATATCAGATGAATATAAGCCAAACTCTGAGGAATCTGGTCACCACTAGTCACACACATGTAGCCTTGCTCTCTGTTGCTGGTGACTGTTTACACTGTGACATGAAGACTGAACTTGCTACCCATACAAGCCTGCAAAGATGGCCTGGATTATAGAGGGCATCCTATAAAGTACATGAAGCTGTGCATGCCTGTTGGGTGGTGTAGTGTACAGGGAGACACTTCAGAGCAGGCTGCCACATGGACAGGAGGCACGCTGTGATCACAGCTGCTCTGAGGACTACTCACTAGAAGAAATGCAGGCATGACCAGTAAGAGTTGGCATTTGCTTTCTAGCAAAAGACTTTTTCCTCATATAGACTGTTTCCCTCCCCCTGTCTTGTGCCATAACCTGTAGCTACAAAGAACTTCAGGCATCTGCAAATTTTTAAAAATTTGATCTTAAAATCTTAAGGGGGAGGGTTTCAAAACAACCTACAGGCCCAGCTGCCACTGAATCTTTAGACACCTGAACACCTCTAAAAGTCTTGTCCTTGGGCACTGTTAATAGGAAATTGGCTACTTTTCTGCAAATATTCTACAAATATGTAGTTTTTGACTAATAATTCCTAATGCTTACTGACAAAAGGTATTTTCCTGAATTAATATAGCATATTTGGGCATTGTTCCAGTGAAGATCTTGGCTAGATGCTACTCTGGCTAAAGATACAGAGAACAAATAGCTTCAAGTAGGCAGTACCAACTGGGTAGAGGTTCTCAGCCTGAGGATATGCTTTGTGCATGCTTTGATGGGGAAGGAAGGAGTAAAAGCAGCAACTACTCCCAGATTGTGGAAAGAAAATACTAAACAAAAAGATAGCTGTTAATTAAACTAATTTTAGGTTTAATTCCGCATATGCATGATAGTGTCGTCCAAATTTTATACCTTGCAAGATTTTATTTCAAAGCGGCACTAAGAAAATGTGTATAAAGACAAACAAATAATACAACAGCAACTGTGATCAAGTCACTTTTTCACCAAAGCCGGATTCTCAATTTCTTAAGACACTTGAATTCATAGTTTTTAAAAACTGCATTTGAAATGCACATCCGTAAACTGAGGGGTCTGCCTCTGCAAGACCTTTCTCATTATTGTTTGGGCACGCCTTGTTGCCGCTCTTGGGACCCTTTCCATGTGCAAGAGGAGCTAGAAAGAATCTGCAGCAGTAAAACAGTTAAAGAAAAATAACTTGTCTGTGCTTGGCTTTTCAAGAAGTTTCTTTCCATGTACATTACAGAATGGGATAACTTTACATGTGTGTTGGGAAAGCTCAGCCCTGGGTTGCACACTAAGATGGAGTAGCACCCCCTTCTGTTGCATGCTGTGTAGATGTATAATTGAAGGGGCCTCAGCACCCGTTCTTTAAATGTACAGATCCATTCTAAATGAATTGGATTACTTGTTGATGTAAACATAGGTAGGTACTTTCTCCTCCGTTTAGTATGCCAAGTAACACAATAATATCTGAACATACTGTAACATTTCATGTATTTATTGTCCTGTACACAAATCTGCAGTAACAACTTAATGTGGAAACATATATGTGTGTGTGTATATATATTGTTACATAAATATATACACCTATGTATCTGGAGTGATATTTCAAGCTGTAATCTACCCTAATAAGTGAAATGAGGTTAGAAACTTTCTGGTACTGCAACCACCTGGCACAAAGCAGGCTATGTCCAAATTCTTCTAAACTGCTGACATCCGAAACGCAAAGTTTGCTCCCAAACTGGCAATCAGCATGGGCAAGAGGCCTTTCCCAACTCCTGACCTGGAAATTGTTTAGGACAGCAGTGGAGGCCATTATGAAAATGCAGTTCTAGAAACGACTGGATTTCAGTGTCTAGGAACATTCCGTGGCACTTTATTTTACTGCTGCGCATGCTGCCAAAGAAATGGTTAAGCTGCACAACTTGAATGTAGTCATAGCCAAGTAGGAAGTATGTGACCATTTACCTAACACTATGCTGTATGGCATCTCCAAGTAACAGGCACTTCATCCTTTTCGTTAGTTAACGATTGACAGTTCTAGTGCTAGAACACACCTACCTTCTGCGTATATATGAATACACGTATAAAAAAGGAGGGGGAAGTCATTAAGAAATCCTTGCTAGCTGTGGTGCATGCCTTCTTTTAGCTTGTTCAGCAGCAAATGGAATAAAAATTCTTCAGTCCTGCATAGGCCTTCCCATTAGCAAATTAAGAGGAAGAAATGGATAGGTAATGAATAATGCTTGTTTGGAAATGTTCAGAAATGAAGTTCAGTAACACATGTAATAGCATTAGGTGGTCATAGGTTTATGGGACATATTGATTAGCTAATGGCAATAAAAGGAAAAGATCAGGATGTTGCAGACAGTCTGTGATACCTGGGCCAGAGATACTGTGATCCGTCACTGATTTCTGAGCTCCTGAGGAGGAGGTCATGCTACACTAATAAATCAGCAGGGAGGAAAAAGCTCTCATGTGCTCACATTGATTTTGCCACTCTCTCTTTATGGAAATATACGCTGGAGAAAACAAAATGTTTTGCACAAGAAGATTGGCTATGTGAACAAGGGGATGAGTCTCAGAAAAGGTCCTGTGTTGTAAATATTAGAAGTCCTGAAACAAAGTTTCCACTGGTCTAAACTTTAGAAACAAGAAACAGCAGCTACCTGTGGGTACCCTGGGCACAGTAAAACGTTTCATGGCAATACACTTTATCCTTAGAAGACAACTGTGCATTCGTGGCAGCGGAAGTTTCTGATTCCTGGGCTAGTCTGTTAATTTTGATTACAACACTCATTCTCCTCATTTATGTTTTGTATCTGTGGGACTTACTTGGCATTATATGCAGAATGTGTATGAGACTTCTGCTATGTCATTTTCAAGGCATTAAGGGACTTGTCTTCTGAAGAGGGGGTGGCTGACCTTCCTGACCTTGCAGGCTGCTCATCAGAACCTTCCTGTGCTTGAGAGCTCTGGGATTCTTATCATCATTTCAGGGTAGTTCGCAAGAGGTGGGTGCTGACGGTTCCCTGGAATGTCACAGCTCCTAGAATAAGCCAGGAAAGGCCTTTGCAGGACTTGCTGACTTGTTTGCTCTACAGCTAGGGATCTCTCTTGTCTGTTCGCAGCATGGTCTTGCTGCTACCTATGCCTGTAGCCACCATACAGGAGTATCACTGCTTGGGAATAAAGTGAGAGCCCAAGGATGACTGCAGTGCAAGAGAACTAGCTGACTTAATACCTGAAATACTAGGTGAAATTACAGTATTTTCCTGCATTTTTCCTGTATGGAACTTTACACAGTAATATGTATTATACTCTGGAAAATTCAAAGTTACCAGCTACTCTGAACTCTGATTTTTAAGGCTAACCATACAGTGGAGAAATTAATCCATTTGCTTTGTGAAATAAAAACTTCAAATGTGGGCTCAGAAGCTGATTCCTATAGTGGATGCAAATGCAGGGAAAAGCTTGATTTGTACTCTTCTTTGACCTATAGCAAAGGTAGTGACATTATTTGTGATGTGAAAAAGCTGCTAACCTATTTCTGCTGCCAAAGTGTTCTTGCAATCACAGCCTAACAAAAGACAAGCAGCCTTATTTAGCTAACTTATATGTAAAAGCTGCATAACTTGCAGTGGCCATTTCACATCGCCTCTGGAAATAATTCTTAAAGATGCAGAAAAGTGATTTAAAATACTGTTTGCATAAGGAATCTTTATTGCAGGAAACTAGATTATTTGAGTTTCTATCCTCTAGAAAACCTATGCTGTCTTCATTATCCAAGCCATCAGTCCACAGACAAAGAGGAGAAACAAGAAACAAATGACTACATTGACACCCAGATCTTTCCTATTTTATCTTGACAGGGTTTCATTTATATGGTGGTGTATTTTTCCCTTGCAGCTATTGCCTCCTGTTACTCTTTATGGTAATTGAAGCTGGGCCGAAAAGACCTTAGAGGCTTGTATCTTCTCCTCACATGAGTGACACTTCAGTGATAAACTTGAACTTAAAGTTACTGAGGCATAACTGAGGGTTCATTTGATAGCTAGTGGTTTTCAGCAGCACTGCAGGGCTTCAGGGGCACAGCGTGAGCGAGATTGTTAATGTCCTGTGAGGGAAAACAATAACACATTTCATTAATGCGTTCATGTGTGAAGCATCCATTAGTGCACTAGAGGTATTAATGACGTTATGCTTTAAACTGACATGTGGGCCATGACAGGAATTGCAAGGTCTGATGAGAACAGATGACAAGATAAGCAAATATTTGAATGGCTTCATTTGCCTGCAGGTCAAACCATGTGCAGGGGAACTGGGAAAGCTAAAACCTGGGAGAGATTAGTGTTTTCCTAGCACGGACTGAACTGCTGGAAAGCTGAAGAAAGATTGTTTACTAAGTAAATAGAGCAGTCAGTAAGGGCAATAAATATGTAAAAGGTACAAGCTTAGTTATTACTGAGCCTCAGTTGGTAATTCTAATTTAATTTCAGTTGAATTGTTAAAGCCACAGCACAGTTCAAGGTATAGATACTCAGACAAACATTTTGCTTGTATGAATATTCTTTTAAATTTTCAGTTAATTTCCTTCTTTCTGTCTGCAGAGGGTTTAAAATATATAGCCAAATAAGCCACTTACTAAATCAACAAGATTATTGACCTTTGTGCCAGAACTGAATTTTGCCATGGGATTTTAATGAACTAGTTTGTCTCCAGGTCAGCAGAAGGTGTTAGAGTCGATAAGATAATTTTTCTTCTCTCATTGTCATGCGTGTTGTTTATTTTGTCAGGTTTGAACTAGCTGTAAATTAGCAGATAAAGGTCTGTTCCCCTGTTTTGGACCACTGTTGGATTGCTACAAGAGGCTCACAGCACAAAGGATTTGACAGCTGCAACTCAGCCGTTAGATGACAGTAGTGCACATCTCAATGCCATCCAGCATAATTTAACATGAATGATCTGACACGCTTGGCATCTCCTTGAAGAAGGGGGAGGAAAAGGCCACTCTTTTATTAGCTCTGTTTCAGAATGATTTCGTACAACCAGACTTTTCATTTTCAGAAGCAGTGACACTCACTAGCTGGCTAATGGAATGAGATTGTGCATTATGAATATTGTGTTAATGCGGCTGTACAAAACCAAAGCCAAAAACTTTTGCATTGTCAGTCCTTCAGGATTCATGAATAAAAACCTGCACATTTCCCCCTTAAATATTTTCAACCCACCTTCATCAAACACATTAGCACTTCTCCATACCTCACTGTCTCTGAGTCTCATGTTTTAGTCTAGTGTGCTGATTTCCTGTCCAGGCCTTTGTCACTGTATAATAATCAGTGTTGCAACAATTGAAAAAATTAAGCAAACACCTGTGACACTTTTTCACCGTGAAATTCTGGGAAGGTTGCTCAGAAGTTTCCGTTACAACTGTGTTCACAAAAATTCCTTATCTGAGCTGAAATTTTCCATCCATAGACTTTCCCTGAAGATACGTTTTTGGAAAAGAGGTTGAAACCCAATCCTTTCGATCAGTTGGAGCCATCGGGAGATGGGAAAACATACTTTTTGATGGCATAGTTGCCAACATATAAAGACATTGCCAAGGACAGTGTGAGTTTTCCTTTTTAATAAGCTGCAGATTTATGTACAAGTTTCCTGGTATTTATGCTTGTCTTCGTAGCAGGCTGTCTATGAGAGAGCGTGCAAAAGGACTGCACATTAACTCTCTCCCACTGGCTAGTCAATTTTGCACCCCTTTTGGTTTCTTGGCCATCCATTCTTCAAATTAACTTGTCTTTTCCTCAAAATAGACTCTTTAGACCAGAAGGAATAGGAAATGGCTAACTAGTATAGTAGATCCAGAAGGGATTCAGGGTTGGGCTGCACTGAGCTGATAATAGTCTTATTTAGGTACTCCTGTAGTATGACAGATGAGAGGGAGCAGTGTGAGAATGGCCCTGCAGACTGATCCATGCTACACTGATTTTCAGTGTTCTTCAAAGAGATGCATCAGCTTGGGCTTTGAGTTCTGTCTGTTTGTGGTGGACTGACCCTAGCTGGACACCAGGTGCCCACCAAAGCCGCTCCATCACTCCCCTCCTCAGCTGGACAGGGGAAAGAAAATATAATGAAAGGTTTGTGCGTCAAGGTAAAGACAGAGAAAGACTGCTGACCAATTACTATCATGGGCAAAACAGACTCGACTTGGGGAGATTAGTTTAATTTATTGCCAATCGAATCAGAGTAGGATAATGATAAATAAAATAAAATCTTAACAACACCTCACCCCCACCTCTGCCTTCTTCCTGGGCTGAAGTTTACTCCCAGTTTTCTCTATCTGCTCCCCTCCAGTGGTGCAAGGGGACGGGAACGGGGTTTGCGGTCAGTTCATCATACATTATCTCTGCCACTCGTTCCTCCTCAGGGGGAGGACTCCTCACAGTCTTTCCCTGCTCCAGTGTGGGGCTCCCTCCCACAGCAGACAGCCATCCATGAACATCTTCAGTGTGAGTCCTTGCCATGGACTGCCATTCTTCATGAACTGCTCCAGCACGGGTCTCTTCCACGGGGTGCAGTCCTTCAGGAACAGACTACTCCTGTGTAGGTCC
>Ga0181612_140128_pt1 | contig 12706 bp, 12 predicted proteins | sample HoacroProtozoa21_FD_119630 | JGI IMG/M metagenome (GOLD analysis project Ga0181612, IMG submission 119630) | Hoatzin crop microbial communities from Cojedes, Venezuel. Combined Assembly of Gp0051906, Gp0051904, Gp0051908 | reverse complement strand
TTTTTTTCCCCTCTCCTAAGTTTTGCTTTGAAAATTAGTGCACTATCAAAATTAGATAAAGCATAAAAGCAAACAAAGAGCCTCAGGACATCTCTCCATACTGCTAGTTTGGTGAGCTGTGTTATCCTCCCAGAACAATGCATTCCGTTTCACTCACAAATATCCGTGTTTAGATACATATTATGTCTAGGAGACACTGTAATAAACCCTTCCTTTCAGAGCTTTAGGAAAGACATCAGAAGTGGAATTGCAATTAACTGTTGCAATCCAATTGTTTTTCTTCACACAAGACATGCGTTAAAGTTTTATCTAGAAAAGCTTGAAACCTGCTTTGAAAATAACGTTCTGTGTGCTTATTAGATCACACGAACAATATAAATGCTATGATTTTTATTAACTTGAATTATTTACATGTCCTTTTCAACTTTATTCCTACACAAATGAACAAGAAAAATCCATCTAAGTTCTGTGAGTTTTCCCATATCTGAAGTGACAGTCTCTGACAAATTAAAATAATGTTTCTCCAAACACTACCGAAATTGGAAAAGGGGAAGGCAGATATATGACATGCGACATATCATTGTTCTCCACAGATCACCAGCAAATCCTATACGATACTCTGAGGTATTCTCTAGATTTTGCAGAACACTCTCTCAGAGGACTAGGAGACCCTAAACTCACAGCTAGAGAGATATTTAAAATATTTATCAATCAGAAATGTTATTAATAGTTACTTTTAATAACCTTTTTGAGGCAATGCCTTGCTTATTGCCTCAAAACTCTTGTGTCAAGAAACGTATTACCTAGGTAAACCACATCAGCATACAGTGCAGCCTTGTATTCATTAATATAGAGGCCAATTAAAAGATTATGCATGCTTTCCTAGCCTCCTAGGACAAAAGACACCTCAATAGTTAAGCATATAGAATTCAATTATCAAATAATCTTTTTTCTTAACCTCATCATTCCAAGGGGTATTGGAGTAAAAGTGGTACTGGCCATCATGCAAATCGTGGATGCCAAGAATTACAGCTCAGCACAGAACAGCTTCAGAAAACAATGGAAAAAACTTCAGTCAGCCAGATCATACAGACACCCAGATGTTTTCTGAATCAAGTTCTGCCTTAGTCACAGAAGTAATAAGACATTCTTTGATGAGCCCAATAATAGGGATGGAATATACAAAACAGCAACTGTAAAATACAGTTATCTCCCATCAAAGGAAGAAATTCTTCTTGTCTGGATCATCACTGCGGATGTGTCTCAGTAAACAATCAAATTAAAAAGCAATATTGAAAAATATCTTCTTACCTTGGAAAATAAGTCAAAGCAACCCAGCCGGCTGATGACACAATAAACTTCAGGTAAGCGTGGGCCTTTTCCACTTGGCTGATGACAGTAAAAAGGAGAGTGAAATTACATATTAATTTGGAGTCATAAGGAAAACACAATTGTCTCTCTGATAGCACAGTTGGCCATCATGTGACATCTTTCACTATCCGTTTCGCCATCAAAACAGCTACTCTTGGAAAAGCATCATATTTCTTCCATAAGACAGGAAACTAAAAAGCGTAAATAGTGCTTATCCACTCTGGAAATCATGGTGCATTGGAGCTGTATTCCAACACCGCTTCAGCTTGCAGCCATAAAAGCACATTTAACTGCAACTGTAACTCATGCCTGTGCTATCATTGTCCTCTGATCCTGCTGTGGCGTGCGGAGTGGGGCCACCCTGGGGCCGTGTGCTGCGAGAGGAGAACCGCAGTGCTAAGGGAGATTTTGATGGCTTTAGTTCCCCGCTCGCCCCATGATGTTCAAAGAGAGCTCAACTTACAGAAAATAAGCTCGTAGACCTAAAAAAAGGCAACCTGCAGGAGGCAAATCATTAAGTTCCTCAGATTAACGCACAATAAACATGAAACTCTTAAATAACTTAAACAGTGACAAGTATGAATCAATGATGCATATCCTCCCCATCCCCCCAAAAACCCCCACAACTACAAAGACCGTCCTCTAGAACCATCCTATCAAAGATATTTCCTACAGAAGCAAACGGTTTAAATTGGCTTGACTGACGTGTACTCCCTTAGCACGCTGGATGCCGCAACCCTGCCTGTACTGCTGCAGGGAAAGGCCCGTCAGTGCTGTGTGTGAAAGAAGGGTACAACCACTGGCTGGATTCAGCTTATTTACTGGAAAAGAAGTAGAGTTAGGCCAATGGCGAGTGCTTTAGAAAAACCATCCTCACTGGCAAGGTCCTCCGAGCAGAGAGCTGGTCTCCCTGTGTCCTGCATGTGTACAATGAGCACAGATGGCAGTGACATCCACACATAGCAGCTTCCCACTGTATCTTCAATAATCTGTGATGCAGCATTCCAGTTTTGTGTAGCTGCAGCTGACTTTCACCAGATCATCAGCAGGCACACGCTTCCTAGGGGCTGTTATTTTAACAAGGCATCTTGCTGACTTCAGATGCAGTCACATGTAGTCCCAAGATAAAATGCAAGGAAGTCCTGGGACTGCCTTGTCCAGGAGCTATGCCCACCACAGCACAGAGCAGCTGCAGGTACACTAGCAAACCTCAGCACCTCAGCAGCAAAAAGCTGAAAGAGGGGTCTGGGACAATAGGTGAGGCTGCTTAGTTCCTTGCATCTCGTGGAGTGAGCTGTGCTTGTGCCACATGGAGCGAAAAGTGGCTGTAAAAGAATCACTTGGCATCGCTTAGCCTCTTTGCGCAGCTGTACATTATTGGTACGCAGCAGTGACAGAATCTTCTCCATTAATAACGACTCTGTGATAAAGGAGCTCAGTCACCGTTTCCATCAGCTTCTGTCCACTTGTACATTTAGCCAAAGTGGTTGATCGTCTCCTCTGTATGCACATAGAAGGCCAGTATATTTTTATCTTTGTCTCATCATTAGACTCTGCTGATACAGTCATTAACTTCCCCACGGTGAGTTTGACATTTACATGGCACACATGTCAATCATGAGAAACTGAGGGGTGGCTGTGCTTTTTAAATCTGAATATTGCAATCTAGACTTGGACAGTCAGCAGGTGCCTGCCTGTTATAATAAAGACCACAAAAAAATACCAAAGCTAAGTGAATACAGATGAGTCTATTTCTGTATCCAAACCTGCTCACTACACATCGCATTTCTGAAAAAGCAGAGCCCTTTTTTGTCCATATTAGGTATAAAACGCTTTCTAAAGGCACTGAGTGATTATATCAAGCATGTGGGATTTTGGTTAAAATCATTGTGTCAAATCTGCAGGAATGCCGAAGCTGTGCCAGGAGCCTTGGATAGCTCCCAACCAAGAGCTGTCTCACTGAGTGCCAGTAAAAACATCACATTCCTGGGTCATCTATAAGACCAGAAACAGTAACTGCTTTGCGCTTATTCAAAGATTCTCCTTTATGAAATATCATTGCTTTCAAATGTCTTAAAGGTTACGTGTCTCAGAGCTGGGATTCTTCCCTCCACGCACTATCATGTAGGACATCCTTTGCTGTTATTTCAGAGACTTTTTCCTGCAAACAGAACAGCCTCCCAGATGTGTACGAATCATCTGTACGGGGCAGCAAGCAAAAGCCTCAGGCGAAGCCATTCTGAGAGCAGGACTTCTCAAATTTCTGACACTGGCAACTCTTCACATAACCTCACCTCTTAGCCATTAGTTTACACCTCAAAGATGGATTTAAAACACCTGCTGACTGTGCTTTAGTTTACTTCTTTCACAGAAAAACATTGCATGGGACATGACACTCCTCCCTTCTCTGCCTGGACTCATCTCTTTTCATTAGGCGAGACTTGGGCACTGGGTCTGGCCAACAGTACTGCTTTAACCACATCTCGTCCCAGAAGAGAGGGCTTCCAAGTTGCAGGCTGTGCTCTACAAGGTACCTACAAAGCCTTGGCATCACATCCTCCAGGGCTCACTCTTCTACACAATGAATAGGTCCTGTTCAGGGAAGCTGTATGGTAAAGCAGCACAGCTGAGAGGCAGTTGAGCGACTGCCTTGGTGCACTGCACTCCTCCTGGAAGAAGAGGGATAGAGGGGATGATTGTTTTGGTTTTGATTTGTTTTCAGTTTGTTTTCATGGAGCCCAGGATTTTTTCAGCCTTAGTCCAGTATCACGAATGAAAATGCTAATAAGTTTTGTTGATAAGGAGACAGTTTCCCAAGAGGATGTACATAAGCTGACAAGAACTTGGCTACGAGAAGGAGGAGCTGAGATCTGCATCAGGGCTGGTCCACAAGTGGCTCAGGACAGTCTTTTTTTATAGTGAATTTAATCTGAAGTTTACTGACTAAAGCCCACTCCAAAACCTGCTTTGGCAGGAGAAACAGGAGGCTTTTGCTCCAAAAAATAATCCTGCCATTTTTCTTTTCCAAATCACACCTCCCTGCCAATGTGCTTGAAATCTAGGGGAGCCTTCAGAGATGTCCTACCAGTCTGGCATAGCACTGAGAGTCTCTCATGCACTGCACTTGCCTGCTTTCAAAGCAAGGCAGGCTGTCCCTGCAGTGTGAATCCTCGCCAGCCATTCAGACACGTAACTCAGTGGTTTGGGTTTTTTAAGTTACTGGGGAGGCTATCAGGTGTCAGGAAAGCTGCTGGTTTCACAGCCCCAGAAATAACTGGGGAATGCTAGTCCCAGAGTGTTGACACCAGAGGAACCAAAGCAGTGGGGACCAAACAACATTTTCCTCCTGCACTTCTCCTCCCAGCTTCTCCCATGTACCTGAAGATACACTGCACGGAGAGAAAAGGCTGCAAAACCAGACCTACCAAACGGCAAGAAAGAGAAACACGCACCAGAGTCCTACCTGCTATCTCAAAGAAGCAGGAGTGCAGCAAGAAACAGACTAGCATCATCATGAAGACTCCAGAAGGGCTGCATGCTCCTTCCTTCCCAAAATGGGGTGGGACATCTTGCCTGAGATCTTCTATATATGTCCTCAGAGAGCATTATTAGGAAAACCTGAGGAAGCAGTAAGGGCTGCCCCACGGTCAGGTGAAAAAGGACCATCACAAATGCACAGCAGCAGCTGAGTTGCCTGAAGGAAGCGGCCTTTGCAAAGCACATGAGTTAGCTCTGCACAAGTTTCTAACACCCTGGTCTCCCTTTGAGACCAGAACTGTAGATGCTTCAACTGCAATTAGCTGTAATGAAAGCAATGATGAAATAACAGAGAGAGTACACAAAAATATTTAACTCCATATGGCAAGGCAAATGCCCGTTTCACACACACATTGTGTAATGTTTATTCCCTTCTACAGGAGAGTGAAAAGGGCACTATTTTAATCCTACCTGGCTCTAGGATTCTCTTGATCTTGGAACAATGAAAGATGCAGATTCAATCCAAAGCTTAAACAGGAAAACACGGTACTCCTGAATAACCTCCCAGCACTTTTCTCCTGCTCATCTATATTAGAGCCACGCGCAAGCTGATGGGGTGCATAGCTTGAATGGATGACATCAAAGAGATCGAGGAGATGCCTCCCATGAACATTTTCCTGCATATACGAGATAAGGCTTGGCAGCTTCGGAAAGAGAGAGACATATTGAAAACCCAGCAAGGCTCCTTCTTGGGAAGTCTGCTGTTTTGTTGCTGGCTTAATTTAAAGAATGACAGACCTACAAATACAGAGACAAAGAAGCTGGTCTGAAGAAGTCAGGTTACTGGGCCAGATCAGATGACCACTCTCTTAAGCCTAACATAATCTCATCCTTATGGCCACACAAACCCCAGTCTCACCAGAAAGCCAACATGTCCAGAAACAGAGATGTTCCTTAGTGGTGTCAGGAACCAGAACAATTCAAATGTTGAGAATCTAAAATAAATGTCGGTCGCAATCCAGCTTCTGTGGCAGCTCTTGCTTCCTTGTTAGGGCCAATCCAAATTCAGACCATGAGAAAACTGTGGATGTTTTAAATCCAAAAGCTTGTCTTAAAGTATTCTTGTTATATGTGAAACATGAGCTTTTAATGCCAGAGCACCCAATGTGTACAGGGCTGTCAAAGGTGCTTGGGGGAGGGCAGGACAGAGGGAAGAAGGCAAGGGGAGGGAAAGGTTTTCAGTGAGCTTTTTTCAGTTCCATAAACATTAGTCTGCATCCCACAAAAGTTGCTCTCACAGTGTAACAAATTCCCCGCTCCTGCCCCAGCAAGTGCAGGATGAACTAGTCCCACCTAACGACTGTTTTTTATGTTTTAATGTACATACTTCATGTTCTGGCATCCGCTCCTCCATTGACTCCTGGGGCTGGCTCACGGTAGCCTGGAAAAATGCTGGAGGAGCCTTTGTTGCGTGAGAGGGCAGAGACAGGTACGATGGGCTGAAACAGACCCTGCAGGTTTTCATCTTATTTCTGCAAGTACAAAGTTACCAGCCAAGAAACCCTGACACTGTTGGGCTTTCTGCCCTGACAACTGGGTCTTCTCAGATATCTGCCCTGTATGATAGATATGTGTCTCCTTCTGTTTCCATGAACCACCTGCCAGCTGTGGCAACGAACTGCAGGATGTTGTTTTAAGGATGTAGTATCTTATACTCCAGTATTGCCCCACTAATTAGAACTAGCACCCCTTGGCATCTGCAGCAACTGCCATGGCAGTAAAGCCCAAGTTGCTTGTGATGATCTCATAAAACAGCAGCTCACAGGCCATGACTGTCCCTGGGGACAGGGGCTGGCACAGCTGTGGATCTCAGCCATAAGGCCACTGACAGCCCAGGCTGCCGAGAAGCTGCACTGGATCCAAGCATCGTCCAAAGGATACAGGCCTAGTGTCTCTCTGGCTGTCTACACCCTTTTTCTGGGCTGCAGTGACCATTCATGGCCTCCCAGTAAGGAAAGTTTTGCAGATTTTCCAGTACTGGTGGGTCCTGCAGTTGAGGCTCCGTCAGCAGAAACCCACTGAGAAGGTCCCTGCTTTCACCGCTGTGATCTTTGTGTATCCACTGTGCTCTTACTGGGTGCATGCCTATGGGGTTGCACAGATAAAGAAGAGCTAAGACTTCAGGAACACCCTTTAGAAAGCAATTATTTAGCATATTAAATTAAGGCAATTAGTAAAATGAAATTATACACTAAATGAAATTAAAAATCTGTATTTTACAAGGTACACTCAGATTCACATTACAGCACCTTCACCCCTGCTCCTTCCTTACCATGCGCTCCTGCTGTTCCTGCGCTCCTGCTCTCCCCTCTGCCCCTAGCCAGGTGGCTGCCCCATAGCACCGGGGGCATTGTAATGTCCTCTGGAGAGGGCCATGACCCGCCATGCGGGGCTAAGCCCTCAACAGGCACTGCTCAAATCATCTTCGCTGCTGACATGTGCGTATCACAGAGCCACAGCCCATGAACAGCTCTAGAAAAGAGCCTAGCAGGTTGATGGATTAATTAGTGTGGAAAAGAAAGTTAAATTCAACTGAGTTATTAAAAACAACTGTCTTATTTGCAGTAAAATGGCATAGCAGTGAGAGTTAATATCTCTACTATATATCATCCCATTTCCTTTTATATGAAGATGCATACTTCTCTCATCAAGTCACTAGGAAAGCAGTTATGTGATTGCCTTGGAGGTATCAAGATGTAACTGGCAAACTTCATGCTATCTATGGAAGTGCAGATTGTTTGCTGTGGCGTAATAGGTTACATTCCATTCTAATCCTGTTCCAAAATGAAACAAAACAATATAAATACATTTAAAGAGGATACTGTACAGGATTTGTAGTACAAACAGAACATAATTGTTGCTGTATCCCTTGAGGTAGTTTTGGCAGGGTTTTAGCACACACCCCCCCAAAAAAGGGGTCTGGAAGAATCTGAAATCTGAGGGCAGAAAAGAGGAACAGTTCATTCGTATCGCAAGGTGCCAAAGGAGAACAAGGCTAACAAAAAGTAACTGTTTCACAAACCAAGGAATGGGAACACCAGCCTCTGCAGGGGACACAGAGAGTCACCCTCACAGGGTCAGGCTGGTCGGTCCGTCCGGCCGTGGAGCCTGCTGCCGAGGACTGACAAATGCTCTGCAAGGTGTGGGACACCTCTCACTGGGACCCAAGAGCATCCCTTGTCAGGACAGCTGGGGAATGTTTTCCAAGGAATTAGCCTCACAGCAGCTGGCTTGCCTTGAAGCAGAGCAGTTTATATTTTAGGATTTTCTTCTGGTTCTGTAGTACACAGTGTGGCTCCACCTTTCTCTTATGTAATGTTTGCCCAAAACTGCGTGTAGTTCCTGAATTATGGTTATTGCATTTGACAGAACTTGTGGGTCGGGAATGAGACTAATCAGAGGAGATACTGTGCACTCCTGGACATCAGAGCCACCCTGACTGACGCTTTCAGAAACTGCTCAGGAAATTGGACACCCAAATACAAAAATCTGCTTTAGAGCCCAAGCCTCTGGCATATAAACAGTGTCTGCAGAATTCACCTGCTCCTTGTTGCCTGTGTAAACGCTCTATTTGAACAGATAAAATAAGAAAGTATGCACATGACTGTAAATAGAAATATCACACATCAGTGAGGCTGTTCCACCCATGCACCGACATTTACAGGGGGCAAGAAATTGTTATGCTTTGTGAGCACCGCTGAGCCCTATGGAGAAGGCACTTCAGGTCACAACCCCAATTCCACCATTTCTCCCAGCAGGAGAGCAAGAGGTTGCAGGATCCAAGTAACAGCAGATCTCTGCTACCTTTGCCATTTCCCCAGATAGAGCAAGGCTGAAATTTTTCTCTGCAGCTTCCAAAATCCTCTTTCTTTCTAAGCCCCAGACTGTGCCAGTTTTGCTCTCAGAAGGCACGGGGCAGGATCCGCCCCAGAAAGGACAAGATGGTAAAGTACCTTGGTATCACTCCACTCTCCTCTGCTGAGGAGGCTGTACCCGTGAGATGGGACATGTCAGCTTCCACATGTCACGTTTGGGAACCACATGAAACATCGTGAATTACGTGACCTCCCAGAGCAGCAGCAGGTCAGCTTTTTAACTGGCTTTATAATTATTAGATAGATTTAGAAAGACAGTACTTATTTTTCCCTTTTTTAAAATTATCTTTTGCTATCTGGTTGATTGATTTTTGCCATAGCCAAGGGAGGATAAAAACAATCGCCAATGTTGTCTCAAAACACCATTTATATAAAAGTGTGTAGTATTGATTAAATTCTGTTCCCGGTATTTCCTACTATGCTAACCTATCTTCAGCACCAACTGAAAGTCAGTGGTCTATTTTTATGTTGCCTTGAATATAGGGTGGATTTCACTGGGCTTTAAGTGAGTTAAAAAAGCCTATGTTAATCCTTCATTGACAAACCAATGTTCCTGTGTATACATCTTTTTTACTGTGTCTGATTATTTCAGTTTCAGCCTGGTCCTGGATCAACTGTTTTGCATTTCACAAATGTAAGCTCTGTGCATGATTCCAAACTTGCTAACTTTCCCAGAAATATAAAAGTCTTAAACCACCTTTACCTGGCAGAGTGAAAACATTCCATAATTTATTTCTAGCCAATGTTTTCAGTGGTTTTGTTATTTTTCCCCCAATATACCTTATCATCATTTTAAATGACAACACACGAAAAAGTAATTGAATTGTACTGCTGCCTTACATCTTGTTATTTACACCAGCAAGGATACCTTCTAGGTGCTCCACTTGTTTATCTCTGAAATCACCCCCTGGCCAGCCCTAGATTTACTGCAACACAAGCCTTCATTGACATTTCCTCTCCATATATAAACCTTGTTGTGGCCCACACTTACACACTGTGTTACAGAGAGTAAGCAAGTCTCCGTGATGCTACCTATGGCAAATACCACCCACAGAACTGATAAACAAGTTTTCTGTTATGTTAGTTTAAACCAAACTTCTTACAAATAGAGCAGCCACACACAGCAATACCTCCCAGGCAGAGCATCTGCTGTCTGCACGACAAGGAGGTTTGCCGTAGACAAAGACCAGGGTCCGGTACAGGCAGCAAGCAGGATGGAAGGTGCTGTTCCAACGACAGCAAGTTGCTCTGTCTACTGGGAGCCACCGAGAGCTACTGAGGGCAGGTGCTCCCTGCTTGGAATGATGGGAAGTCACACCAGAGAGGGAAGGAGGGGCAAAGTGCCAGAATACCTATTTACAAGTTTGCAATTCTGCTGCGGACATTTGTTTTGCACAGTCAGTACGCAAAAGGCTCCTGCAGCATCCAATATCCATACAAGCTCTTCAATCAGGTGTAGCCAGCTGTCACATGAACAGTACAGGAGTCACGGCTCCCCACCTAGGCACTCACAGCCAGCTCCAAACCTATCTGAGAGGTGATGAGCACAGGCTAGTGCAGGAAAAACCAACTGCTTTATGCTTTGCTGCCATTCGGTCAGGTCTGCAGGATGGACAGCAAAATCTCTGTTTGCACTGTGCTTCACCTGCTTTAATACACTTTGCAAGCCTTCGTGCAGTTCCCTCTGCACCCCACCCTGACACACACACGCACGCACTGCCATGCTCTCAACTGATCAGGTAACCAGTGATTTTCCAGGTCATGAGACAAAACTGTTTGGGAGGCTCAGTTGGGTCTCTCCATGACCAGCTGAGCACACCTCGTCACCAGGACTGGAAAGAAGCCTGAGAACCAAGACTTCCCGGCACTGGCATCACCTTATTGCATGGTCCTGAGCAAACCATGATGGTGGCGTGCTCTCCACCCTTGTTGCCCTCCTACTTGATAGGGTGGCTTCTTTACCTACATCACAGACCTGGGGCTCGGGCAGTGCTGGCAGAGTACTCTGGAGATGTAAGCAGCTGTCCAAGAGACAAACACTACTCACAAATGTTTAGAAACGCCACATTTGCCTTCGTCCACAGTGCTGTAGTATTTCTGATTCTGCTTGAAAGCATGTAACACAAAGAATTTAAAAAGTGCTCACGTAAAAAACTTTCCACATTCTTATGAATTCTCTGCAAGAATTGGGATCTATTTGATTGAGACAGCCTTTGCAAATTCTTATTTTACTTGAGCTACTTACATTTCCAAATTTCAGAGTCAGTAACTCCCTTTTCTTTTAAAACCATGAGAGACACCCTCAAAGTTCAGACTATAGTTTTGAGATACTGTTTAACAGAATTTTGCATTTTGAGGTAAAGGTGATGTACTTACCAATAGCCGCCTGCAATAACCAAACCGCCGGCTCCCATCTTCCCCAGTCAGCATGAAAGAGAAGGTCTCACTAGAAGAAAATAAATTGCCCAGATCTTACTATCAGAACTGCAGCATAGCTATGAGGTAGGTCATTCAGAAAGGGGTACTGCCTTATCCAGTGAGAGATTGTACGCACTGGAGGGTCTTCTCTCCCTCTGGCCATCATCTGGACAAACTCTGTGGACACATTCCATCAGTGCTAGAGCAAAAACATCTGCACGTTGTAGATAGCCTAGCTGTCTTGTTACAAGAAGACATGGGTGCTGAATTTCAGTGACGCAGCAGTCCCTTTGTACTGCAGAACAAATACAAGAATCAGATTTGGAGGGCAATATTCAAATGCTGCATCTCCCTTACCTTCTAGTTAGATCCTGTCTTTGGACTGTATTTTGTTCTTAAAGGGAGAACCTTAGATATTCTCTAGGAGTAGAGAAATCATTTTCTAATCCAGAAACAACACAGATTTCCCAAACCAGCTCATTTTATATCCCTGTCTAGGATAAGTACCATTTGTGACAGAGAAGTAAAACAACAGTTTAAGGCTATAATTACAGCACAGGTAAAGGGATGAGTCTGTGAATTTGTGCATGGACTGAGAAACATTCCTGACTGTTTTGCAAGTTTTAAATGGCATTATAAAAAAACCTTTTTCTTTGTGCTGGAATGCCAGGGATTAGATAATTATAGCTGAATATGGGAGGGATATCTTGTTTCACAAACATGGGCTCATGAAATGTCTGTCTAGGAGAGCAGCAGCAGCAGAGTTGAAATGCTGTGTAGGCAGGGCTGTGTGCTTCTCATACCAATGTTACCCATACAGTTGTCCACTTCTCCTTCAGTGTTTTCAATAACTCACTATTCAGGTGCTTCCACGTGCTGAATAATACAGCCAAGCAACACACAATATAACACAGTTATGCTGCATATGCTATATGAAAGCCAATAAAAAGTTCCATACGTATTCTTGGCTACAGTAATTCCTGAAGGTGAATGCTAGTTCCTTGTCATCATTGAAAGCCCCTCTAGACACACTCTGAACAGGTCTTCATTTACAGACATCTCAGACCATGCTTCTTAAAAAGCCATCTCATATGCGGTTGGCACACTGGAGGGAAGGGATGCCACCCAGAGGGACCTTGACAGGCTTGAGAGGTGGGCCTGTGCGAACCTCATGAGGTTCAACAAGGACAAGTGCAAGGTCCTGCACCTGGGTTGGGGCAATCCCCCGTATCAGTGCAGGCTGGGGGATGAAGAGATTGAGAGCAGCCCTGCCGAGAAGGACTTGGGGGTACTGGGGAATGAAAAGCTGGACATGAGCCAACAATATGCGCTCACAGCCCAGAAGGCTAAACGTATCCTGGGATGCATCAAGAGAAGTGTGGCCAGCAGGTCGAGGGAGGGGATTCTGCCCCTCTGCTCTGGTGAGAGCCCACCTGCAGTCCTGCATCCAGCTCTGGAGCCCTCAGCACAGGGAAGACATGGAGATGTTGGAGCGGGACCAGAGG
>Ga0181612_126545_pt1 | contig 12706 bp, 9 predicted proteins | sample HoacroProtozoa21_FD_119630 | JGI IMG/M metagenome (GOLD analysis project Ga0181612, IMG submission 119630) | Hoatzin crop microbial communities from Cojedes, Venezuel. Combined Assembly of Gp0051906, Gp0051904, Gp0051908 | reverse complement strand
TTAAAAGTGAATCCTTTTAAATGCTGCAACCCGGGCATTCCCTCTAAAAAAAAAAAAAAAAACCCACCCCCCCCCCCAAAAAAAAAGACCAAGCAATTTTCCAGTGGAGTTGTTTCTGAACCAGTGAATAAAAGCCACCCCGGTCATAAATTTCTATCAACACTACCTCCCCAGGAGTTATGGAAGTATTGTGCCAGACAACATTGATCAGATGGTTTAGGCGTTACTTCATTACTTCACAAAGCTAGCGGGACAGGTTCAATCTGGCAGGAGTGCCTGTAGAGAAGACTGCACGGCAGTACCCAAATAGGACATCCACTTCTGTCACATGCTGATCCTAGAGCTATGGGGAGCAGGGGCAAGTCTTGCTGATGCATGTTATATCAGTCAACTCATTCTCCACTTCAGCAAGTCCGCAAGGAAGTGCTGAAAAAAGCAGTAACAGAGTCTTCATTAATTACGCAGAAGCAGTAAGTTAGGTGCCATCTATTATACTTTGCTAAATGATGGGAAGGAAGGGCAGGAAGTATGTCACTGTCGTGCAGTGGATACTAAGTAATTCCCTGCAGGCAATTCAGCAAACTTTAAGAAGGTTTCAAGGGGAGCATCCCCCAGGTCAGAACCTGAAATAGCAATTTTAACCATGCTAAAAAAAAACAAAAACAGAAATTTATTTTGAGTCTCCTCGCAGGATTACAACAGCTCCCTTTGTAGCCAGCACAATTTCTCAGCTATGAACCTTTGAGTCCAAGAAGCAACTCTGTAATAGATCCAGCGCTGCAAGACTGGACCTTCTTGATCTCAGGAGAGATACTTTAATAATTAAACCCATTCCATGTGTGTAATATTCAATCATTAGTACCACCGATTACTCGGTGCTACGCACACTGATCAGGCTCCTGCTCGAAGACTTTTGCAATCTTGAAACAGCAGTTTTCCTCTAATGCTACAAGGACTTGTGCTCTCACAGGCCAGACTCTTGTTCTGAACAACTGTGGTTGATTTGTCTTGGTCTTATGGTATAAAAATGTTTGGGAGCTGGCATAAGCAGCTATTTAGGTTTTTCCTGGCAGCATGACTACGGGAAAATAGGTCCTACCATTTTAGGGCCTTCAGAGTTAGTCACAATTTGTACAGAGTGTCAACCCACCACGCAATCATTGCTCTCTCGTCCTTCTGGAGGTGCCATTTCAGCCATCATGGGGCGACATCTATTTCTGTGCTGGTGTAATACCAGGTTTCTAACAGTTCTCAGCCTTATTATACAACAGCCTTCTACATCCCAATAACCATAATAATTATCACTTACACTCACGAGCAGTGGAAGGGTTTGTGAACTGTGGAAGGTGATTGCAGCATCATAATTGTTCTTCCTCTAAATTTACTCTGAACAATGCAGACACTAATGGTCTCATTAACCTAATCTTTCTTTAATGCCTACATTATGTTTTTGGCAGACCATGCTTACTTTATGTACTCAATTGACCCCTCTTTCTATCACACACAGACAGCTTCCTGTTTGCCACCACGTTGTCAGTACTTGGAGGTGAATACTGAGAAGAGAAGAGAAAACACGTTATCCCTGCCCCACATTGGGCGCCAAATAGGACTGTCATGGCTTAGCCCTGGCCAGCAACAAAGGACCACGCGGTTGCTCTATCGCCTCTCCCCCCTGGGGTGGGGAGGCAAAACGGAAGAAAAAGGCAAAACTCGTGGGTTGGGATAAGGGCAGTTTAACAGAACAGCAAAGGAAGTGAACAGTAAGAACAACACTGATAAGTATATACAAAACAAATCGTGGCATGCACAGAGCAACTCTCACCACCCAATGCCCAGCGTGCTCCTGAGCTGTGATTAACTCTCCCCGGCCAGCTCCCCCCATCAGAACCCAGCATGACAGCACATGGTATTGAACACCCCATTTGTTTGGCCAGTTTGGGTCAGCTGGCCAGCTGTGTCCCTCCTGGCTTCTGGTGAAAATTAACTCTGTCCTGGCTGAACCCAGGACACCACTGTTGAACCACAGGGAAAAGAAGTTCTAATTAAGTGGTTGAAAACCCTAGTAAGTTGGAGAGTCAGAATAAGGCAAAATTGGACCCATTTTTTTCTGGATTTCTAGTCAAAGTTCCCTAATTATATTTTAATTAGTATGTGTCTCTCCCTCTCTACATACAAAGAGGCATATGCATAAAACTAAGGCATGCTCACAGGTAGGCAAAGATGAAAATATTCATTCCAAAGTTTTAAGGGATTGAACCAACAAAGCAAACAAGCCAAAGACAGAAAATGGCCCGGAAATCAGTTTTGGGAAATAACTAGCTAACTGACTGCTTGCTTACAGGTACAAATCAATAAATTGTAATATAACTAATTTACCGAAACTTTGAATTATTAGCTGATGCCAGAATTAGTAGTTTAAGTAAAATAACTTTAAAACCTCAAATTCATTCTCAGATGAAGCTCAGTCAATAAGTTTCACTTCATACTGGAAAACTAAAGTGCAAAGCTCACCAGTAGTTAAACAAACAATGTGGTTTCTTTTATACACAGCAGCTACCCAAAATCAGACTGATAACCTGTGATCTCCTCCTGTAGAAAGCCCATAATGCTGATATAATGAAATTGTTTAAAATTCATGATGATTTAAGGAAAGCAAGGATTTTACAGAGAGATACTATATATATGTTTTCATATATGTTTTTGATTGGTTTTAGACCAATAGAGGTGGGATAAAGAAAAGTGCTCATTTTGTACATGTAACGCTTTCTTTAAGACTGGAACAGAAGTCATCTTCAAAGTTAAATGCAAATTGAGAATGCTTGTTGAACCTCATAACAGCCAAAACAATTAACTCCCTCCTTATTTTCCTACTAAAAAGAAGGTGGTCAGGTGCATGTTGGGCTCTGCCAGGTCTTCAAACAAAAGGTAATCAGTTTCCCCAGGAACCACCAAAGAAAGTTTCTCCTCTATCATGCTGGCTATAAAGCCATTAAAAAAAAAAAAAATTCTCATTTCTGTTAATTCTTTTAGGACGACTGCAGGAAGCCTAAGGGCTGAAGTGTTCTGCAACACGCCACTCTTTCTGCTGCTCAGTCCTAGGGATGCTGTACGAGTTCAGCGAGTTTTTCCTCTCTTAGTGCTATTTAATGGATAGACTCTTTCAGTCAACTACTTCAAACTCTTCCAACTTCCACATCATTCTAAACAAGTCTCAGACTATTTCCATCTTTTTTTCTGGATAGCTTTGGACTCTGACAAGTCCTGGCATATATAATAAATCTATTTCCTGTAATATTGGAAATTTTCCTGAAGCAATTACTTCCAAAGGCATTCAGATGTCTGCCTGTATCTTTGGTAGATTCTTAGATTAGTAGGGTAGAAATACACGAGCTGCTGTCAGGGAACGGTAAAGTTGACCCTGCCTTTAAATTGCAGATTTTCAATGATCAGAGTCTGTTTACCTCCTGAATGGTTTTACCAATTGCATACATTACTTCAGAGTTTCTGCTTTTGCCAAGCAGAACTCTGTTAATTGATTGTCCTCCTATGTTGCTTTATCTTGTAAAGTACTGCTACAGTTGAGGCTTTAGAGTTCTGAACAGATTTTTTCCACCTACAAGTGATTATAGTTTTTCAAGTGCTAAACAATACTGCTGCTCACTGAATATTGTTTAAGCTGTGACACTAAGACCGATCTTGTCCTAAAAACCTGTCTCCTAGCAATCCTCAGCTGAGTCATGCGAAGTACAGACTGGATATGCCTACCCTTTGCCTCATATGAAGTTACTCTCAATGCCAAAATGGGAGAGGTGAGAGAACGCATCCAGTGTTTCACGCCAATGTCTGTGCTAACATAAACACAGACTGAATACATGTGTTAACTGTGAAAGCTGCCCCTTTATATACAACCCTGATGAAAACCAGTTTTGTGTCCTTCCCTAACTTATCAAAATGTCCCAGAATTACCAGCAGCAGATATTGCCAAAACTTCTTAATGTCTACCAAGTTCGTGACAAGATTCTTTTTGCCATTCAAAAAGGCTTTGATTATGATTCTCAAGGGAAAAAAAAAAAGCTCTACAAACATTCTGGACTGAACCTCAGACTGTTATGTTCCCTTAGCTTGACCTGACTCTCTTCCTTCCCTCTTTCCCCTGCCCCCCTAAGAAAAGGCTTCCATATCATCTGCTACCAGCTACCATATTTTGCCATTTTTCATGGCATACAAAACTCCTTTTTTTGACAAATGAAAATGACAAGAGACCACAAAACATCACCTAGTCATAATTACCTAACCTAACACAAAAGCAATAGATCTGTTATATTACTTTCAAACACCCACAGAATTAAATGGTACTTAATGATTTGTAAGACTAAATGACTACCATACAATGATTACTTCACAGCATATACCTTGCTGCCTTAAATTCCCCCTCCCCAAACCACATTATCATTTGTCTTCACCTGGAAATTTATCACCTTACCTACTTACATGGATACTCCTTCCAGAGGTAGGCTTGCTTATAACCAATTTTCTATGTACTATTTCCAAAGTAACATAAACTTCATTCAGGAATAATTTTTTGACTGCAGAAAACAAACAAACAAAGAAGCAAACAAAAGCTTTCCCTTCAGAGATGATGCAGGCTTTTGGTGGTCATCATGTCCGACCAACAAATTCCTGAAAAAAGACTAAATAGGTGAGACATATGATTTCTTGATTAATGTACAAAACCAGAGTTCAGGAAACCTGATGTCTATTCTTACTCCTGCCACAGACTTCCTTCTCTAGGATCTACAGCTAATAGCTCTCTCTGTACCACAAACGCCTATATACTCATGGCTGTACGCACAGTTATCACAGTTACAATAGCAAAGGTACACCTAAATACACCAATAGCAATGAGAAGTCCAACCTACTCTTACTATAAAACAAAAGCATAGCATCATTTATGTAAAAAACAGCCATTACTGAAACATTTCAAAAAAAGCAAAACCAAACTAAAAGACACTGCAAGAGAAGAATTAATTTGACTACTATGCAAAGGGTAAAATACAACCAATTTCAAATGGCCAAAATTATCTGGCCAAAATTTTACTACTATCTCATAATATTTGCTCATTTTGTAATTGCGTTACAACATACCCAACAATCATCTCAAGTAGTTTCCAGTAACTACATAGAAGAAGGATGTTTTAAGTGAAAAATTGAAAGTGCTTGTAAATTGAAACAGTATGTGAGAGCTTGTGAGATGCATTCTTACCTTTCCTGTTATCTTTTCTAAGAGTGCTCCTTCTCCTTTGCTAGTTTTCTTTGCCCACTGATTTCTGCCTTATGTTACATTCAGTTTTACTATTTTTCAATTTCCTATTTATAACAATGACTCTTCATTACATTTCTGGTGTGCTAGAGTAAGTGTCTTCATCCTCAAAAGGCTCTAAAGAAAAGAATGCCAGGAAACTCTGCCAAGCACATTGCATGCTTAAAAGCAGGATATGTGGACAAAGCCTTCAGGTTACTGCACTCCAAGGGAATCTCAGGAGTGAGGATACAGCTCCTCTACAAAGACAAAAAAAGACAGAAAAAAGACCAGGTCTCAAGGTAAATCTACCCTGTTAGACTTTAACCAGAATGTTTCAAAGAGTAATAGAAGAGAGATTGATGATTGACATCGTATAATTACATTTATATATGTTGTTGTCCAAGAAACCTGTGTGCACATTACACTAGTTTTTAGATCTCCACTAAGATGATGTTCAAATGCTTTGCATGGGCAAATAAACAACACGCACAATTTTAGGATTCCAGAACTATTGTGCTCCTAGAATTTTTCTTTTTTTCTGGTCCTCAGTTCCACTAAAGATCACATGTTCAGCATTCCAGCAGGCGAAGAAAAGAACTTTTTTCTTCATTGTTTCACCTTCTTCTTGGAAGATGGGGGAGAAAAAGAAAACTTAGATTGATTAAATCTCTGAAAATCGGCTTTTCCTTTTAGCCGCTTTATTGCCTTCTCCGTCAGAAAATACAGCTAGATGTGCCTTTCAGGACAAGCACTGTGAATAACTGTCCAGTGAATGGCATGGGGTTAGTCTGTTCCTCATCTGGGATTTCAGTAAATCATGCTTGAACTCTGACATCATCTCATCTTGTTTGGTCACCTCCTTTTTGTCCCTTTTTATTTTCAAATTCTCTTTAGAGAACATTTCCTGTAGCCCAGCGCCAGTCTCTCTTCCAGTGAGATGTAGACTTTTTTCTCTTTTGGTGTTCCACCTTGGCCTTGCTCCCTTCATAGCAGCCCTTTAAGACCTAAGTAGCTTTAAAGATGTATTTAATTGAAGCCTGTAGGTCTGTTTTCAGCATCCTAACTCGGCTTTTTTCTGCTTTAGAGGCAGACTGAACTTCATGGCCTTCATTTTCAAAAAGTCTCCAGGTTCCTCATTAGGCACACAATGTAAGCAGTCAGAGTTTCAAAACAGTCATGCATGCTTGAGTCCCGAGCTTTGGAAAATCTACCCATCAGCTTCACGCTAGCAGCTACCAAGTCCTTTGGACTTTTTTCTAACTCTGGCCCTTATTTTAGTAGTAAAATACTAATACCATTGGACAACAGATGTTCTGTGATCTTTCAGGTATCTGTGCAAAAGCATGTGTTAACTTTATGAAATCTAGACACAGTTTTATTCTGCCTACATCCTCTTTTATATCATTAGCTATAAAGACTGAACTTAACACTCTGCTGAAGCAACAGAATTCAAGCTGTGTGCAATAATCACTCCTGGGATAACACGAATGTATGCTTGTCAACACACAAAGTATAGAGGCTTTTGGAGAGCGAGAGACACCAATCAATAATTAGACTTTAACTAAGAATGCAGAATATGTGAAAAGAGCAATACATCTGCTTGAAGCAAAGATGGAACATAATAACGAGAAATCCTCTATGAGAGAGGGATAATCAGAAGGCTAAAAAAGAGGATTATATTGCCCTACTAGATTTTAACACTATCTCAGAAGAATTAATTGTAACCTAAGAACCAAATAGTATATTCTAGCTGACTGATAAATCCTGGTTTGCTTTGATAAGGAATATGTGTCACTGCAGCATCTGTTCCTTGAAAAAACTGCTAAATTAATAAAGTTACCAAAAGACACAGTATCATTTTTTGATAGCTAAATGAGCTATGGAGTGATGCAGTAGTACTGATTCAGTGCCCGCTTTTGGGTAACAGAGAAGGAAATCACTTTGAGTATACCAGTACTGCACGTAAATGCATACTGCTTGGCTCCAAGTGGGAACAAAAAGCAAATTCACATCTAAAAATGAATGTTTGTTGTTTACTATATTGCCACCAAAAACACATGCAGAATGCTCCCTTGCGAAATAAGCAGGTCCACCTACCCAAATGGTGACCATCTACTGCATGGCAGTCTACAGTGTAACAAAAAATCCAAATCGGTAGTACTTCAAGATGGATAGTTCTCACAAACAACTGCGTTTTGCATGCACATGAAAAAATCAACTTCTTTTGCTCCTGTGGGGTGTAACAATAGGAGCCTCGAGGCTTGAATGGCTTAGCTGAAGAAGCTAGATGAGATTTGGTTAGTGATGACTTCACGCTGATCCTGAGGTACTGTGGAGATGTAACATATAGCCTGACTGACAGCTGATAACACTGATGCATCTCGTCGCAGTACACCACTACAGAGCTAACAGTACACTATTTCTTTATTAGATTGTATATCTGTGGAGAAGAAACTGTTGCTTGTCATGTTTATCAGTGACCACCCCTGTATCTGCTTGACATTAACAGATCAATGCAGGGCAGATTAATTAGTAATTTGGGGCTTCAGCTGAGAAAGGAAGGTTGACCTCACTGGAGCCAGTTAGAATTTGCTGTTCTGCAGAGAAGGTGACTTTATATGACTCTGCTCAGGGACACCTCAGACACTGTAGGAAGCAGACCTCTGACATGCTCCTGGACTTGCTAGTGGCAATCCATAACAAAACAAAACAAAAAAAATCAGGACAACTATATTCTGTTTATTGGTCTCCCACCTACACAGGTTATACCAATCCATTTCCACTTGGTGTTCTCTGTCTATCAAACAAGAATAATTCCTACCCACTGCAGAACAGTAAAGTTTAATTAACATTTATAAACTACTGCCAAATATTCATATGTAATTAAACAGAGAAAGAGCTAATATTGAAAAGAACATACAATTCAAATCAAAGCTGGATGTAAAATGTAGGGCATATAGACATGAATCTTCTTTTCCGCTTATGCAAGGTACAATTTAAAGTACACATTTAGCCTGCCATTTGTGTAGAGGAGGACAAATACCATACTTTAAGGAAACATGAGTTTTTAAAATAAGTATCTGTGAGATCAGCTGGCATATTACCCAAGAGATAATACAGTGGCCCTCTCTACTCTTTCGTATTACTTTATTTCTCCATCTCCTGTTTCCATACCACTTTATTCTCTGTTTCTTTTTCCCCACAGTCTGTATTGGTATATGTGCTTGGCCAGTTCAGAAAGTTGTGCTCAAGTCCACCACGTTCCAGAGGGCTGGGCCAAATGGGTTCGACTATTTCTAATGACCTCCTGTGAGAAACATGCACAATGACTAACCAACGTTCCCAGGTTTTGAACATGAACATGCCAGGATAGATACAAACTACGAAATTAAAGGAACTCAATGTGGGATGTAGGTTGCTAACTGTTTCTTAGCAACACTACACTGATGTCACACAAATCACGACCTTAGCATCAGAGTCAACACCATTCACACAGATATCTGCAAACGGATCATCTGATATGGCAGAAAACAAAAAAACCATAGCCATCATATGCCAGCTTGAATATGCACTCTACATGTTATAATGCCACTTACGGGCAAAGAGCACGCTTGCCTCCTGATAAACTCTAAGAATGCATATGTTAATTAAAGGAATAATCTTCTTAAATTAATAAATTCTGACCTCAAAGAAAGAAACAGCAACTGGAGTGAAATAATTAGGCCATGACTCAATCAGGTTTGCATGGCAGATACTAGAACTCTATTGAGAAGCAAACTTGGACAAGATAGACAATAACCTGTTTACCTCCTCATGCATCAAGCCTACTTTCTTCTATTTTTCATGCAACATTTATTTCTCCTATTCTATAATTTTACACTTTAATTATATTTATGAATATATTAAGTTAACATTTAATGTTAAGCAAACATTTTCTTCTCTTCTTTCAAGAGAAATTCATAGCCTGTTTCCTTCATTAAATTGCAATATTCTAAAACCTTTGAGATGTAAAATCCAAACTAAGTTTCTTAGCAAGACAAATAAGCTTAAAAATTTCATATCATATGTTCTGCATACATATATTCTAATATTTTTAAAACACATTAAATCACATGAAATTTTGTCTTTTTTCCCTGTAACTGAAAACAACTTACTTCATTCAACATCAACTTCTTATATGGTGTGAAAAAGAAAACAAAAGGCCAAATTTCATCCTTTATTGCAGACCTTTGAGCATGGAAAGCACCTGATAAAGTTGTAAAAAAATTCTGCTCAAGGCACCCACCCAAAAAGAGTGTTCTTGTCACTACGCTAAAGCAATTCCAGGATGCTGCTGAATAGACCTTAATAGAACAAGCTATGCAAGATTCATGAAGTTAAAATGCTCTCCACCTCTCAGTTTTCTAAATCAAAACCCTAACTTTCTCCTCCGTATCCTTCAGATATGTATACCAAAAACTGAAAATCTCTTCTTCCCACCAATCTGCTCCCACTCATTAAAAAATAAAAAGTTCCTGGTTTCCTGAACACTACAACACTAAGCCAAAGCCATTGGCCTAAACTAATTCTAAGCTTTAGCCTAGCCATCTGCAGCCAAAAACTTACAGCAAAAAAACCAGTCTTCCATCCTTCTTTTCACAAGTCCTAGTACTTACTCAGATATTAGCGTACCTGGCTGCAGAGTTTATACATGGAACCCACATGATCCCTTCTGGTCTTTTCCTAGTTTTCCAGCCTAATTAGAATCCAACAATAAAGTCATCTGATAAATATTGCCTTAAATATTTATTTCCCAAACTTTAATACTGACCCAGCACGAGTCTTCCTTTCCACATACTTCAGCTGTGCAAAAGCAGTAAAACAAGAACCTATCTCCAATCAAGCACATGGTGGAACTCAACTATTTAGTTGCCATAATATATAACAAGGAAAAATTAGAGCAGCCGCCCCCCAGCTGGAACAGAAGCTTCAGCAGATATTAATGACAAAATGGCAATTTTTGAGTAGTGGTAGCTTGAGCCTGCCCAATTTAAAATGCTAGCCTTAGGATAGCAGGCTACGAAAAAAGCAGCTGTCCATGGCAGTCTTGCAACAGGAAAAATACTATAAACTTGGTAGTCATTTCTAGTAAGTTACCACTAAGTTACACCAAGATAAGTCACTAAGTTACACCAATTGCCACTAAGTTACACCAAGATAAGTCACGTTAAATGCCATAACTGTGGTTAGATCAAAGTACGTTAGTCCTCAAGAAAACCAGCGCTTATGTGCCACAACAGAGTGACAGAGACCAAAACTCCACCAGCGCCCAAGGCCCATCAATGGTATGAAACTGATTTGATGAGGCACATTCAAGTGGGCTCAGAGGCAAATCACACCCTGTACTGTAGAGCAAGCCCATACTTCAGTGTCTACCAAACTGATCTGAGAATAAAAACCAAATAAATAAATAAAACCACCTCTTTCCTTAACCTTCAATCCAGATGTCATTACTGATCTGATGGTATGATGCAAGGTCCTCCAGCCAGTCATGCAGAGAGAGGACCCATACCAATGGTTAACCCATGTCTTTTCTTCCTCTGCATATGAAACGAAAGCAAAACCTTTATCCATTTCTCCAGGGTACACCTTCCCAAGATAAACTGGGGAAATACTAATTTCTTGAATCCTAAAGGCTAACCATCTCAAGTCCCGATGCACAAAAAGTGATGACACACACTGGTTTACTGCAAGTGCTATGAGCATGCTGAAGGCAATGTATTAAATTTATAACAATAACGCATTTTGTAGAAGTTGTGTCCCTGTAAAGTAATAGAACAAATAATAAGATAAATTAAAATATAAACGGTCAGAGAGTAACGGAAGCATGAGAAAACACAATGTAAGACTTGACAAAAAAAAACAACACAACAACAAAACAAACCAAAGAAAACCAGTTGGTGAACACAACAATTATGCTATCCCATTTTTAAATAAAGTTTCTTAGACCAAAGCCACTCCCTGGAAATCTGTCACTCATGATAATGTTTTTAGAAGATTATACTGCATAAAAGATTCTCACAGAACATGAGAAAAAACAAACCTACTAATTCTGAATTTATTTACAGTAAGCTGCAATGAACGCATGCTTTGATTTGCAATAACACATCTACTCGGGACCAGAGAATCCCATATGCCTTGTACCTTTCAGAAGAGTCAAGCAAGGGCTATCAGAAAGTCCACTACTTTAGCTTGGTACTCTTCAAAAAGTCAACAAAAGCCCCTATTGTGTTCCAAAGAGAATCTGAGAAAACTGGGAGTTGCTAACAAGAACAATCGTTTCGGTCTATGCACTCAGACTGGCATTGGTTCAAGTATTTAGTGGTTCCTCTGACTGATGCTTGTGCTGATCTGAACACAAGTCCTCTGTGACCAAGGTTCTTATTACCTGTAGCATAGAGCCCTTAAGGTATCTCTAGCATGAATTAGGATGTTAATGCAAACTCCAGTCCAGTTTATCTCTTTTAAAGGCTACTTCTTACATCTTTGGGCTTCACATCTGAAAAAAATACTGTATCATTGCTGTGCTTCCTGTCAGATGTGACTGAGTGTCATTCTTCAATGATGTGTATCAGAGTACAGTATCTTAGCTTAATTTGCAAAAGTGAAACCTCAGGCTGAGGTTGACTTAAAGAGCCATCATGATAATATATGAGCATCTTCAGCAATTTGACTAATTTCTGTCACTTTTAGTATGAAATGTGCTATGCAAACAGAAGACATACAACTATCATAATACGTCTCTAACTTGCATGTTTGACTTCAACCTATTGCTAAAGTCCCTGCTGAACAACTTCTTCTGAACCTTTTAAAAAAAAATTCTGATCTAATACAGGGTGGGTGTCCACCAAAAATCTGAATCATATTTTCAAAGAAAAAAGCCGGCGACAGGCAATTAAATTGTACAAAGCCTGTTCACAAAGGGAAAAAAAAAATGTTGTCAATACCAACAGTTCCATAGTGGCTAACAGTGTCTGGTGGTTTTCAGGATGTTCAGGTTTCTGAAACCAGGATTCTAATAAAAACAAATCTAACTTGAAACATAGTTTAGCTGACATGACTGGCTGGGTAGACAAAGGAGAGAGCCGTGGATGTTGTCTACCTTGACTTCAGCAAGGCTTTCGGCACAGTCTCCCATTATATCCTCCTAGGGAAGCTGAGGAAGTGTGGGCTGGATGAGTGGTCGGTGAAGTGGATTGAGAACTGGCTGAATGGAAGAACTCGGAGGGTTGTCATCAGCGGCGCTGAGTCTAGTTGGAGGCTGGTAACTAGTGGTGTCCCTCAGGGGTCAGTACTGGGCCCAGTCTTGTTTAACTTCTTCATCAACGACCTGGATGAAGAGTTAGAATGTACCCTCAGCAAGTT
>Ga0181612_101045_pt1 | contig 12707 bp, 3 predicted proteins | sample HoacroProtozoa21_FD_119630 | JGI IMG/M metagenome (GOLD analysis project Ga0181612, IMG submission 119630) | Hoatzin crop microbial communities from Cojedes, Venezuel. Combined Assembly of Gp0051906, Gp0051904, Gp0051908 | reverse complement strand
TAAAAAGGGGGGGGGGGGGGGGAAAGCAGCAAGGGGGGGGGGGCAGAACCCCCCCCCCCCATCCTTGCTGAGGTTCTCTGCTAAGTTAATCTTTGTTCTGATAAAGAAAATGTAATCAGGTACACGATAACAGGTATTTCAGCTGAACTAGTGTTTGAATTGGAGAATTAATGCTTTTCAGTTAGGGTATGAACAGTTCTTTAAATAACAGGTTTTAAAGGGTTTAAAGGGTTAGATGAACAGATTTAATTCCTGGGATACATGAGCTGCAGCCCACGCTACATGTCCGGCGTAAAGCAAGTCCACACAATGGGCAATTGTTTGCCTCACCACTTTAGCCTGTATAACATGCTCTGCATTTCAGTTTGTCATTATACCCTGAATGTGTTCACTTCATACTGTGGTATTTGAAATCTGCCTTGTGGGTTTGATTAAACTTTCTGTAGTGGAGCTATGCATCCTGCTTGTTGGTTTCATTGTTGTTTGGTGAAGACGATCTTGCGTATCCGTATGTCTGGCCATTGTTTCCACAGCCAGTCCAGTGCAGCTTCCTCAGCACGGCTCTCCCATCTCCCATTGTCCAGAACAGGGTGACTTCTGATGTTTGCGTAGCTTTGTTGCTTCCTTCTCATTACTGTCAAACTCACATGGTAATACTTGGCACTTTTACTGGCTTTATAGAGTAGGATGTGATGTCGTAGAGAAGGGGACAGGGCTACCCAAATTTTCTCAATTGCAGGGAGGAGCTGCCCAGGTGTGCTGAGGGGCCTGTACTCAGGAAGAGAAACAGGGAATCCTCCACAGTGAGTAACCCCACTTTCAAGTGCACACAGTTTCCTTCATAGCCGTGTCCAGTACAGTGTAGTTTCCTCTTCTGTCCTTTCCAGTTTGCCCTCTGGAATGTTCCCAGTTCAGTTCTCTTATTTTACCTTTATTTTGGTGTATTCTCATTTTGCATTGTCTTTTTTGTCTTCTTTCTGAAGGTTAAAATTTCCGTTTTTGTCTTCTTCGTGCCATTAATCTATTCTCATCCTAGTCTTAATCTTTATACACATTGTCATTTTTACAGTGTGTCATTGTGGTTCTGTCACTAATACATCATATCATTTCTCTTCCCTTCCTGTAGAACGGCCCTTTTCCCAGCCCTGTGCAGTTCCTTCCATCCTTACTCATTGCTGTACTCTTTCCTACCCTCTCTTCTTTCTCTTTTCAAATCGCCTTTCGGTTTTCCTTTCCTGACAGGTCCCTTTTGAATCTTGCCTGTTGATGTATGTGAGATAAGCTCAGTTCAGCTCCCAGACCTTTCTAGTGCAGCCCTCACTTCTGCATTTTCCTTTGTGCAACTGAAAGATAAAGGATACCAAACTCATCTGTAAGAAAGAACCGAAGTCTTTGGTAAACTGTGTTTTGGCTGTGAAAGGGGAGAACAGGCAGTAAATCAGAGCTGTAAAGTGGCAGGAGAGAGCTGAGCTGGTGAAGTTGTAGTGAGTAGGAAGGCTTTGACTTTAGGTGAGCGGCTTGAATTACAGCCCTGGCTGGCACCCTTCACAGTTTGATGACTTGCATGATACGATGTAGTGGTGTCTTTAGTTCCTAATGGGCAGGTATCCACATAGTAGTAGCTATTTTCACAATTGCCATCATTTAGGAACTACTAGAAAGAAGGTCAGATTTGGATGAATTTGGAGACCAAACTGATTTCTTATTTACCCAGGGTAGAAATGCAAGTTCTGGCTGCGACATGTTGGCAAGATGCTCTGGGAAGCTTGATTGCCGTGGCCTGTGCGGCACCTTTTACTGCTGATTGAAAAGTTTCGTTTTCCAGGGCTGTCAGTCTGGCACTTTACGTGAGCAAAAGAGTGGCTGTTTCTTCAACACCTTAAAACTGATGGGGACAAAAAGGAAGTGGAAAACCAGAAAAATGTCTACGAGATGGTTGGATCAGGAAAGAGGAGGGAGTTACCTTGGGCTCAATTTGAAAAGACAAAGGAGTAGAAAACTGAGCTGAACTGGAAAAATATACTGTGCTCTGTCATGTAGCATCTTGTGTGCTGTTACTGCTCTAATTAATTTTTTATTGTTTTTAGAAACAAAAAACATTTTAAAACTGAAACCTATCTGTGTCAATTCTCACAGTAGCTCCTGCTCCACAAATGGAAGGTTTTAGCTGATTTTGTTCCTGAGGTCATGACGAAACCTAAGTGTTAGAATATTCAAATGACCTCAGATAGTTCTAAAGTAATAAAAATCAAAAAAGACTAGCTGTCTCTTTCGTTTTGTTTTGGTTTTTTTTTTCCCCTCCTGCCTGAAAGGAACTCCTCTGTTGCTGTGTCATAAAATTAGTTGCATATTTCAACTCTTTTATTTGGAACCTGGTAAGAATTTTTCCCAGGCAGATGTAGCAGATGATGTGCAAAAGCAGCAAGTAAATCTTATTCTTGCTGCAGTTTCCTGGATCGTATCTGGCCTTGCACCAGACAGAGGACTCCAGTCTCAACACTGCTGTTCCCCCCGCCTTTCACAAATGACTGCATAAAAACTGCATGATCGCATAACCTTTCAGATTCACAGAACAGCTGTGTCTTGTCACTTACACATTTATTATCTCTTTTCAGGCATTGGAAAAGTACCCCAATTCACCAATGACTGCAAAACAAATACTGGAAGTCATTCAGAAAGAAGGGTTAAAAGAAACAAGGTCAGTGTTTATATGTTCTGCGTTTTTGCTATCTGTTTTAAAACTGTCTAGGAGTGGTGTATAATCTTTACAAAACATAAAGTGCTGGTTAATGGCTGAATTGATTTCCAGTACCAAAGCGGGAAATATAGCTGATGGTTTTTGTTTGTTTGTTAGTTCAAGGCTTTTAAAATGATAAGTAGCTGTCTTAACTTTGTACCTTCCAACAGGAGTCTATGGGCCAGATCCAGTCCAATGGCCTTTCTTTAGAAAGACAGTGTGATCTGGTCAGACAACTCAGTGCTACATCTCATTTTTGCTTAAGGGCTGAAGCTTGACAACTGGGTTGCTTCTGCCACCATGTGCATGGAGAAGGTGTGAGATGGAGCTAGATGCACTCCTTCTCTCGCTTGGGTTTGTGGTGTGGCACTTTAAATCACTGTTATGACATACTGATGTTGCCTGTGGTGACAGGGATTGTACCAATGAAGAATTGGTCATGGAAGGAAAGGCGTTTACACTGAGAGCTAGTCTTTGTGGCTGCAGAGGTTGGATACGGAGTTGCTTAATAACAGCGTACTTTGGATGTAGATTTCAACTATAATAACTAAACTCTTAGGGGATAGGTGGGTTATCCAGAGCCTGTGGAAATCAACAGTTGTCTTCCATTGACTCCTGGTTCAGATGGGTGGGCAGCTTCTTGTTCCTTAAAGGTGACTACTTGATAGGTCTTCCAGTGACCTGCAGATAGAAACTTGGTCAGGAAGTAAAATAAGTTAAGGAAAAAGTGGCTGGTTGATGGGGGTCTCCTACAAGATGCAGCTTCCTCTTCTCCAAAAGTTACAGTAAAATTTTGCTATTCTAATAAATAGTTTTAATACTTGTTGCTGTCTCAAAGCAAAGGGAGACATCTGCTTTTAATTATATTATTTTTGTGTGAAACCTAAAATCTAGGACAAGAGAACTTCAAAGCCCGTGTAGAGGAGTAATAACACATTATGTCTGTTACTTCTGAGTTTATTCTGGTGAACCAGAAGCAACCATGGGACATATTTTTACCAAATTCACTGTTGTTCCTAAGAAACAGAACACTCTGCATGATCTTTTACGCTGCATAACCATGCGCTACTTTGTTGTTAGCCTCATAACCATGCTTATAATAGCTGTATTTTGGTAAAATTGCAAAAGAGATGGTGTGCAAGACAAAGTTGACTTTGCCACCTTTTACAGGTATAAAATGCTTTAGTTCCTGTCAAGAAATTACTTGAAGTGTATTTGGCAACGATACCAAGGAAACAAGGGGGTGAAAACTTTTGAAAATGATTGTCCAAACGTGTGTTATGCTGCTAGGATTTGCATACAACAGCAAAAAAAGTGAGAACTTTGAAAATCTGTTTTTATGAAGATACTGTTTCTCACAGCAGTGAATAGATTGCTTTCTTCATCTTAGGTCTTGTGATATGAGATGACTGCATGGGAGAGGCTCATGTGTCTGATAATAGCATTTCTTTGTAATTTTAAAAATTGTTGTTTCCGTGAAGAGTGCATGAATAAAATTTTGTATGCAAGACCTGTGGGGGAGAGTGAAGGCAGTATTTTTATGATTTAAATATAGAAAATGTGGAACCCTTTCTAATTGCTGCAGAATGAACAGGAAGAGAAGGACTCCTTTAAAGAGGTTCAAAGCTAGATCTTCTTTCTTCAGTTACTAAGAAACTGAGAATGGCAGGATAATAGGAAGGAAATTCAGATTAATTCTGATTTTTATTCATGGTATGGTATGTGCAGGTATGCGTGAATGTGTAGTAGATTGCAGGATGCCGTATCTAGATAACTGAGAAGGATAAAATTCAATGTTCTTTACTACTTACTTGAAACATTGTACTATGTTATAGGCTAGGTCATCCAAAACTGATTAGCCTAAAAGTTCTAAATTTTGCAGTTGTAAAAACAAAAATATGTTGATTCTGTATTGATTTTTTTAAAAGTATTTGGATTCTCATTTAACTTCTAATTTAATGTAAAAGTTGTGTTTCTTCTGTATTTTAATGTTGATTAGGCACAAAACTGCAAAGTTATCTGAGTGCCAAACTCCTGATAGGAGCCAGTAAGGTATTTGACTTCATACACATATTTGTTAACTGGGCCTCAGTAATGTTTTGTTTTCACGGTCCTTGAATTTAGACTCTCCAATTTACTTCATCCAGCTCTGCAATTTCTTTCAGTACCTTTCTGCTAGTATGGTATCTTTTCCTGTTTCTGAAGATGATCTTTCCTGGTCTCTATGCTGCAGCCACTGAAGATGAGCAAGGGATGTAAATTTATGATGTCAGTCACCTGGTCATAAGTAGTAGAATGGCAGTAGCGTATTTTATTCTGTATTGATTTGTGCATTCTTCACACTGATCTTGTACCAGCAATATGTTACTTCTTTAATATACTTTATTTATTCTTTTATACCAGATATCATTATCAGTAGAACCTTGGCAATCCTAAATGAAGTTTTTCGAAAATTCTCCTCTCTGCAGTTCCGTTTATAGATGAACGAGATTAATTGGCTTAGTCATTTTTCAAATATATTGCAGCATTAATTAATCTAAAGCTTTTTGCTGTGGTAGTAAATCTGAATGAATAACATACGATTTTCAGCAAGCTCACTGTCATTATGTGTAATCTTTAAAAAGATACTGTCAGACTATTCAGCCTCTTGATGTCTTTACTGCAAACACAGAAAAGAAGTTGCGCTTTTTTTTTTATTACTCAAATAATTAAATACCATAGGAGGAAAATTCCAACGTTACAAAGCAGATATATGTTAGGAATTAAAATATAAACTTACTGACATGTCCTGTGAGAGGTTATACACCTACCCGGTTTCCTGTATCTTGGGGGATGTACAGCTCAATTTTGTTTTTTAAATATTTTTCCTGTTATGATGGTTGGTTGTAAAATGGTCAGCAGGCAGGTAGTTCTTCTGCTACCTAGAAGGAGTAAAAACTGTTAAGGCAAACTTTTTTGGGGTATAGAAAACACATGGTTTTCTTCTGGGGGTGGGGGGTGGGGGGAGGAGAAGTACTTATTTCACATTCATGCCTGATCACTTCATGAATGCTCAGTGTTTTCAGCAGCTTCTTACCCACTGGTTCGAGTCAAACCTAGTACTGCTTTCCTTACTAACTGCTTTTTACATGTTCTGTTCAAGGATTTTTGTTCCTAACACAGTCCCAGGGACTTGCCAGATGCTTCTCTGTCCCTCTGTCTGTCTTTTCCCAAAAGGTGCCTGCATGGTCATAATGGGGATATTTAAATAGGTCATGTGTTTTAAAAATTTTTGCAGCTTCTTAGAGAAGAAAGCTCTCTCATTCTCCTGGTTTCTTGCTATATTAAACTCTGACTCTAGTATCATCCTTGGTTTTGTCATTAGCTAGAAAATGGCTGTAATAACCAGAAATAACCTATGTATTCCCTTCTGTCTGAGGCTCTGCATCTTCATGAAGGGTAGGACCAATTGAAGACTGCTTAAAATTATCAGGGAGATAAAAATGAGACAGAAGTTGGTACAAATTAGGTGTTTGGATTAAGGAAGAGAAAATTGAGTTTAGACATAGTAGGTCTTTGGATACATAAAAGATAGGAAAAAGCTAAAGGAATAAGTTACCTTGCATGTGTGATATGCACAGGACAAGAAATAAGTCCTTTAAATTTTAGCAAGAAAAAGTTCTGGTAGTACAAAGAGTTGCTTTTTTTTTTTTCCAAACAAGTGTAATTGATTTCTTTCTTAAACTGTGGAGAAGATATGAGATCTCTAGATCTCTCTCTAAAAACAATTTAGATATGTGTCTGTCAAGAATTACGTAGATTTGGTTGATCCTGCCTTGAACTAGGGGAATGAACTAGCATATCCCCTGATCCATATTTTTCTATGAATCTTTTTAGATCAGTTGGCAGTACTTGGGCCATACATATTGTCTGAGTCCTAGGGGAGAATATCCAGCCAAATTCTGATAAATGTTTGATGCTAATAACGCTAGATTATATCTTGGCTTTCTGTAGTTCACTTTCTCCTTTGCGTGGTGATGCTGGGAAATTGACTTGTCTGGATAAGATTAAAGCCAAAGATTCTCAGTACAAGTTAAAAGCCAATAAACTTTCAAAATGGGCCAAGCAATGTTTAATTTTTTGGAGTGCAACTTCAGCCTACAGCTATGCTAGCTATTACTTTCCTCCTCCATTAGACTCAGGACTGTGAACTCTGGAATGGGATAATTTCATAGTATGTTTGCTATTCAGCTAGAGTAACTGACCTCTATATTGTCAAGTAGTTTTGATTATTCTGTTCAGATAATTCACAGAAGATGTTAAAAAAAAAAATCCCTTTGTCTCATTCTTTGTTTTCATTTTCCAGTAGGAGTCTTAAACTTCTTTCTCTTGATGTTTTTTTGTTGATCTTCATTTCAACTGTGAGAATCATGGCATCAGTCCTAACTCCTCCTCCTTGTTTTCTCTGCATGTTTTGTCTTTTGCTATGCAAGATTAAGCTATCTATTGATTTATTTTTGCCACAGTAGTCTTTCAGATGACTAAGAGATGCTTGCCACTGGCAATAGTGCTGCTTCTTCTGCGCTCCACAGTGTTGATAATGGTATTATAACATATTAAGTCTTCTGAGCCTAGGAAAGCAGCGAATTGTGACCCTAATAAATCTCAAGACACCCTTACTAGATTTACACTCTTTGTGCAGAAATACTGAACTAGTGGGTTAGCTAGAATTAAACCCACTTTGAACTGCTGAGCAGAGTCATCAGTGGAATAAAACACATGATCTGAGCAGGGTCTGTCTTTAGCTCTGAAGTGAGATGGTACTCCTGAAAATAGTACCGTCACTTCTGAATCCTTTTATCTTTTTGACAGTGTCTCTTTAAGCCCTTGCATACTTCATCCTTGGAGATATTGACTTAAAAATAAAACCCATTCAGAATGCTGCTGTTTCTGTAAATAGGTTAAATGAGCTGGCAACTGTCTTCTGTTGTTTATCGTTTTCAAGTTCCTTGTTTTATTGTGTGTGTATGTAGACAGAAATTTTCACTTCCTTTCTCTGTAAAGTAATTCCATGATGTCATTGTGATTCATAATTGTTAACAAAACATAGTTTTTACCTTCAACTTAAGAAAAAAAAAAGTCAAATGCCCTCCAATAACCAAAAGCTCTTAAAAATTTCCCTGAAAGAACCACAGTTTTTGTCTGAAGGCTCTGATTGTTAGCGGAAGAGCACAGACAGTTAAGAGGCTTCTGTGGTTTCTGATGGAATTTATTTGGGAGCCTCTTCAGCTGAAGCAGTGCATTGTTTTGTCTTGAAGGTAGTTATTCCCTGCAATGGACTGAAAGGAAGCCTTGATGGGAAGAGAGAGGGAAAGCTGTTTGCGTTCTTTCGCCTGGCATTATAAGGTTGATTTTTATTGCCTCTACGTATGTGGCTTTTGGATGTAGAGCAGCGCAAGAAACAAACTTTCCGTACAACCTGTCTTTCTGCATAAAATCACTTCAGACGCCTCTTTGAAATGCTGTTCTTCCCAGCGTAACAACAAACCGCCTGATTTGGTAGGCAGTTGTGATAGCAGCAATTCACCAGCTGAGAATCTCAGGCTTGCTCCTTCTTGCCAGGCATTCCCAGCATTGTTATGGCACAGTGCAGTCTAACCTGGTAAAAACTAATGTGTTGCCTACATTATTGCATTGTAACGTTGGAACTGTAATCTGCATTATCACAGCCATGTCACCACTCTCATAATTATTTCAGTTTTTGGTAGTGATGTAGCCATAAAACAACTGTTGCATTAGCTCGAGCCTAAGAGCAGATAATAAACTCTCAGATGTTTTCAGTCAGCTAATTGCAAAGACAACAGAATTTTTATTTATTTGTGATGGTGCTTCTTCCACTGTGTATACCTATAAAAGATATATTTCAATATCAGACATTTAACTACCTTGAATGCATTTTTTTTCCTGAACACCATTATCTTGATTTTTGCTCCATATTTCAGTTTTTAGAAATTATCTGGGATATTTTTGTTGTTGTTGTTGTTTGAATACTGCTCTTCTTCCTTTCACAGGACAATGGAGTCTCTGTCTAGGGACTTCAAAAAACAGTCCAGTGAAGTCAGTCTGCATGTCAGCATTTTTTATAAAATTACCTGTTTGTTTGGGTTTGGGGATTTTTGCATGATGCATGTAGTACAGGTGTTCCAGTTGTTACAGGCAGACTAAAAATCATGCTTATGTCACAAATGCAGATTGCTTTGTTAATGTTATTGGAAATATTTCAGGTGATAAATGGCACAGTGTAAATACTAGGAATCTTTTGAGTATGACACAGAGTACTTTGGAGGATACTGTTCTTACTATTAAGAATTTTAATTGAGCATATGCAAAAAGAAAGTGGCAGCAGAAGCAAACTAGTATTTTTCAAAGCTAAATGCAGAGCTAAGAATGTAGCCTGGTCCTCTGCTCCTCCATTCCCAATATCCTGTTCATTAAATCGGTGTTGCTGGTGCAGTATCTCTACTGGTTCCTGTCTACATGCAATCCCTTGTCCCAAGAGTTTCTGCTAGATTAATCTTCCCTCTTTCTCAAACAGGGTCACCAATCCCACAGTCTCAAATTACCCCAATCTTCTGTCATCCTTTTTCCCCTCCCATATATGAGGACTCAAACTCCATTCATTTGACCATTCTGTGTGCCTGACATTTTCTATAGTAATACAATGTGGCCATCCCAGACTTTGGTATTTATTTCACATTCTGGCTCAGGACCAACCATTCTTTCTTCTTTAGTTTGGTTCCAGGACCAATTATGAGGAAATAAAACCACAATTCCATCATTTTATCATGTCTGGAACCTTCAATAGATGAATTACAACAGTTTAGAGAAGTTTATATGGCTTCCCCTTTTGTAATTTGCCTCTGATTTGCCATCATGTTGAAGTCTGTTCCTATATGCTCAGGTGAACTGAGATTTCAGAACAGTTGATTCTCTTTTTTTAAGGAGTATTATGTTACTGTTACTTTTTCAATATACATTTTTGTGTTCAGTTTTCCATTTGGTACAATAGTTCTCTGTGTCAGGGTGCTAAAACGTGTATCGTAACCACCTTTCCTGGAAGTAATAGGAACCAGTGGGGTGGGTTTTTTGTTTTGATGGATGGTTTGGTTTTGTGTGTGTGTAGATACATATGTTCTTTGATTTTGTTACCTTTGTCAGCCTGCTTTGCCAGCATCTTTTTAAGAGGAGCAAGGACATATAAGAGCTTTCAAGTAATAGTTGTCCATTGTTGTCCAGAGCCAAAACTTCCATAAGTATCTTTGGGAAACTGAGATTTGACAGAACATGTTCTCTTTCCATCATTGTTCTGAGATGGAAATCTGTCACATATTAACATTAAAGTACATCTGTAATAAACTAGTATTTAAAAAAAAAGTAAAAAACAAGACCTGCAAGAGAGCTTAATATCAGTGTATGCTAGTTAGGTGCAAAAATGCAAGAACTGCTGCTGAGTTGCCAGCAACCTTGTTCAGCTCCTTTGTGCTTAGAAAAGTCAATAATTATCTACTGTATTTCCTTTAGGAAGTATTTGGGCAAATGTGATTCAAAGCGTAAGCTTGTCAGGAGCAGCCTTATATATCAAACTTTCAAACACAGAATGATGTGGAGACTTTAGCTAGAAGGAGTGACATTTTGAATGAACACTGGTAAAATATTCTTAGGAAAAGAGTTTAATCTGTTGAGGACTTAAAACCTGCAGTGAAAATGGAAGTCTGGCTGGGAACTTGAAGACATGCCTGGTTTAATGTATCTATGAGCTTTTGTTGCAACATCTGAGTAACCTAAGAAGCTGATTTTTCTTGCAGGTGTAAAATGAATTATTCTAGGTTTCAACTTGCTATTTGCTGATTGAGATTTATTTCTTGGGGTTGAATTTTTTTGGCATTTCTGTTTTGTTCTCTGTATTTCTCTTTTTCATTCAGAAGTTAGTATTTAAACCTATTATTTGTTACTGCTTTGAATTTCATTTATCCCACAGCTGACTTGTCTTTATTTCTAAGCACTTTTTCTTAAGGGACATGCATAACATCCCACAAGATGGTATAATCTTTTTTTATGCTATTTCTAGTATTCCATAGCAACTGGAGGCGGGGGTGGGGTGGGGGGAAGAGCTTAAACTGAACACTACAACACAGGCAATTCATTACAGATTTTCCGCTTAGTATTCAGTAAATTGTCAAGTCCTTATTTTCACCATTAGCATATTTTTCACAGAGTGGAAGCATAGCCATTTCTGGCAGACTGAATTAAATGTGTTTTACTTGAATGTGAAAGAAGAAAACATTGTCAGGCTTTCTATGAAAGCATAATTTTCTAGTAATAATTTATTTTCTGGAACAGTTTGCTGTGGATGTCTGTATGTTTCTATAAAGATATGGGTATGTGTTTCAGTCTACCTGTAATTAAACTATTTCTTAACTGAAGGGGAAAAAATACAGAAATAATAATTTTCTCTTTTTTTTTTTTTTTGGTCATATTACACGAGCTTAAAAATTTACTAGTTCTCTTATAGTCATGCATTGGCATATTTAATTTCAAATTGTGAAGTATGTTTTTATAGAATCAAGACCAAAAAATGCCTCAGAACTTCACTGTCCAAAGACTGTGAAAAAGATCAGGTGTAACTGTTCAGAAAAATTGTTACATATGTGAATTTCTTTTCTGTCTAAGGCTAGCTGATAGGAATTCCCTTTTATCTGAGTCTCATAGGTAGTTGTCTTAATTACTGTGAAATTAAATTACTTGCATCCTCTTCATTTCAAAACAGAGTTTTAGAAGTGCTTAAACATCTTTTGCTTGCTTGCATACTATCGTGTGAATGAAAAATACGTTTTATGCAAGATCGGATTTTCTTTCAGTGGTATAGAAAGCTCCCATCTTCTGGTTGTAATCCCAATAAACTCTGCATTTGTCAGTGAGGCTGTTTTATGATAGCTGTAAGCTAGAACCAGTAATGGTGTGTACGGCAAATATTTACAGTACCAACAGAGAACTGAGAACCAAAGCCTATGTATACCAAATTAAAGTATAAAAAAAAAGAAGTTAAATACTGTATGGATGAAACTGTGTTTATGTGCTTGAGTGTGCAAATATACCTATAGACACAAATTCACCTATGTACACATACACATGCACTTATGTGCATATAAAGTTGTAAATCACACAATTATACTCAAATACATCATTTGCTCAGTTATTCCAATAGCAGAGACTGTGGGAAAGAGCTCAAAAGATTCTTAAGAACTGTTTTGCTGTTTGCCCTCAGTAGCTGAAAGAGAAGTCAAATTAATTTTTTTTTCCCCTATTTCTTTCCGTTTTCATTTTATTTGTAATATGAGGAAAGGAAAATGGGATCTTGTAGCTCTTTTGCTGGAAGGTAGTACTTACTAAATAAAAAATAAGCAAAAATAGCTGAGTCATCCTATTTATCATCTTATACCATCCATAGCTACTGCTGTTTCTTTTATATGTTTCAATAAGCTTGCTTAAGGTATGTTTATCTGCTATCAGGAGTCTATCAAGATAAACCATTCTGTACCTTTTTTCCTAAAGGAGCTTCACTTACATGCTTTTCTATTTCATTTACAAACAAAACAACTGAGATCTAGACAATTACTGTTTTCTCTTGCAAATGCCCCCCCTTATTTGTTATTGCTTCCTTTCTTTTTGTTATGTTACCAATACATCTGGAGTTTTTGTTTTATAATGGCTACCAAAAGCATTTAGCAGTCTATCAAATGTGGAATCATTGTGTCAAAAATAACGCGCATCCCTTACAGTCATCATGAAGGAAAAAACCTGTGACCTATATAGGACAGCAAGGAACTTTTGGAGAGGAAATCTTTAAGAATATATGGCAGACAGGAAGTTATTGTATTGTTTTGTTTTGTTTTGTTTTAAAGACTGCTTGCTTTCAGTCAGGGAATCTTTT
>Ga0181612_141769_pt1 | contig 12708 bp, 9 predicted proteins | sample HoacroProtozoa21_FD_119630 | JGI IMG/M metagenome (GOLD analysis project Ga0181612, IMG submission 119630) | Hoatzin crop microbial communities from Cojedes, Venezuel. Combined Assembly of Gp0051906, Gp0051904, Gp0051908 | reverse complement strand
TGCCAGTGCCGGAGCCAAGTGCCAAGCCACGTTGCCAGCCCCAACTACGCCAATTGACAATTGACAATTGACAATTGACAATTTTGCTGCGCCTGCCGTTGTTTCGCCAGAGACCGAGTGAACAGTTCCTCCGGAGCCACACTCCGTCCCAATTGACAATTGACAATTGACAATTGACAATTTTGCTGCGCCTGCCGTTGTTTCGCCAGAGACCGAGTGAACAGCTCCTCCGGAGCCACACTCCGTCCCTGTCGAAACCGCCTGTTTATCAGATTTGCCACTCATACAAAGAAGCCTAATTGTCAATTGTCAATTGTCAATTGTCAATTGTTGAAGTGTTGCGCAGCCCGCAGCAGGTGGCGGCAGTTAGAGATGAGTTCTTGCGACTCCTGCAGCACGTTCAGGTAGAGCATATCCGTGCGGATGTTGCCCTCCTCCTCGCGCAGGTGTTCTTGGCCCGAGTGGCGCATTTCGTGAATGTCCGCCTTCAGGGCGTTGCCGTCCACGAGCACCTCGTCGCTGCCGTCGAAGTTGCCGCTGGCGATTTTCTCGTGCACGCGGTCGAGGTAGGCGTCCACCTTCGCTGCCAGTCCCACCAACTTCTCGCTCTCCGCTTCCGGCAGCGGGTTGAAGTTGTTGTCCACGTGTTCCAGCACCGGTTCCAGCATACGTTTCAAGCAGTACACGTTTTGGCTCATCGAGTTGCTGCCAAGGTGGAACCACGTGTTCTTCTCCACCGCTTGGATGTAGTCAATCATGCGCATGCCCACGATTTCCTTGCGACGGTAGCGTTTCCATTTGTCTTTGAACGTCTCGATGTCGTGAGACGCTTGGCGCAACTGCTTGATATTCTCGCGAATAAGGCCGAAGATGATATTCTTGTACGTTTCCCGAATCATTTCCAGCATACCCGTCTGCGTCGTGCTCACGTGTTCCTGAAGCATTGTCCAAACCTCCTTCTTGTCCTTTGTGCGCACCATTTTTCTGAAGAGTACGTCCACCGGGTCTTCTTCCTGCTTCTTTTTGAACTGCCGGTTGTTCCTTATGAGGATGAAGACGACGCAGGCAATCACGGCCACCATGCCGACAACGCCGAGGAAGTGGTTGATGCTCGCGATGACCATACTCAAGATGAACGCCGCGCCGGCAGTGATGAACCAGCCGCCCACCACGGTGATGACGCCTGTGATGCGATACACCGCCGTCTCGCGGCCCCATGCACGGTCGGCCAAGCCACTACCCATGCCCACCATAAAGGCCACGTACGTCGTAGAGAGCGGCAACTGCATCGACGTGCCTACCACGATGAGCAAGCCCGCCAATACCAAGTTCACGCTCGCCCTGACGATGTCGAAGCCCGCACCTTCGGCCAAGATGGCTTCGTCGGAGTTGAAGCGTTTTTCTATGCGCGAGCGCAGCCCTTGCGGCAATGCCTTTTCCACCGTGTGATTGATGTTCAGCACGTTCCTCACCAAGTGGCGCGCCAGTTTCGACGACGAGAACACCTCCTCGCTCTCGCCCTGCGACGCCAGCGAATTGCTGTTCTCCACCACCTTGCGCGCCTTCTTCGACAGACACAGCGCCACCATCATAATCACACCGCTGCCTACCAAGAAGAACGGTTTCATCCCGTTGAACAGCGCGTTCGTGCTTTCGCCGGCCAACACTTCCATGCGGTAGTCGCTCGCCGACGCGCCTGCCCCGTTTTCCGTAAAGTCAATAAAACCTTCCAAGCCGCTCAGGGGCACACCGATGAAGTTCACCAAGTCGTTGCCGGCGAAGGCCATCGCCAGCGAGAAGGTGCCGAAGAGAACGATGATTTTGAAGATGTTCACTTTCAGCATATCCAGCAGCAGGGTCAGCACGGCGAACACCACGAAGCTGCCGCCCACGATTTCCCACGTATGGGCGTCAATCCAGTCTTTGGCCTCCTGCGGCACCAGCGCCGAGCCTTTCGCACCGATGATGAGCATAAAGAAGAGGATGCTCGTGATGCTCAAGCCGCCGAAGATGGGGCGGAACCAGCGGCCGTGGTGCTTGTAGTCGAAGGTGAAGATGAGGCGCGTGAGCCACATGACCAACGTGCCAAACACGAAGGCGATGGCCACGCTCAAGAAGATGGCGATGATGAGCTGCAGGGCTTTGCTCGTGTGGATAAAGTCGCCGTAGCCGCCGCCCATGCTGCCCATGTTGTAGAGGGCGATGGCTGTGGAGCCGCCCAGGAGGCCGAACACCATAGAGACGGTGGTGCTGGTGGGCAGACCGAGCGTGTTGAACACGTCCATCAGGATGATGTCGGTGGCGGTGACGGCTAGGCAGATGCAGATGACGTCGGCGAACGTGAAGCGCGTGGGGTTCATAATGCCGTGACGCGCCACGTCCATCATGCCGTTGCTCGTGGCGGCACCAACAAAAATGCCTATTGCGGCTACGGCAATAAGCACTTTGAACTTGGCAGCCTTGCTGCCCATACCGGGGCTCATAAAGGGGACTGCGGAGCCCGCCACGCCCACGCTCAGGTCGCACACGGCCATGGCGAAGAGCACGACGATGATGGTTAGATAGAGAAGGTTCATAGAAAAGGGGGAAGCGTTAGATTTGTTTTTCTTGCGAGAGCGAAGATACAAAAGTATTACAAAAAGGCAAAAAAAAGGTGAATAAAATGATGGGAATTGTGTGGGGCGGGCCGACTTTTGCTAATTCGAGGTGGTTTTTTCGTCGATGATTTCGGCGGTTTGGTCTATTAGCGCCCCCGTCGGCTTGCTGCGTCGCACGAATTCGCGTATTTTTGCACCCGAAAACTTTAAAGCAGGTGACAGTTGACAGTTGACGGTTGACAATTAAATCTCAAAAAAATTGAAAACTATATATTATATATGTGTCCCATGAGAAAATCTATTTTTTGCGCCTCGCTGATGGTTGCTTGTGCCTCGCCGCAGTCCGCACGGGCGCAGATTCAGAGCGACTCTGCTTGCACGAACTTGGACAAGTATTCTTCGCAGCCGGCGGCGGAGGGTTTGGCGGTGACGATGGATAGTCAGTCGTCGGGTCATTCGGGCGCTTGGACGCTGCGAGAGTGCATCGACTACGCGCTGGAGCATAATCTACAGATTCGGAAGAACAATGCCAACGTGAAAAGTTCGAAGATTGACGTGCTGGAGGCTGAGGCGCAAAGAGGCGTGAGCGTGAGCGGTAGCATGAGCCAGCAGTTGCAGTGGCACCCGTTTCAATCAGGTGACAGGTCACAGGTGACAGGTGACAATTCTATTTCGTCGAGTTCGAACAAGGTTATTCAGAGTGGTTCGTATGGGGTGAATGCGGGTTGGACGCTGTGGGACGGGGGGCAGAAGAAGTTGGCTGTGGAGAATGCGCGGCTGAGCCAAACGGTGGCGGAGATTCAGAATGCGCTCACCGGGAACAGTCTGCAGGAGCAGATTGCGCAGCTGTATGTGCAAACGCTCTATACGCAGGAGGCGCTGGCGGTTAACAGTGAACAGTTGACGGTTGACAGTTTTCTGTATGCAAGAGCCTGTGAGATGGTGAAGGAGGGGGTTATGGCTCGGGCTGAGGCTGCGGAGTTGCGTGCGCAATGGAGTCAGGGGAAGTATGACGTGGTGGCGACGCGGACGCAGATTGAACAGTATAAGTTCCAACTGAAGCAGTTGCTGGAGTTGAGTCCGACGGAGGATTTTGAGTTGGCTAACGTGACGATTGCTGATGCGAAGGCGTTGGCGGCTATTCCGGCGAAGCAGGATGTGTATGAGGCTGCGCTATTGGCTCGGCCCGAGGTGCGGGCGAGTGAGTTGGCTATTCAGCAGAGCGAGATGGCTACGAGGATTGCAAAATTGGGTAAGTTGCCGACGGTGGATTTGAGTGGGAGTCTGGGGGACAGCCACGTGACGGGGAGCGGTCGGAATTTCTTTGACCAGATGAAGCAGAACTTGGCTGCTGTGGTGGGTGTGAGTGTGAGCATCCCGATTTTGGATAATCGCAAGACGAGGAGTGCGATTGAACGGGCGAAGGTGAATGAGTTGACGGCGCGTCTGGACTTGCTGGATACGCAAAAGACGATATGGAACACGATTGAGACGTATTGGACGAACGCAGTGACGAATCAGGCTAAGTTTGTGGCTGCAAAGGATAATGTGGCGGCTTCGGAGGAGAGTTTTACGATGATGAGCGAGCAGTTCCGTGTGGGTCTGAAGAATATCGCGGAGTTGCTGCAGTCGCGGGAGAAGCTGCTGAGCGCGAAGCAGGATATGCTGGTGGATAAGTATACAACGGTGTTCAACATCGCAATGCTGCGGTTTTATCAGGGTCAAGAGATTGACCTCTGATAAAACAATTGATAATTGATAATTGATAATTGATAATTATTTCGCCCTTTGGGCGAGCGCTAAAGCGCACGCTCGCTTTGCTCGCTGAGAATACTACTACTAAATAAATAAAAAATAAAAACATATACGACTATGTTTAAGTGACAAGTGACAAGTGACAGGTGACAAGTATTTTTTCTTTTTTTTGACTAAATAAATAAAAAATAAAACATATATGATTATGAAAAAGAGTTCTACTAAATGGCTTGTTGGGCTGCTGGTGTTGGCGGCCTTGGGCGTTGGGGCTTATCTGCTTTTGAAGAAGGGCAAGACGGAGACGCGTATTGCTTTTGATACGGCGAAGGTGGAGAAGGCTACGATTGAGAATAGTGTGACGGCTACGGGTACGATTGAACCGGTGACGAGTGTTGACGTGGGTACGCAGGTGAGCGGCATTATCTCGAAGATTTATGTGGATTATAACTCGACGGTTAAGAGGGGTCAGGTTATTGCTGAACTGGACAAGACGAACTTGCTGAGCGAACTGTCGAGCGCTCAGGCTGCGCTGGCAAGTGCGAAGAGCGATTTGAACTACCAGCAGACGAATGCGAAACGACTGAAGACGCTCTACGACAAGGGTCTCATCGCGGCTACTGACTACGACCAAGCCCGCCTCTCGCTGCAACAGGCGCAGAGTACGGTGAGCGAACGACAGGAATCGGTGAAGAAGGCGCAGACGAACTTGGGCTACGCCACGATTACGTCGCCCATTGACGGCGTGATACTGTCGAAGGACGTGGAGGAGGGCCAAACGGTGGCAGCGAGCTTCAGCACGCCTACGCTCTTCACGATAGCCAAGGACCTGACGGACATGCGCGTGATTGCGAACGTTGACGAAGCCGACATCGGCCAAGTGAGCGTGGGCCAGAGGGTGAGCTTCACGGTGGATGCCTACAGCGACGAGACGTTCAGCGGCAACGTGACGCAGGTGCGCCAAGAAAGCACGACGGAGAACAACGTGGTGACTTACGAGGTGGTGATTTCGGCTCCTAACCCGGACTTGAAACTGAAACCCGGATTGACGGCTAACGTGACTATCTACACGATGGAACAGGAAGGCATCTTGAGCGTTCCGACGAAGGCCCTGCGCTTCACGCCGACGACGGAAACGGTGGGCAAGGGCTATAAGATTCAAGACGCAAGCGGCACGCACAAGGTGTGGACGCTTGAGGGCACGACGCTGAAGGCCTACGCGGTGAAGACGGGCATTACGAACGGCACGCGCACGCAGATAGTGTCGGGCATTAGCGAAGGCAAGGACGTGGTGCTCGACATTAAGGCGGTGAGCGAGGACGGCTCGGAAGCAGCGGATGAGGAGGAGACTTCTTCTTCGAGTTCGAGCGAGCGGAGTCCGTTTGCTCCGGGACCGAGGAAGAAGAAATAGGTTTTAATTGATAATTGACAATTGATAATTGACAATTATTCGACCTTCGGTCGGCGCTTCGCGCACGCTGAGGCTTCGCCTCTTGGTTTGGCGGCGGCTCGGAAATTCAAATAAATTTGATTTCGCTCGCCTTGCACAAACCTTCGCTTTGCTCGCTGAGAATACTATATTCAAATAATTATTCATTATCAATTATCAATTATCAATTGGAGCGAAGCGACCACGTCAATTATCAATTATCAATTAACCACATTATGGACAATACAGACAAGCGTGTAATTATTGAATTGCAGAACGTGAAGCGGCAGTTCAAGGTGGGCGACGAAATCGTGCATGCGCTGCGCGGGGTGTCGTTCAAGATTCGCGAGGGGGAGTTCGTGACGATTATGGGAACGAGCGGCTCGGGCAAATCGACGCTGCTGAACCAATTGGGCTGCCTCGACACGCCAACAAGCGGGGAGTACCTGCTGGACGGTGTGAGCGTGAGGAAGATGCGACGCAGCGAACGGGCTGTTCTGCGCAACCGGAAGATTGGGTTCGTGTTCCAAAACTACAACCTCTTGCCCAAAACGACGGCTGTGGAGAACGTGGAACTGCCGCTGATGTATAACTCGGCAGTGTCGGCCAAGGAACGCCGCGAACGCAGCATCAAAGCGCTGGAAATGGTGGGGCTGGGCAGCCGACTCTATCACAAAAGCAATCAGATGTCGGGCGGACAAATGCAACGCGTGGCCATCGCTCGCGCACTGGTGAACGACCCTGCCGTGATTCTGGCGGACGAGGCAACGGGTAATCTGGATACGCGCACAAGCTTCGAAATCCTCGTGCTCTTCCAAAAACTTCACGCGGAAGGACATACCATCATCTTCGTGACGCACAACCCCGACATCGCCAAATATAGCAGCCGCAACATCTTCTTGCGCGACGGCCTTATTCGCGAAGATACAATGAACGAACATATCGAATCAGCCTCCGAAACGCTGGCAACGATTCCCGTGCCGACAGACGCGGACCAGGGCTAGAGCCCTGGACCTCTTCTCACGCCCTTCGGGCGTTCGGTTTTCATATTCCCAGAAACAATGAGTATAGCCAATCTTTTCAAAATAGCGCTTCGTGCCATTGCGTCGAACAAAATGCGCAGCTTCCTCACGATGCTGGGCATCATCATCGGCGTGGCTTCGGTGATTGCCATGCTCGCCATCGGCCAAGGCTCGAAGAAAAGCATCCAACAAAACATCTCCGAAATGGGTTCGAACATGATTATGATTCAACCCGGCGAAGACAAAGGCCCGGGCGGCGCACGTCAGGAGGCCAGTTCGATGGAAACGCTGAAACTCAAGGACTACGAGCTCTTGCGCGACAACTGCAAATACATCGCGGCCATCAGTCCGAGCGTGAGCAGCAGCGGCCAGTTCATCAATGGCAACAACAACGCTCCTTCGTCGCTCTACGGCATCAGCAACGACTACCTGACCATCCGCCAGTTGAAGGTGGAGGACGGCGAAACCTTCAGCGACGACGACGTGAAAAGCGGCGCGAAAGTGTGCATCATCGGCAAAACGGTGGCCGACAACCTATTCACGAACGGCGAAGACCCCATCGGCAAAGTGATTCGCTTCAAGAGCATCCCGTTCCGCATCATCGGCGTGCTCAAATCGAAGGGCTACAACTCGATGGGTATGGACCAAGACGACCTCGTTCTGGCCCCCTACACGACCGTGATGAAGCGCATTCTGGCCATCACCTACTTGCAAGGCATCAACGCCAGCGCCATCACCGAAGACATGACCGACCAAGCCATCGAAGAAATCACCTCCCTGCTCAAAGAAAGCCATAAAATCAAGGAAGGCGAGGACGAAGACTTCACCATTCGCAGCCAACAGGAATTGGCCTCGATGATGAACTCGACGAGCGACCTGATGACGACGCTGCTGCTCTGCGTGGCGTGTATCTCGCTCATCGTAGGCGGTATCGGCATTATGAACATCATGTACGTGAGTGTGACGGAACGCACACGCGAAATCGGTCTGCGCATGAGCGTAGGTGCCCGCGGCATAGACATCCTCAACCAGTTCCTCATCGAGAGCGTGCTGCTGAGTTTCACGGGCGGCATCATCGGCGTTCTCGTGGGCATAGGCGCAGCGTGGGCCATCAACGTATTCGCGAAATGGCCTATCTACATTCAACCGTGGAGCGTCCTCGTAAGCTTCGCCGTCTGCACCGCCACCGGCGTGTTCTTCGGCTGGTATCCCGCCAAGAAAGCCGCCCAACTCGACCCGATTGAGGCGATAAGATATGAATAAAGAAGCATCATCCAGAACAGCCCTTCTATTGGGCGAAGACAGCATGGAGCGCTTGCGCACAGTTCGCGTGGCGCTCTTCGGCACAGGCGGCGTGGGGTCGTGGTGTGCAGAGGGACTGGTTCGCAGCGGCGTAGAGCACCTCACGCTCATCGACTTCGACCGCGTGGCAGCGTCGAACATCAACCGGCAACTCCCCGCCCTACCCTCCACCGTGGGCCGCCTCAAGGCCGAAGTGTTGGCCGAACGCTTGCGCAGCATCAACCCCGAGGCCGACATCAGCGTTCGCGCCGAGCGATACAGCGCCGACACGGCCGACACGTTCGACTTGGACGCCTACGACTACGTTTTGGATTGCATCGATTCGCTCGCCGACAAAGCGCTCCTCGTTCGCCGCACCTGCAGCAGCCGCGCCACGCTGTTCTCGTCGATGGGAGCAGCCCTCCGCATCGACCCCTCGCGCATCCACACAGCGCCCTTCAGCAAAGCGTTTGGCTGTCCCCTCGCCCGCTCTCTCCGCCAGCACTTGCGCAGCAGCGGCGAGCCTCTCAGCCGCGATTTCGTGTGTGTCTTCAGCGACGAACCCGTCAGCAAAGACGCCTTCACGATGGAAGAAACGCCCGAGGGCAAGCATCGCACAAACGGCTCCCTCGTCCACATCACCGCCTCGTTCGGCATGCGGCTTTGTGGGCTGGTACTTTCGACGGTTTAAATCCCAAGATTCTACGGCAAAGTCAGGTCACAGGTCATAGGTCACAGGTCACAAATGCTGGCGCCAGCCGCGTTAGGCGAATGCCTTACTTGTCACTTGTCACTTATCACTTATCACTCAAAAAGACCGTAGAATCTCGGGATTAAAACTTATTCAGCTATGCTCTTATAGGGTTGGAGCGAGCTTCGCGGTCGGTCGCCAATGCGCATTTGGTCGTCGTCCACTCGGATGTAGCTGGCGCTTATGGAGACCGTAAAATCGTTCTTAAACTTCATCAGCGCTCCGAATCCGACTTCGGTCTTGGGCACGTCGCCCATCATATACCACATAGCCGGATGCCAGCGCTCGCCCGACGGCTTGGCGTTCACGTTGGCGTAGGCATAGAGCGAAAGCCAGTCGTTGGCGCGATAGTCGGCCATGCCCCACAGGCCCACGCTCGTGGTTCGATAGCCGCCCCACGACAAATGGCGCGCATCGGCTCCGAAGGCGAGCGTCAGTCGGTCGTTCACCGGCCAAACGTAGGCCACTTGGGCCTCTTGTCCGAATCCCACGCCCTTGGGGCTTCCCTTGCCCGCAGCCACCGAGGCCGAGAGCGAGAAGCGCGCATTCAGGCCCTTATGGAGCTGCCAGAAATCGATGCCGCTGTAGGGGCCGTAGAACGAGCGCATAGGCCTCACCGCCAGCGTCTCCTCGGCCGAATCGGCTTCGAAGGCAGGCTCAAAGTCGGCCTCGGCACGCTCCACGCCGACGGGCTCTTGCGCCCACAATGCGCCGGCACAAACAAAAAAGGCTGTCAGAAAAAAAGTGCGCATACGACTTTCTTATTCAATTTTCTGCCTGCAAAAATACGGCCTTCGCGCCAACGAAGCGAATTTCTTATGCCAAAAAAAATTAAATGCAAAGCAGAAAGAAGAGCGCCGTAGGCTTTTTCTCAAATATTTTCACTAATTTTGCCCCACATTCAACCGAAAACACTCCGAAAAATGAGCAAGAAAATCACCGAGAAAGTTTCGTGGGTGGGCAAAGTGGATTGGGAACTGCAAACCTTCCACGGCGACGAATTGTCCACGCGCAAGGGTTCGAGCTACAACGCCTATCTCATTCGCGACGAGAAAACCGTCCTCATCGACACCGTTTGGCTGCCCTACGACAAAGAGTTTGTCAGCCGCCTCAAGCAAGAAATTCCGCTCGAGAAACTCGACGCCATCGTAATGCTCCACAACGAAGTGGACCACAGCGGCTCCCTGCCCGAACTGCTGCGCGAGATTCCCGACGTGCCCATCTATTGCACGGCCAAAGGCGAGGCCATCCTGCGCGGACATTACCACCAAGACTGGAACTTCCGCACCGTCAAAACGGGCTGCGAACTCGATTTGGGCGAGACGAAGCTCACGTTCATCGAAGCCGCAATGATGCATTGGCCCGACACGATGTTCGCCTTCATGGACGGCGAGAATATCCTCTTTTCGAACGACGGATTCGGCCAACACTACGCCAGCGAATCGCTCTACGACGACTGCGTGCCGCAAGAGGAACTGTTCTACGAGGCCGAGAAGTATTACACCAACATTCTCAACCCCTTCAGCCCCATGGTGGCCAAGAAATTGAAGGAAATCGAGGCAATGGGTTTGCCCGAACTGCGACTCATTTGCCCGAGCCACGGCGTAATTTGGCGTTCGCACATTGCCGACATCCTCGCAAAATATGCGGCGTGGTCGCAGCCCTATCAGGAAGACCAAATCACCCTGCTCTACGACACGATGTGGCAAAGCACGCGCAAGATGGCCGAAGCCATCGCCGAAGGCATACGCAGCCACGCGCCGCAGACCACTGTAAAACTGCAATGCGTCTCGAAGGAAGACAAGAACGACGTGCTCGTGGAAGTGTTCCGTTCGAAGGGCGTGCTCGTAGGTTCGCCCACCATCAACAACGGCCCGTCGTTCGCTATGGCCGGCATTCTGGAAATGATGAAGGGCCTCAAATTCAAGCAAAAGAAAGGCGGCGTGTTCGGCAGCTATGGCTGGAACGGCGCCGCGCTAAAGCCGATGGCCGAAATGCTGGCCTCCGCCGGCTTCGAACTCGTGGGCGACCCCGCCAAAGCACTCTGGGTTCCCGACGAAGACGCCCTTGCCGCCTGCCGCAAATTCGGCGAAGAGTTCGCTGCCGCGTTCGACTAAAAATGAGAAAACTGTTCGTTTGGATTGCCCTCGCTCTCGCGCCCCTTTCGGCAGAGGGTCAGACGTTTTTGTCCCAGCCGCTGCAAGGCGTAAGCGCCGATAGTCTCGCCTACTTCGCCACCGACAAGGCCGACCTGCTCGCTGCGCCCAACGAGCTCTCGCCCACCCTCACGCCCCTGCCCACGCAGCCGGTGGAGCGAGCCGCATTGGGCGACGACGAGCCGCACTACTTCCCCGTCGGCACGGGCCTCTTCGACAAACCCGTCTATCGGCTCGCGAACATGGTGTTCCGCAGCCTCAACGTCTTCGCCCACACCGCCAACGGCGCCTACATCAATCAGGCCGAAGCCTTGCTCCTCAACGAAATCATGGCCTACGCCTATCGCGGCACGCCCGAGGAACGCATGGCGGCTTCGCGCACGCTCAAAATGGCGGCCAACTACGTCTATGCCGTGCGCGGCGACAGCGTTTATTGCAATTTCTTTCAGAACGCCTTTGCCCGCCTGCCCATCTGCGAGCCTCGCCTCACCATCGACCAAGTCTCCGCCTTCCCCTTCCTGCCCGAATCGACGCTGCGCATAGGCGGCATTGCCAACGGAACGCGCCTCACGCTCTGCGTGCGCAAGGCTTTCTGGCAAAGCGGCGAGCCCACGTTCTACATCAATGGCCGCGTCGCCAAACCGCAGGAAATCAAGAACTTCTACTGCTTCACGCGGCAGTGGAACCGCGGCGACGAGCTGCGATTGAGCATACCCGTCGCGCCCATCCTCTCGCCCGACCGCCGCTTCGTCTCCATCGGCCCCATCGACTACAAGGCCGACGCGCCCATCGAAGGCGAAGTGAGGGTGAGCGACGAGCTGAACGCCGACGGACATCCCTTCCTCGAAAGCGGCACGGTGACGGCACAACCCATCATGGACTTGCCGCCGCTGCAAAATTAGAGAAAATTTTCGGAAAAACTACAAAATTATTGGACAAAGGACGGCCTTCAACGCGCCGTCCTTTTCTTCGAACGTGAGCAACTGAGGCGACGCGATTTCGAACCGCTCGCAAATCAAGGGAGCCACGAAGCCCATTGTGGTGCGCAGGTTCAATTCGAGGCAAGGCATAAGGCGGTTGCCACACAGCAGCATGTCCACGCCGACGGGACCATCGTAGCCGCGCAAAGCATTGGGAAGTTTTTCGCAAAGAGCCCGACACACATTATTATATATAACGCGCACGCGCGCACGCGAGGAGTCAGCGCCAAACACATAGTCCTCAAGCTGCGACTGCGGCGCCACCAGTTGGCCGCGATAGGCGCCGGCAGCGTTCGTCAGGAAGCAGCTCAGTCCGCGATAGTCCACGCGCTCACCGCGTTTGAAGAACTCGGCCGCCAAATTGAACGCGTCGGCATAATAAGGCTGCACTTCGACCGTGCCCTGCTTCTTCAGCACCGACAGTATGCGCTTCTCCGCCATTGCCCAGTCCTCCTCGCCCACGCGAAAGACGCCGCGCCCACTACAACTCCACGGCGCCTTCACCACGAGCGTCCCCCATTCGCTCAAGCGGCTGCGCACGGCAGCGAGGTCGGCACACAGGGCCGATTGCCCGAACGTGCCCTCCACAGCGCCCACCAGTTCGGGCAAAAGGCGGCTCGACGTGGCCCGCGAACTCAATGCACGCAAGGCGGCGAGGCGTTCGTCGGAAGGCAGCAAGCGAGCGGGCGCCCCCAGTCGGCGCAGGCGGCGACACAGCACGGCATCCCAGCCCCACGGCC
>Ga0181612_123792_pt1 | contig 12708 bp, 6 predicted proteins | sample HoacroProtozoa21_FD_119630 | JGI IMG/M metagenome (GOLD analysis project Ga0181612, IMG submission 119630) | Hoatzin crop microbial communities from Cojedes, Venezuel. Combined Assembly of Gp0051906, Gp0051904, Gp0051908 | reverse complement strand
CGCCCCCGAGCGACTGCCTGCGTGCCGAATTTGGGTAAAATGGGCTTTGTTCAGACGTACCGAACGCGTGACAACTTGTGTTATTTTTTTTTTTAGTGCTCTTAAGGATAATGACTGCTTTCTGAGGGTGGTGGAGCGAAAAGGCCAAATGCTTTTTTGGTCGTTGATACTACACAATGAAGTGTTAGGTTTTAATTTGTCTTCAAACGTGTCTGCGCAGACAACAATAACAAAAAGTTGAGAAAAATGCCAGCTGCCCTGAGTGGATCGTGCTTACAGCTAACAGTTTGGTTTTTAATCTCCTTGGCAGTCATTGTGCAAAGATTTTTTTTTTTTTTTTTTTTTGGCATTGTTCTCTTTCGTGTATTTCATAACATCAGACTCAATAATTCCTTGAGAGAAAATTAATACACTTGGGACGCTGTGTATTCTTTTGACTTACTGTTTGAAGCAAGATGGCTTAACACCAGAATGTGTAGCATGTTTTATACGTGATGTGATGAAGAGGTTGTATCAGCTGATTTTGGGATGCTGTTTTCCGAGCAAGGTAGCCGTGTGTTGAGCTATGTAGGTCATTGCAAAGAGAATCGGTAAAACTTCTTATATCGGTTCATTGTTTGTCACTTATATGCGACATGTTAACAAAATACTTTCAGATTTATTTTCGTTTCTCTTTTATCGAGGTCTTTATTGCATCTCAACTGAGAGATCAGGCCTTTTTAGCTACCGTGAGTTGATGGTATAGCTCTTCAGGTATTTGGGAGATGAATGCATTTGGAATATAATTACTACCACATGTTACCATTTTTACATACAAAACATAGTATTTTAGTCATGTCTAGGTTTAAAACCAAATGTTAACGACAGTCACAGTTTTGTTCAGACGCTGAGAGAATTACTGTCTACCTTTCTCTGGTCTACAGCTCAATTTGTGTGAATGTGAATATAAACATGTTGGATAGGTGGGAGAAGGAAACTCTAATAAAAAGGGAAATGATAATTTGGTGGTGGTGTAGTTTGGGTTATATGTGTAGGAATGGCACTAAACCACCTGACAGTTTTCTGAAGTGTTCAGAGAGTTGAAAATTTGGAATTTGTCCTGGCAGAATGGTTAGCAGGCAAATGCATGTGAGAAACTGCTTGATAATGCAGATTCTGCAGTTTATTAAGTGGCTGTTGCATGTAGGGAAGTCCATGTTATTTGAATAGTATTTTTTCTGTATTAGTAGGGAAAGGTACTTTTTAATGCAGTATCACTCTGTAGTAGTTAATATTCTTCTATGTTAGGGATATTGGCACAGTGCACAGGCAATTATAATCGTATCAGATGTCGTGGTTGAGCTAACAGTGTAAGCAGCAGTTGGCTGAAAAAGTTGGGCTTGCCTGTCTTTTGATGAGAAGATACCTCTTATTATGACAGTATATATTAAATCTTATGTAGGATTGTAGTGCACGTTGAAAGCTTTATTCCTCAAGATTTGTGCTCTGAAGTGTTTCTTTGCAGTGTTACCATTGGGCCAGATATTGCAGATGTTTGGGGCAAGTGTGTTAACAGGACATCAGCTTATTGAATGCTGTGAACTAGATCTGAATTTCAGCAGCACTTTCTAGTTCACTTTTAGATATCCCCCCCATGTAATGATATGTGAGTGTACATTGAGTAATCAGCATATGTAGGATTTTCTAAAAGCATTCTCCTTGATAAGGTCATCTTTTTTTTTTCTTTGTACACTCCCAAAAATGAGTGGACCAAGTTTTTATACACAGAGGCAAGTAAGATGGTTTGAATGTCTGCTTGTATGTTTCCATGCATCTTTTTGAGTGTGGAATTACGTAAAAATGCAGTGTCCCAAAGCTAAATTTTCTTGAATGTTAAATTCTTTCTGTATTGGGAATTGCCTGTAAAACAAGCATTAATAAATATATTGTATTTTCTTTAAAAAAAGTTTCTCATAGAAACTCTGCAAAGGAATAAACAACGTAAAACTGTAGAGTAGACATGCTTTGTAAATACTTCTCGTTGTGTATATTGTACATACAGGTATGTGAGAGAGTTAGCAACCTTCTCTCTTCAGTAAATTTATTTGAAAATGTTTACCTGTTTTAATGTGAATTTCCACCCCCCCCATAACGTAGCTGTTGTCTTAGTTATTCCACACAATGCAACCCTTCCAGTGTTGTTACAAAACCAATGCCCAGGCTCTTATCTCGGGAATGGGACAAGAAGTCTTTCATTTAAAAGTTCGTTTTCTCCTCCTGTAACAACAAATACCATTATGTAGTGCTTGTAATAATGGAGGCACTTCACAGTTGTGTAGTGGAAAAGAGTTTTAAATAACATGAGAACATGTAAGTGTATTCAGTTCTAGCTGCTTGGGTGTAATTTCAAAGAAGTTATATAAGATTTATTTTATAGTAATGACTTGCATACTGAAACTTTATAGCAGGATTTAGTTTGAATCCCACTCAGAATACCTGCTGTGGCTTTTAGAATAGTAGGCAAGAGCTTTTCAAGCTGGTATGTGAAATGTTTAGCTAACAAATGAAGACCAGATGTTATCTCTAGCAATATCTTTAAAGATTATATTTCATTATTGGTTAACAGTTTTTTGTTTTTTCTCAACATGACTATTTAAGAACAGCTGTAGATATGTAGAAACAAGATGTCTGAAGAAGTTATGATGACCATCTTGGGAGCTGAGAAAGAAGTGTAAAACTCTGAAATGTAGCAAAAGTATCTCTGTAATAATCTGCATTTGATTTTTTTGCTAGCTGTGTTATAGATGCATCTATTTCCTCTAAACTTTAGGGTGATGACATGATCCTCTGTCCTCTACTGGATGTGCTAAATAGCACATCTGTAGCCTTTCTAACAGGCAGATTTTTACAATGTAAATATATGTACATTGGACTAATCTGGTGTACGTTTTGTGATTTTGATTATTTGCAGTTTTAATTTTTCATGTAATGCTAAGCAAGGTTGCCTCTTGCTTTGTCACTGCTATTGAGGTATTGTCAAAACTCTCAGTTACAGGTAATAGGTCTGGTTGTCTTTCCATTATAAAGCCCTTGGCATGGAAATAGGGGTTGTGTCAGACCTGTGTTCATAACTTTGCTCTTAGATTTCATACATCTTCTTTCAAGGAAGAATTTTTCTTCATCTGTTTTTTCTCATTCTTGATTACTTTTGGAGTTTTTTTTCTGGTTTTACTCTTCCACGTTTTTCTTCCTCTTACATTGACCTACATAGCAAAATAACAAACCTTTTTCCCTGACATCCTGTTTCATGCTGTATCACCTTCTGTATTACATTTGTACTGAAACTGCAAAGCAGTTTTGTAAATACAAAATTCTACAATATTGTACTTGTGCACTTGGACACGTTTCCTGAGTACGAAAATGTTGGGTTTTCCCTTGCCAATGTTCAGTCTGTTATACAGGCAACTGTGCCAATTTTCACTAGAATTTCACAAGGCTTATACGTTGTGTAGATAAAATTATTCACTGATAAGTAAATGCTGAGTAACAGTTGCATCTTTCTTCTGCCACCTGCTTTCCATCCCCAGTGGAAATCAGAGCCATGTCTTAATCATCGGCTTTGTTTAATAATCAGTTAGGTCCATCAAAATATTTATGCATTCCTCCAGCAGGTAAATGTCATGAACCTCGTAACTTCAAGGGGCGATGCAAGGGAAGCGGTCTTATTTTTTAAAGTGCTTCAGTGGTTTTACGCATTATAAAGAGAAAGTGAAGGGGAAACTACTCATAGTCTTACTTTGCTGTGATTGTTACCTGTGTGAAAATAGTGTTTTCCAACTTAGTGAAATCAGTACTGCCTTTATGTTCTGCCATTTTTCACTGCTCCCATTCTTCCTTAGCAGTATGAACTAACAGAAATCAAGTACAGGTTAAGTGACTTCTCCATTTCAGTTCTTTGATCTGAGTGTTATTATATGTTGTTATATATATAAACAAAATAGAAGTAGAAATGATACTGAAATCTTTGTTTCAACATACATTATCTAAGCATATCTTTAAAACTGTGGATTTTGCATAAATTTTAGTATGTCATAGTTCAGTCAGTAAAGACAACAATAATAATAAAGCATTTTAGAGAAATGTAGCAAGATTGAAACATTTCTTTGGTGAAGACAGTGGAGCTATAGCCTTACTGATTCAATAGGAACTTGACATATAGAAAGGGAAATACAAAAATGGAAAATTGTAAATTCAGCAGGGATTTTTCAAGCAAAAATAATCGTAAAAAGTAAGAAATTTTCATATATTGAAAATAAGAAATTCTTAAATTATCTTGTGAAACCCTACTAGTTTGCTGGCAAGAAACTTGCATAACCGTGACACCTTAACGGGTAGATTCAGAACGTGGAACATCCTTGTATTCTCTTCCATACCAGAACATACCTGATACTTTTGACTGACTCTTTGAGTAGTACATAAGTGAGCTGAAAGAGGTTTTTTTGTGAGCAGTTGTTTTTTAAGAGGAACAGATCAACTTGGCTGAAATCACTGATGGATTTTGAAGAATCTTCAAATTAGTTCAAGTGCTAAAGAAGTGGAGTAACAGTCAGAATAAGAAGTTAATAAATGTACTTCATGAATTTAAAGAAGCAAATTCCTGGAAAAGACTAGGGAAACATTACCTTGGTCTTCTGAAAGCCATGTGAAATGTCTTCAAAAGAACTAGACATCTTGCTAAGTGTAAGGCAAGACAACATCTTTAGTAATTACTTGTCTAGTAGGGTATGTAATTTTACCTCTGGTTAACAGACTGAACAAATGCTCGTCAGTGTCCTTCATAAGGGATTATTGAGAAATGAACAATGAGAATTACCCGTGAGGTGTTGATAGTTGGAAGACAGTTTGTATTAGTACATGGTAGTGTTAGAGGCCATTGATGGCACAGGGAGAGGTCGAGTGGGTTGTCCTGGAGTTCCGTGGTAGTACTGAGACTTAATGTATTCTGATTTGGAAATTATGAAGACTGTGATGGAAGAACTTCAAGTGGCACACACATTTAAGAGAAGAGCAAGGAAGTTCAAACACACCACAGCTGAATGGAATTCAACCCTTAATGGAGATGGAAAAATCTCCTTGTTAAGTGTACGCTTGACACATTGGTGTCTGAATTAACTAGCCACTCTGACTCAAAACTGTTATCATTGGCTCGTAGAACATTTCAGAATAACAGGCACAGGAATGTGTGATATTGTTAACATTCACATTCTGTCTGTGTTCTTCTAGGGTTGCTTCAGCTGTAGCAACAGACAATTAAAGTGATGGACAGCAGTTACTCATATGGCAAAAACTTTGGAAAGTTGGACTACTTTGCTGGCAGAGGGGAAGGCTATACAGAATAATTGGCAGCATAAGGGAGGGCAGAGGCTAGAGGAGCACTCATTTGCATGAGAGATGATATCCAGAAATCTTTGGACACTCAGCTGAAAGGTAATGCATGCACAACTCCTTGATATAGGATGTCAAATTCAAAAGTGTTAATTTGAGTCAGGAGACCGCCATTCTCACCCTTCATATTAAAACAGCAGTGAGCATCTAGGCGCTGGCTGGCAGGATTAAGTATAAACTTGATCTTGAAATAGCTGTCCCTGGGTCTCATTCATCTCCTTTAAATTATTTAATAGTGAAAAAAGTTATGAAGGGTAATGAACTAAGTATAAAAACTATCTCACTTGGGGTTTTGGCATTTTTTTTTCTTTCCCTCAAGACCAAAAAAGCACTTCAGGCTCTTTGATAGCACAGCATCTGAGGCCGACCACTGTCGCATCATCCGTTTGTTAACATCCCTGTGGGGCTGCAGATAGGTTAGTGATCTGTCTGTCATTAATTCACATGACTTCTGTAATGAAAAACTGTCTAGGATATAAAGGCTTAGCGATCAGCAGTCAGTCCATAATATATGGAGTTACGGAGATGACGTTTTTGGGAAGCTTAGGATATATTTTCTTGGTTGTCAGAGTACTTGCAAATGTTCTTCCCCTGTGCTGAAGCAAAGAGCTACATCAGTGTGGTATTGCCCAAGCTATTTGTCCTGTCTTTTCCCCTATCTGCCCTATCTACTTCCCTGCCTTATGGCAAAGGTACTTAAGCACTTCAGCAGTTTAAGCTAAATACATCAGGTTATGAATTTTAACATGTTGTTTGCTACTTCTGCTCTCTGCCTCCAGTAGAGGGAAAAGGGGAGGAACTGATGGTGAAGTGTTATAGAGTCCTGCAGCTAGGTCTGCCAGAGCCTTTGTCAGATCCTGAAGAATTAGGAGTTGATAAGCAACAGAATGCCAGAGAAATGTTCTGATTGTAGCAGCCTTTTCCAAGCATCTGAAGGATAGTGGTACTATAAACAAAAGAATATAAATTGTGGTTTTGCACAAAGCTTCTGTTGAGCTGCGGTTGCTGTAACTCATTTGTGTTAGAATTTACAAACTTCTGGAGAAGTTTAGTAAATAGCTGCTGAAAAAAAAATCCTTGTGGGAGGGGGAGAGAAGGAAGGAAGAAGTCCTACAAAGTTCAGGAGCTTTGTAGCACTTATGTAGTATGGAGGAGAAGCTCTGTATGTCAGTTTTTGCAAGTATTCAGCATGACTTCCATTCCATGAGGATCTATTAGAATTAATACAGCCATGAGAAAATGCATAGATGTTATTTAACAATAAAATGCACAAATATTTTAACATTGTTGCCTCCAGGATAAAATGGACAATTTTGAGTGAAAATTATGCCTTGATTTTACATAACAGGTTTGTTTGTTGTTCGAATTAGGTATGCTAATATGTTTGTGCAATGAAAATTGTGAAATAATTTTTGCATATGAGACCTTGCAGTCATGTAGCTGTCCTTTGGAACAATGAACATAATCTCATCATTCCAATTGGGAACAGCATAATCTGTTTCATGACCTTAAAGTATCAGTCGCATTTCCTAAATCATTAGTTCTTTTATAAATTCTACTTAAAATTGTCCCTAAAAATCTGAGTGAGCTTGCAGTCCATATTTTTGGATTTCCTAGCTTTGTTTGCAACTTTTATGTAAATTCAAAAATAAAATATAATTGTGAAGTATGACTATTTTAGAGTGCTTTCAAAATAACTTTCATAAACAGATACTTTAAGACTTTTCCAAGTGCTAAGCAGCTATGCACACACAAATACTTCCATTTTACTGCTAGTCTATCATAGTAGAAGCTGAAGTTTTATATCCACTGATTGGTAGCTCCTTCTCCCTGTGAAGTAAAGTCCATCTGAAGCTGTGCTGAAGATCACTTATTTCTGTTTCTGCAATCAACAGGTTCTATAACAACTTTATTATAAGTGTTGTCTTTCTGTGTTTGAGTTTGCAGTTTTTATTTTGGCATTTTCTTCAGTTAACTACAGTAGTGTTTAGCTCCACTTAACTAGAAACCCAGATGATGAATGTCAAATGTATGATGTAAGTAGGGTCTCAAACTTGCAAAACTTCAGGCCTCATGAACTAGGAAAAGAAGTCTTAGGCTGGAAGGATTTTCCATTGTGGTTAGGGGAGAGCTGAGGGGAGGGCATTTGATTCCTGCTTAGAGACATGTTGTATGTGCTGTTGAAACAACCTGGTTTAATTCCTTGGGGAGATTTTTCCGTCGTACTAGGGCTGTATAATTGGAGCAAGTATCGTAAGTTTTTTCAGGTGAATTTTAAGGTTGTGGCTTTTTGTGTGTTTAAAAAACATAAATGTTTTGCAGCCTGCATACTTGAGAGATCACATTATTACCTCCTGGTGACTCTCACAGTTCTAGCAGCAGACATAGCTGGAAGGAGGTAACTTGTCTGTCTTTCCCCTCTCTTTGTTTTGAGGTAGCTAAAAGGTGTTTTCATGTCATTCAGCTGAAATAAAGGCATTGAGAACTACACTTTAAATCACTTCCCTAGCTAGAGAGAAGAAAATTAGAGCACTGAATTTTGCAGATACTTGATTTGTATTTGTAGTAGTTTCAAGCACATAGCGTATGGAATAGATGTTAACTGTCCTCAGGACAAGGAGAGTAATTGCAGTCACCTGACTTGTGCAAACAAGTTGATTTCATGTAACTTCTGTTCCTCAGAGACTCTTTTCCTTCCAATCACATTTGCTGTTTTGATGCATCTGCACGGTTTCTGACCTTTTCACCAACATTTCAAACCACAGCTGATAGTTCCAGCTCGTGAGATGCTTGACCAGTTCCTACCTGTTGCATGTTATCTCATATGCTATCAAGCTGTCAACTGCTATCCCGTCTTTGTGGACTGTAGTATTAGTTATGTCTTTATTAAGTATACTCACTTGCTTCAGCTTTTTTGTGCTTTCTGACGTACTTCTCGAGTTTTTACATTTTCACCCTTTCTGACATGCTCCTTGACTTAGTCTTTCACATTTTCACCTGCCTTGATGTCTCCAAATACCTGGCACTCATGCATTGTTGAGTGTCTGAATGTGAACAACTATTCTGTTCTTACTTTGCCAGTTCAGTTTCTCATTCTGTCAATCTGTGTAATTTGTCTTATGCTTAGACTGAGAGCTCTTTGAAGCAGAGTCCTTTGTACTTTAATGCTTATTCAGTGATTAGCATAGGGAGACTCTGGTTTGATACTACAGCAGAACAAATAGCATGGGTCAGCTGTGTATCATCTTTGATTTATATATAGATAAATTCTCCTGTGTACTTGTGCAGCATTAGCTCTGTGCAGAATCGGTTCCGGTCTGTGAGGAATTATTGGCAGTCGCAGAAACCTGAATGGTAGCGCTGCTTCTGGAGGTAACGAGGGCTGGAAGCAGCCGACACGCATTCGTGCGCCTTGGAGCCTGACGTAATGGGAAGCAGAGCCCCAAGCTGGCTGCTCACGAGGCCAGCTGAAGTTTCTTTGCATTTTGTTCCCGTGTGCTCCAGGTTCTGGGTGGGGTTAGGAGTGAGGTCTTGTTCCAAACATGATTGTTAGGTGGTTGTGGAGTTTTTTTCCCAAAGCTAAAATTTGTTTTAGGCATTCTGGGAGAGTTTTGCGTAGACATACAGGATAAGGCGGTGGGAGCCTGTAAGCTTGGGGAAAAAATGGCTGCATAGTGCATTTGCAGTATATTTCTTCATATTTTCTTATTCACTTTCTTCTATTATTCAAGGTGTCAAGAAAATAAAAATATTTTGAATTCGGATCAGTTACTCATTTTGCTTAATCTAACTTCTTAACTGCAGGTTGAGAATGTAGTTTGCCATCTTTTTTCATGTGATTAAAATTGAGCCTTAGGAAAATGTACGATGTTGCCTTACTGCATGGACAAGCTATGTTTAGTTTTCTCAGCTACTTTGGATTGGTACACTTTACATTAAAGTCACGGTGATGAGGGCCCTTGGGTATCTTCGTGAAGATAATGTAAGAGTTATGTGAAAGCTTTTTCTCTTTTGCAAAGGCAATGAAGGTTGGAATCATAGGGAGCAAAAGAAAGCAGTGGGTAAATGTGTGAAGGGAAGCAGGGGGGGCAGCGCATGGTCGGGTGAGTGATTTGAGGGAATACTTTATTTTGGATGAGAATGAATAACCTGGAATTTAGACATCTGAGCAGAAATTTTGCTTGTAAGGTCACCTCCTTATATTTTGCTAGATGGTAATTCAAACATGGAGTATTTTCGGTCCACAGTTACTGCTTCTGCCTACCCCAAGTTCTGCTGTTTTATGTGCTGATAGCTGCTTTTACATGTAAATGCTCTTAAATTTTTTTACTTAAAAAGGTTGAAAAATTTTGACTTTTAATCCATCGTAACACAGATGTGTTAATGCCAGTCTTTGAACTAATTTTTGTTACAAAGCCTTTGTTACTTCAATTTGAATTGTAAATAGTCTACTTTATTTCCAGTAGCTGAATTGTCATTGGTATTATTTTAGACTCTTTTTTTACTTCCTTTGAAGGACTATGCTGGTCAACATTTAATGAGATATTAATGTTCAAGGCTAAGCTGCTGCTTTTACTGAATTAGAAATGAGGCTTATTGAATTGGAAGGAGTCTCTTTAGGTTTTTTTACAGTTGGCTGTTTTTTTCAGCTTTCAGGCAGTTGTAGAAATTTATAGTTTGTTTAAATACACGTATTGTCCAAAGAGGACGTCCTCAGAAAACAGCTGAAAAAATTGATAACAGCAATTTCTTGAAGTGTCCTTTCCCCTGCTGTAGAGAGATAAAGTAGAAAACACATATGCTTTGCAATAATAATTCTTTTAAAATATGTTAAAAGAAACATGCTTTAGTGTTCTCTGGCTGTCCTTGAAGTTATGCAGAGTTCAAAGGCTCAAAGAATCAAGGTAAATTTTGAAGCAGACTGGCATGTATGTGAAACTTTCGGGCTTTTTACTGGCGTTTTATGCTGGTGATGCAGGAAGTTGTGTGTTTTATCAGCAGCTTCCTTTAGAACACCTAGTTACTCAATAGTGGAGTGAGAAGTCGAAAAATTCTCAATTTCTTTTTTGTACTACCGATGATTCAATTAATTGACTAAAGACTATGTAGTTTCCTTTCATCATCTCTGGTTTTAGCACCCACTTTGAGAAGATCAGACTCTGTTGGTATTCCCTGGTTTCTTCCTCTTCCCTGCTGGAGGAGAAGAAAACCACAAAAAACATCAAAGCTTGTTCAGAGGGTACTGGACTGCAAGGGAGAAGAAATCATGACACTAGAAACTTCTGGGCAGGAGAATTGCTGATGGAAAGTCAGTTTTTGCATCTAATGTTCTTGAAAACTATATCCTTGAGAAATTGATGTTATGGTAAACACATCTGCAATATTCAGGAGTAAAGAAAATGAAAGTAAATTCTCTGAAGGGGATTGCTGTATATCCGGAATTGGTGAAGGTGGGAGGAACTTTTCTGATACCAGTGCTACAATAACACAAAATAAAACTGTTTCCTGGAAATTCTGTCAGGGTGACTTTTGTCGTTTTCTCAGCCCCACTTTTAATGGGAGGGAGGGGTGTGTGTTAGTGTGTGTATATACATATGTAGAAAATCTTTTTCTTGGTATAAATTATATTGTTTATAAATCAGTTATGTTCCATGGGATTCCTTAATATCACGTTCTTTTTAAGGTGATATTTAAAAATGCATACTTTTTACACAAAAAAGTAAAGCTTGTTTTTAACTTTTTGGAGGGAGGGGTGTTCTGTTTGTGATTTGGTGGCAAATAGAAAAGTGAAAATAGATGTCTAAAGAAAACATAGCAGCAAATGAAAGTCTTATTACAATGTAGACAGCTAATTTATTGAAATTTTTACTTCATTTTAGGCCTGTACATTCGAATTGTTCCAATTCTTGTGTTGACACAGTTAAGGAAAGCTTGTTGACTGTTAGAATGAAAGTTATACGTTTCATTAATCATTACAATATATATGGAGATAAATTGTCCCTAGTTCCTGCTTGTGTGCAGATAAATTCTGAGTTTATACAGAGTTTTCATCTTCAGAAAGGCGAAATTTTTTTATAGCATATCGTTTAGAAAGCACTGAAGTTTTTTGTTAAGTTTTTAAATTTACTTTTTGAATAAGAGTTAATGATGAAGTAGTGAAGGCTGATGTCTCAAAACAGCAATGCAGCAAAGCAATGTCACGCATCCTCATAGAAGTAGCTGTGGAGTGTTATTACTCACTGATACAGCCTTCCAGTGCAGAATGGAACAATAATGGTTAGGAATTTGTCTCATGAATTCATCTAAACATCTGTTAGATCACTGGTATCACTTACTTCTCTGTTGTAGAAAGGTGATGCTAACTGACTAGCTTAACAAGAAAAGTGTAGATTTTTAGAATTAGAAAAAAGAGATATGTCATCTACATATATTGAGTAATCATCACCAACTAAATAATGAACATGTTTAGACAAGAACTGCAATTCAAATTTCATTTCACAGCTTTGTTTTCAAACTTGTGAATGTATTTAGTGACTTTTTTGTTTCTGGTATATTTATGCAGGAACATTGGAGTCAGAGGTACAGAATAATATACGCATGTCTGAGAGCGTGGAGGGGGGAAGTTTGAGTCTCACCAAACTAGACGGGGTTTCACCTAAACTATTTCACATTGAAGATAAAACCTATGCATTTTCTTACATGAAAGGCAGTTTTTCAGTTTTATTTACAAGCAGTAAAGGACCAATCAGCTCCTTTTTGAAGACTTAACTTTTATTTTAGCTCACTTAAATAATAAGCTAAAAATGTACAGATGAATATTAATAATTTTAAATAATTTTTTAAAAATTATTTCCTGTTTCCAAAAACTCTCGTTGGACAAGTTTTTATAAGATTTTTCTTCTATTTTGTGAAATACTATATAAACCTTTTATGAACCATCTCTTCTTCAGACTTTTATTTTACAAACTTCTGCAGTTTCTTTCACCCTGACTTCCTGTTCTTTATATTTCTTAGAAGCTCTTTTGCAGGGGTAATTTCTTAGACAATTAAAAGACTTCGTTGAGAACATGTGAAGTTATTTAGTATGAACTGTCTGCCCTACTTATGTTGGAATATATCACTTGAGCTCTTCTAATGGAGCAAACAGTGTAACTGTTATAAATAGTTATAAAATCTGGTTTCAGTACAGATACATTATTATTAATTTATGTGTGTGTCCTGGGTTTGGCCGGGACAGGGTTAATTTTCACTGGACTCCAGGAAGGGGCACAGCTGGGGGGTGGG
>Ga0181612_148879_pt1 | contig 12709 bp, 14 predicted proteins | sample HoacroProtozoa21_FD_119630 | JGI IMG/M metagenome (GOLD analysis project Ga0181612, IMG submission 119630) | Hoatzin crop microbial communities from Cojedes, Venezuel. Combined Assembly of Gp0051906, Gp0051904, Gp0051908 | reverse complement strand
TTGATGAAACACTGGCCCAGGTTGCCCAGAGAAGCTGTGGCTGCCCCTCTGTGGCAGTGTCCAAGGCCAGGTTGGATGGAGCTCTGAGCAACCAGGGCTGGTGGAAGATGTCCCTGCTGATGGCAGCGGGGTTGGAACCAGATGAGCTTTCAGGTCCCTTCCAACCCAAACCACTCTATGATCCTATGCTCCGGGGATGCGGACACCAGGCGCGGGCCTCACGTGGGGGCTCTATGCAAGCAGAGAGAAAAGCGAGTGGAACTTTTATCCGCTACTAAGTTAAAATTAAAAAAAGACTATTTTCAAGTGCTTAATAGTAAAATTTCCCCAAAAGTTGGCAACCCTGCATGTAAGGGCTACAGCAAATAATAAGCAAGGACTGAAAATCCCCACTCTTGACATGACCCATCCCTGAGCACCATTATCCTGCTCGTCATTTGTGCAAAAAACTGACTTGCCATCAGTCACACCAGCATAGTGCGAGGTGATACAACTTCTGCCCACACAGGAATATACCCAGTGAAGATGTGGTCTGTAAGACGAAAGGCAAAAAGATGGAGCAACCTTTTGCATTACCTTGCTTCTTGATGCAACTTTTCAAAGCTGCTCGGAGAAGCCTTACTGAGGCTGCGGTCTCTGTACCTGCTCACTGACACATCGGTTATGTTCTGTGGGCTGATTCTCTGATTTTTCATTTGTGCAATCATCACACGTGTCGATTTGATCCATTCCGAAGAAGCTGTAAAGGGCTCGATAAGCTGAACCCCATCTTCAGGGGGCGGAACAACTTTACCATGACCCCTGTGAGCTTTCTTTTCTCCTAGCAAACAACAAGTCTGGGGATGTGCAACAGAGGGAGCGGGGATGGAGGAATTTAGAGCGGGTCCATGCAAAGAGTTCTTCAGCTTGAGCTGCAGCGTTTTGGTTTCAAAGGGTGCAGAAATTCTTTGCATAGTCAGAGAATCACTGTGCAATCTCACACGTTGGAGCGGGACTGATCCTTTTTGTGTTGCGGAGGGGATTTGTGTACTTGTACCTTTCCAGGGTGGTGTTGCTGATGTTCAGATGCTTCCCTGACTTTTGCAGTGTGCTTCATACTGGAGCTGACTGGGGCTGACTTGCAAGCATTCTGCAGCCTGCCAACAGTTAAGAGGATCTTGTCAGGGGACATTCAACAACTTGGACATCTTCTCTTTTCACGCAGCAAAGGGGCTTCTGCCCTGTCAGGATGTGCAGGTGTGTAGCGAGAAGAGCCACGTTCAGATTTGCCATCTGTTTTGAAAAAATAAAATACAGTTGAAATCGAGGGTAGTTTTTGTGATCATTGTTGGCAGGGTAGTACTCTGAGTAGGACCCAGGATAGGTGCTGGACTGACAAGCATACAAACAGTCCAGGTTTCTCTGCAGGGCAAGCCAATAGTGCCCAGTTCAGTTTGCCCATCCTTTGCCACATTAATGACAACATGGGGTTGTTCCTTCTCAGGTGCAGGACCCTGCACTTGCCCCTGTTGAATTTCATCAGGTTCCTCTCTGCCCAACTCTCCAGCCTGTCCAGGTCACGCTGACTGGCAGCACAGCCTGCTGGTGTATCCACCACTCCTCCCAGTTTTGTGTCGTCAGCAAACTTGCTGAGGGTACATTCTAACTCTTCCTCCAGTCTGTGCAGCTCTCTCTCTGACCAAATAGAAATTACTTGGTGGCTGCAGTCCAGTGGTTGTGCTGCATCTAAAAGGTTTAAGCATATTTCCTGCATGACAAATTTCCTGAGCCCCAAAGATGAAAATGACATTTCTGCACTCTGCAAATGCATATGGGGCTGAAGGACACCTGAAATGGCAAAGCTGACAAAGCCAGTGGTAGTATCCACACAGCTGCCTGCACGCGTCCAGTAACTGTTCACCTGCACCAGGCTGGTACAGCAATAACAAATCTGCCTCAAGTCAGGCTTGGTTGTGGAGTCACACAGTTAAACCGCATCCAGAACTGTGCGAACCGGCCAATATGGCAGTTCAATAGCTTTGTCTCGAACAGTCCATCCTTTGCTACACAGTTTCTATCAGCACACGGTTTTCTTGAGCAGGCTGACCCAGTCTGTCACTCTCTGATATTCCAGCTATTGCTCCTTTCTAGCTTAGCCTGTACATTTTGGTGCCACTCAGCTGCCTAACACGAGCCAAAGACATGCCCTGCGGCGAGGTGCCATGCGAAACTGTGGACAGAGGCAGGGAGAGCGGGTGGGACAGTTTTCTCAGGACCTGGTGGCAGTAGCAGTGTGGGTCCCACATGGATCTCCTTTTCCCATAGCTACCCCAGGGTTCACCCAGCACACACACCAGTCTGCTCACCAGCCCACGCTGCCAGCTCCAGTGCAGAGCAGCAGGGGACACGTGGACAGCAGGGAGGAGGAGGCTGCAGGAGGGGTGTAAAGCCCCAGTGGTTTCAGTGCACCTCTGTTGTGCAGGACTCACCTAAAACCACTGCCAGTCCTTCTCTGGTGAAATGCTCTAAAAGAGATTTTGGGAGGTCCCCAGAAAACGTCCTTGGCTCAGTATCTCCTCCGTGCACCTCCCTGCTGTATAAAGGGGCCAGGCAGCAAACTCGCAAACCCCTCTGCCCACTCTGGCATCAACAACGGCCCGCCCAAGTTCACTGCACGCATCTCTACACAGACACTGCCACGTTCTCTGGCCAGAAAAAAAAAAAAAAATGGCAGAATTTATGCCAAAGTTTGTGTCAGATGGAACTGCCACTGCCATTGCTCTGCCAGGAGACACTGGGTTGCCGCAACTCTGAACCCTCCGCTCCAGGGAGGCTGTGGTGTCTCCACGCCGCTGCCTGTCCCTGGGGCGTGCTGAGGAATTTCCCATCTCCTTTCAGCAAATGAACCCTGGGAAGAGATAAAGTCAGGTTTTGAAGAACTGCCCCTTTGTCTTACAAGTGCAGAAAATCGATGGATCTTGTCCTCAGTCACTTAGATAGCCTGCTTATTCCTGGGATTTTTGTCTGAATGACACTCCTAAATCCCTCTCTGGATCTAACTGCTGGTGATTTGGGGTTTGCTATTTCACACTCAGTACTTCCATGTGGACTGGAAGAGGGGCTGGTCTCCACCACCCCTTCAGGGGAGCAGCCAGGATGTCAGTTCCCATGCCCACCTCTCCCACTCACCCTCATCCTCCCTGCAAAGCCAGAAAGCTGCTGGGAGTGGTGGAGGTCAGGAGAAACACTCCCACCCGGTGGAGCATGCTGCGGACCCACAGCCCCCAGGTACAGGGCTGATAGCTGGGAGCCGTGGCGGCTGCCCAGCTTCTCTCCCTCCAGTGTTCGGGGCAGTGTCTGAGGAGGGCACATCTAGCCGAAGCGTGGTGGTCTCCAGCGTTGCCTCCATCACTCCCTGCTGGCTGTGCGGGCAGCTGGAGCCCAGCTGTGCCGCTCCGACCTCGAAAACAGGCGGCACAGCAAGCGCTGAGCTTCGTTTCAGACCACACAGGCAGCAGTCTGGAAATGACGCATCTTTTTCTGGATCCGGCCCTTCAGCAGAAGAGACAAAATCCCTCTCCTTGGCCAGGCTCATCCCCAACCTGGTGTTTGGCTTCTTTGCACTCAACATGATAACAAACATCTGGCTGAATTTCTCTTCCCATCTGGGCCCTTTCTGTGGTTTCCCTGTCCCAGCTGACATTTCCTTCCTCTCCTGCTTTACAAGGAATTCTTGTAATCCTTTCTACATGTTTTTCAGAATTAACAAGAAATAACGAGCACTTGTCTCCATATTCTGCCTGTAATTATCTTTCAGTTTAATAGGCCGGGTTCTTCCCATATCCAGTTTAGAAGATAATGAAATAGAAACATGACATACAAGAAGCTTGAGCTGTCACACAGAAATTACAATTGCTAAAGGGGTGGGGAAGTCTGGAAGAAAAGGCAAGGCATATTCTCTTTGCTAACACTCTGGAGATTATTTGAACATCTTAACCTTCAGGAAGCACTAAAGACATCATATTCAAAGTTTTTTCTCCTCTCTAAAGAAGAGCCCTGCTTTTTTACTACATGTTAAAAACAGAGGATGAGCTATTTTTTTTATTTTTTAAGATTGCTCTGAAAGCATATTATGGTAATTCAGCTGAGAATATAAAACGTAATATTTAGAGGTTTTTTTGGAATGATACATAATCTTAGCATTTGGAAGTTGTATTTAGGGAACTGAGAGATATATGAACATAAAAGAAAATATATGCAACATGGCATCAGGGAATGGCCAAGGACTAGAAAGGCTTCAAGAATTCAGCATAGAAACGAAAGGTGACTGCGGTTTCTAACCTGCCAGATTAGCAATAAGGATTTAGTGATCTGGATGCTCTGGAGACCATTTTATGAGAACACGGACAAAATGAAAGATACTTTGATGTACAGTTCCCATTTAGAAAACCCTAAAATTAGCTACAGTCTATCTGAGGTGCTGAGCGTATCTCATAGACCGTTGAGCAGGTCTGTAATTAACTTTGGTTCTTTGAGTGCAAAAGGACATGTGATTGATTACCATCCAGACAACAGGTCTGGAAAATGCAGCTCTGTCTTGGCTATATGGCTATATAACGATCCCTGCTAATTCTAGCTCAGTTACAGGTTGTAATATTTGGATAAATTGCTCAATTTTGGAAAGTCCTATTTTTAAGATCAGATTTTGATATTAGAATACACTCATAGATCAGACATAGATCAGAGCCAGGGGTTTCCATTCACACTTGTTCCCTCCTGACCCTACACTAGGATATTTGGGGAAATCTTCTCAAACCATTGCTGCCCAAGGGCCACAAAGCGATATTGCCCAAGGCTGCCTGACTCTCCGCACAAGCTTGTGTCACCAGTGGAAGAGTGGCAGGAGGCTGAGGTGAGGGGGCATTAGGCGCAGCCTGCTGCCACGTCTGCCAAGCACCGTGCAAACACCTGGTGAGTCAGACAGTCCCCAGAAAGGCTCTCAGAGGGAAAAGGGGCTTGAAACAGCCTCAGCAGAGACCTGTAGCAGCCCATCAACAGGATCAATCTGAGGGAACGATTTAACTCCTTGATATTAGGTAGCAATGACATTTTTACTATATTTCTGACAAAAGAACCAGCTCTTTAGCAAAAGGGACAAAATGTCAAAGTCAGTAATTTTACACACACAAATTCTAAATCTTCACCACAAAAAGTTAAATATTGGTGCAGGATACTTATACATCATAAAATCATAGAATCATAGAATGGTTTGGGTTGGAAGGGGCCTTATAGACCATCGAGCTCCGAACCATACAGTGCAGAGGTTTTATTCACTTTGCTGAGCTTAGTCCCATTAAGTTGCACATAGGTGCTGAGAAAGGTTCACAGTTCTTCAGCATAGAAATTTTATCTCACTTCTGTTACCACTAGGTGGCTCAGAAACAGAGCAAAATATACTGCTGCTCAATCTATGATCAGAATAAACACACACAATTTGAAGACTATTACGTGCTGTCTCATAATTGTCATACTTCAAAATTTTCTATAAAACATCAGGCTCCCTAGGTTAGGGGTAAATGCTCCCTTGAGAGTGCAGAGTTCTTGTAGCCTCAGACACATTATAGTACTTAAAGACAGACGTTGCTTGTGAATGTGTGGCAGAGAAACATCCAAACGAATAATTTGTGTTTTTCTCCTTCTTAAAATCAATTGCTACTCAGTGAAGTCACCATCTGACAGACACCAGTGAAGGATGTTCAAAGGCATCTAAACAGCAGGCTAAGAACCACATTATTTTTTAACTCATTCTAACAAATCATCTGAACAAGTAACTTGTTTTGTTTCATAGTGATTACCTTTCTTTATAACTGTTAGCAGCTTATGACTTGAGGTCTAACTTTCTATTACACATTGCTTTAGATTTAGGACAAAGCTTGCAAATCAAACCCATCCTGACTTGAAAGTAACTTTCTGATAGGCAAGACTCCTGGGTATGGACATATATCTGCAATCAACCAAACCTGCTGGCTTAACAGCACTTTGCTCTTTCCAAGTCAACTGAAATAAATAGAAAGGATGGTTTCTGTAGAACTTCAAGAGACAGAACATGTTATCTGCTGCTTTACAGCCAGCCATTACCCTACCACTGACATATGAATTGCCTCCTATTGAGGACGATGGGACTTGTTAAACAGGAAGGTATTAGAGAGAGAGAGAGAGAGAGAGGCAGAAAGGATTTCTGTTTTCTCATAGTTCAAATGCCGCAAGTGTGGTATGCAAATCTCCCATTTCTCACACGAAGCAAGGCAGGGTATGAGCCATACTGAGTACTTTCTCACAGTGGTCCTTGCATTTTGCATGCAAATAAAACACTTTCACAGAAGCTATAATCTGGGCAGTTAAAATACACCTGGACAATAAGCATGTTTTCATCAGGCGGTTCACTGATGAAAACTTTAGTACCAACATGTGCTCATCACGGCCATAACTAAGAATGACTGACAGAGAGAAGTCTCCTAGGGGACAATATCCAGGCTGATACCAGATTGACACCTACACAGTCTTCCCTGGCGTCTCTAGAAAAATACAGCGTCTGCTTGTTTTGCTCGTCCTTCCTGTTTGACGAGGCATGCTCAGACCTAGGGAGCTGTAGTGTCAGAAGCAGAGATAAAGCCGAGGGCCTAAAATCTGTGTCAGGCTGCAGGACCTCAGCTGGACACTTCCTCAGACAAGGGGATCTCCCTGGAGCACATACCATCCCACCTTGGGCCTAGGGAGGAGAAAGCTCCTGGTTCCTACCAAAGTGATGGACAGAGTTTGCCTTTCCCTCCTACAGAAAGACCTCCAGAGAGGAGCGATGCCAACACGAAGGAAACACCGAGAATAATACCCCTCCCTCACAACAGACCCCTCCTCTGGAGGCATCAGTCTGTTGAATCAGTTACACCTTCAAAACCTTCCCAAGTGCCTTGCGAATTGCGCTTTGGGGACAACACCCCACTCTTTCTACCTGAGTTGTCATCACGACGCACACCACCTTCACCCCCAGGTTCAGAGGCATGGCACGCTCACACACTCTGGGTCCTCGAATAAAGCTTCTGCCCAAAGATGCCCTAGATGGCTCTGAATACAACACCCTGCCCAGCAGCAGGGGTTACAAGCAAGAAGGTAGGAACCGCTCTTACTTCAGGGATGCTGGGCTGCCCCCACAGTTTAATTAACCCCGCCAAAATCTTTCCTTGGCATTTTGCCTTAGGAGTGAAATTCAGCACTGGCAAAATGCAACGGAGCTTAACCTGCATGGTACAAACCTTGCAGCAGCCTCAGAGAAGGCAATTGCAGACTATGCAAACCTGTTACAGCAAGTAATAAGCTACAAGATGTAGCAACTTGCTACAACAAGTAACAAGTTTCCCTACCTATTTGGTTTTACTGCTGCTTAAATGCCTTTCACAGCTCTCATGCATTTGTGAAACCCTTGCAACAGTCCCTGGTGGGGATGTCACTGGCTGTCCCCAGGTCCACAGAGATAGGCATGGGGCGTCCTAGGCTGAACACAAAAGGGGCATTCAGGACAATCCTACCTCCTCCACACAACAGCTGTATTCTTTGGTTTCCAGCATATACATCTAAAAGCTCTAATCTCTTGTGCAGTATCTTGGCAGCGAATAACGAACACTCTTGTTGTTCTGTGTGGTATTGTTGTCTTGAACTTCCATTGTGTTATATGCGCGTGTGCACACACACAGGTTTGCTACACTTTGTGGTTCCCTGCCAGATAACCGGTGTTGGAGCTGCCATTGCTTGCAGGTCTTTCTCGTTTTGACACACTGGGCACTGGTCCACTGCTCTGCACTCTGCTCCTGGCCCAGAGTCTACATCCAGGTCACTTTCCTGATGTTCAAAGCCCTGCATGTCTGCTTCTGCCTACAGTGGCAAATCATTTGTCCTTCTTGTGAAAAAAAAATAAAACCACATTACACTGTTGAAGCAAAAACAAGTTCAAAACAAAGTAAAAATATGCCTAACTGCACCAAATCCAAATGAGCTGTAAAACCCACCTCTGTGCTCTCGCTGCTGGAGCTGACTCCCGGCCCAGGTCACACTGCTGCTTCCTAACATGCGAGTCTGGTTCTTGTGGCTGGGCGGGAAGGCAGACCTCTGTCTTAAAAAGCTTTCTGGTGCTATGAAACAGCACTATGATAGATGTAGATGCTGGCCATAATCCACAAGTTTTCTTCTGAGATGTGTGCACCTGATCTGTAATCTTTCCAAAAATAGGCATTTACTCTGCCATCAAATTGTGCAGCCGTTCAGGATTTCGTCCTTGCCGTATGCCCCCAGTGTGGGTGCTGGACACTTCTGTGGCTCTAGGCTATAGTTTCTGAAACCACAAACCTCTCTGCAACACAGCCACAATTTCTTGCAGGATGACGGGGTTGCTCTGGGAAAGCCCCCCTGCCTGCAGCCCAGCACGGCCACCACCTACAGCAGAGTGGGAACAACGGGGCAAAGCAAACGATGGTGGATTAGTGTAGGCAAAGATAGTCTGGAGGTTTGACTGGAATTAAGAGTTGCAGGGGTGAGTCATAACCCTCAGCATTTTGTATAAAGACTGGTTGGTTTACGTATGCTTCTGGTAAGCCTCTCTGCACCCTTCTAGTAAGCGTTAGGGCTAGGTGTGTGGAAAGTAAATATCCTGACTCATCTGGGAAAGCAAAGTGCCGTAGCTGATGGCTCCTCAGCCGGGCATCAACCTGGCTGCAGTTTCCCACGTTCAGCTGATGGCCCTGCCTGCGATGCTGGCAGCCTGCACACTGCGGGGTGTCCAGTCCTGCGTCTGTGCTGCAGGAAAGGACACCGAGCGCCGTGATGCTCACCTCAAAGTCCCCCTGCTCGCGGTAGCGGAGGGCAGTGCATACTCACCAGCAAAAAGTGAGAAAAAGCTATGGGAAAATATGATTCAAGTCTGACAACCTTCTTTTTCTTTCTCACTTCAAAGAGAAAGAGCAAGCAGGCATTTACCATCTCCATATTCTATAAAGAGGAATATCCATTCCTGCAGTGCCACCTTCAGTTCTTTCTTGCTTATAGTCTCAATTTTACCTAATCTGTTTCATTTTCTCAACAACTTCTACTATTTCTGTTAGTGAAGGCCCAAACAAAAGCATTCCTGTGCATTTCTCTTTGATGGTAGCTTGCATCTCTAAAACACAACGCTCTTCAGACCCAGAAGGGAATACGTGAAAACTTCGCAACGGTGTTAATTGTCTCTGCTGCATCTGAGCACATTCTGGACTGACAAGGCAACCAGTTGTTTGCTGGGGGAAGGTAATGGGTAAGCAGGAATAGGGAGGGGTACATCGAGATGGTGTATTGCTAAGAAGGTGCTTTTTTCCCAAACAAATCTGGTAGGCGTTGGTGTACGCTGTATACAAGATACAGATCTGAACGACTGCTGTGATAATAAGAATGAACATATACAGTAACAAACACAGTTTCTTCTGTCAGAGCATCAGACAATGAAGTTATCAAACAATTATGACAAATCTAAAATTACGTTGGTTACACTGGCAAGGTTATGTGCAGCTTGACAGTTCACTGAATGAGCTTATCCTCTGTACTAACAAACTTTATACCTGGGTAATTCAGTGCATCTATAATAAATGTTTTGTTAAAAAATGCATAAATATAATCTACAAGGAATGTGAAATATATTATTACCCATTTCTGTAATCAGAGCTATTTTTTATATGTGGATGTGTAAGAAATAGCCAATTTAAGTAAAAGGAGTACCATATTAACATTTCCAGGACGAACAATAGGCATATAAAACTTGTGTGGCACTCTTCTCCATGCCACATGCTGCCAAGAGTATCTGCAGTAACTTCTCAGAGGACAGAATTTTGTTAAGTACCACAGGCATGTGCACATCAGTGCTTATGCTGCATTCACAGGGTCCTGTCCTCAGGCATCGAAGGTGATGGTGATGGCAAACCCTTACTGGGAGGTTTTGTGCCCGGTGCTGGCCATTGCCAGAGCCTGTATCTTCCCTGGAGTGATGAGGAGCCACCTCTTCAACACAGTGAGCTGTCAGAGGCAGCATGAATGTCCTCTTGCAGCCCTGCGCCGGCACGAGGACCTGAGACCAGGGCTGCCAGGTGCCCCCAGCCAAACACCAAAGGTGAGGGTGGAAGGGACCCATTGCCCACCCACCCTTGGGGAAAGGAGGTGGCAGTGGTTACCTGCTCCATGTGAGTTTACTGAGCAAGCGCTGCCCTTGGCCAGGCTCTCATGGGCATTGCCTTGAAGAAAGGGCAGTGCAGGATGCCCTTTCTTGATCATTTGGGGCTCTTCAGGCCCAAATGCTGCTCTGTTGGGACAGAGCTACTTCCAAAAGCTTTGTGAAGGGCCATGACTACAGAGATTTCTCGCAAGGCTGCCCAACTTTCATATAGTCTTTGCTTCAGACTGGAACTCAGGGCTTTTCCAAGGCATCTGGGAAGGAAGAGGGCTGCATCTCCATGCCTTGGGCAGTCCTAGGGTCAGAGGGCAGAGAGGCCAAGGGGATGCTGACTTGGGTGTGGGCTGTGAGGAACTGTCTATGTTCTCTGTGTGTTAGGGATATAAATTTATTTAGAGAGCCAGAAACAAAGGTGGCATTTAGTTTGAGACTGAGGTATCTAAATTTAAGCACTCAATTGCAAACCTTTATTTGTGAGCTGACTGTCTCAGTTCCTGCTGCAGTCAGTAGAAATCCAAGCCTTAATTCAGTTCCCAAAGCATTGGTGTCCAGTGCCATTAAGATGCCCTGGAGTTTTCTGGCTGGCCTCCAGCTGCTGCTTCAGAGGATCTAAGGTCTCCTGTAGGTCCTGTGTTACATTTCCAAGCCCCATCCAGATGCCTCAGGTAGCCTCAGCTATCTCAGAGTTACCAGTTGTCAGTACTAGTAAGACGGCAGCTGAAAGGAGCCTTTCAGTGCCTTCCTCACCATGGGTGGACTCAGTCTTCAGACCCTACCATTTCTGCTGAATACACCTCCCCTGAGATTTGTGGACTGGATCTTCACCATCTATAATAGGAGCTTAGAAATCTCATCTACACATACATTAGATGACTAATTTCAGCGTCCCAGGCTGAGTCCTGCCCCAAGTGTTTATCACTTGGCAACGCACGTTCTCTCTCATGACTCAGTTCCATGAGGAAGCTATAAAAATCCAGTTAAAGCATGCACACAGGAAGGGTCTCACCTTCGCATCTCCCATGGGGCCTGTGCTGCCAGTGTGGCTGCTGGGGACCTCTGCTGTGACTGAGGTCCAGGAAGAGGCTGAGTCTGAGATGAGCACAGCAAGAGGGAAGTCACTGGTGGCATCATGTCCTGGCCCCAGGGATCCCAGTGGGGACTCAGCTGGTGGGTCTTTGCTTGCAGCAGTTTCAACCTTAGGCAACCTCTGGGGAAGCAGTGGGACCAGCTGCAACTCCAGAGGTCCAGGCAAGCGAAAGAAAGGCTCTTTCCTTGCTTTTGCTACTGGCAATCACGAATAGAGGCAAGCAGGGCCGCTTAAGTAGAGCTATATGGTAGGTCTCATAGAGAGCATTTCTCCCCCAAAGGATCTTGCTGATGGTGCTGAATGCACTGTAGGATAGGAGATCCCAAGGACACTCAGTGCCGCTTTGTGTGGACACATCTGGGGCATTTGGCAAGCACCGTAAGGGTCTGAAATGTGCATGTGAACTCCAGCTTGGGATGTCTTCCTGGGTCAGTCCCCAGGAGCAATCTGATAAAGCAGAACACATATTGCCAGTGAGACCATGATTTCAAACCTCATGCAGGTGTTTTTTTCTAGCTAATAAATTTATGTCTTACTTGTCTCCTGCCTTGAAGCTAGCGCAGCTATATGCATGTACAAAATGAATGTGACACACTGCAATTTCTATTTACCAGCATTTTATGCCTACGCTACCCAGCCTAAGTGGGTGAAAAAGGTTTCTGGCACTGTTAGTTCAGACCTTAATGCAACCGCATCAAAGCCAGCTTCTTCTAATGGACTGGAACACTGAAGCATTTATGTTAATTTAAAACGTTTAGAAACTGAATCTAGAAATGGAAGCACTTCCGCCAGATGCGGCACATATTGCCAGGAGAGCTGCCGAGGCTCAGTCACTTCCTCCCAGCAGCGAGAGCCAAGGTAGCAGGTGAGATGGCTCTGACACGCATGTCCATAATCCCTGGATTTCAATCCCCGTCACAGTTTCCCAAGTGCACTGTTTTATCCCGTTGTGCTGAAGGAAATGACTTCACACAGATTCTACTGATAATTGCATGCAGAAGTTATGATTTTTTTGCCTGCCAATAAAACAGGACTCTCCCACAGTATATTGCTACCAATATGTTCCACACTCAGGGTGGAGCTCCTGAGAAGTGCGTCTAACTATCATCAGCTTCCTGAGGAGTGACCTTTCTCTTTGTTTCCCTCTCTATATCATAAAGTAGAACACACTTTTTGTTTGTTTCTGTCGCCAACATAAGTGATCAAACTATCCACATATTTGCTATAAAAGTGAAGTTCTGTTCTTATATTTTTATCTAAAACTTGAGATTAACAAAGTGTCATTCATAGACCGCATCTGAATCATAGAATCATAGAATGGTTTGGGTTGGAAAGGACCTTAAAGATCATCTAGTTCCAACCGGCCTGCCATGGGCAGAGACATCTTCCACTAGACCAGG
>Ga0181612_174115_pt1 | contig 12710 bp, 6 predicted proteins | sample HoacroProtozoa21_FD_119630 | JGI IMG/M metagenome (GOLD analysis project Ga0181612, IMG submission 119630) | Hoatzin crop microbial communities from Cojedes, Venezuel. Combined Assembly of Gp0051906, Gp0051904, Gp0051908 | reverse complement strand
TTCCCTTCTCTGCCCGACTTCTTACACTTGGGGATCGAGAGCTCTTGCACTCTCTGGAATACATCCTTAAAGACCTGCCAGCTCTGTTCTGTTCCCCTGTCCCTGAGGACCGTTTCCCAGGGAGTCCTTCTGACTATCTCCTTGAAGAGCTGGAAATTTGCCCTCCTAAATTTTAGGGTCCTGACTATGCTCCAGTCCCCTCAGAACTTCAGGAAGCATCTCTAAGCACTACAGCACAAAGCCATTTCTTGTGAGAGCTAACGATAACCATGTTCTATCATTCATCCTTTTCTGTTGTCCTTCCAGCCTGATCAACTTGTTCTACAGAGCACAACTTTGAAGGCAGGTACATCTTCAGTCAGCCTCACCTCCACCCCAACGAGTATCACACATTCCCTGGGGGTGACAACTATTCAAGCTGAGAACAATTTCAACCAAAGCTGCTAATTAACCTAGCAGGTCAAAGGCATGGATTGTATTGGTGGGTTGGTGGTGGGTTTGGGGTTTTTTTTGTCTGTTAGGTTTTTTGTTAAAGTCTAGTTCTGGCTGCTCACCTGCAGGTTACTTTAGCCTCTTAATCAGAGGTAACTGGTGGCACCTGTATGTAGCCCTGATACTTAAATTTTGGGAGGGATGAGAAATTTGGATACTGACACTCAGTTTTTCATTGTGCATTCAGTTTTTGGTACTGCTTGTGTAGATAATCTACTACACCAATTTTGACTATGCTCTTGTATAGAAAATTGTGCTGATAATGTATATAAAGGATGCTCTTGCTCTGTGAGATACTAGAAAACAAAGGAATGAATGAATAAACAGGTAGGTCTTTATTCTTCTTGTTTATAAGTGATTTTTCAGTTTAGTGTCAAAACAAACAAAACAATTTGAGTGTATAAATACTTTCAAGCTAAATGCCTTGAAATGTAAACACACATATGTCTAATTTTTTTTGTGAAATAATGTTGAATTCCTGTTGAATTAATTTTGTGAATGAATTCTGGGTTATGCTAAATGCTTTGGCTTTTTTCTTTGCAATTGCAGAAAGTTATTTATAGTGTATTTAAATATAGCTATATTTAGTGTTGAATGGTTGCTTTGAGAAAAAGAATAATCTATCTAGGTTTTTAAAGTTTCTAAATGGACAGTTTTCCAGTATGGGCTTTTTTTTTAGCTGGAACTATTCAGCCTAAAACTGCATTCTCCTACAAAGCATATGCAAAAAACCCCCAAACAACCCTTTTGTTTGTTCTATACTTTAAATAGAACTTTCTATCAGGCTGTTCCTAGTGTTCAATTTGTGGCTGTTCAGCACTTTGCAGTAACTGCAAAACTTCTTCCTGTTTTTGTATTTCTGCAGGGTTTTTTTCTCCTGGTCTTCCTCATATTTCACTTTCTCCATCCTTTCCACTGCTATACCCCCAGTGGCACCCTGTCTTGATAAGGAATACAGACCCATCTATCATACTGTGGAACACAGTCTGCAAATAAGTGGCCATATGATTCTATTACTCGAAGGAAAATTATCAGTTTCTTCTGCTGCTATTCACATATCCAGCAAACAGTTCAATGGGCTGAAGTAAAGCAAACTGTAGGACGGAGACTTTTGGTTTCTACAAAACAGGTATAAAGCAGAATTGTTCTGATAATGAAGGCAAAAAATTAAGCAAGAGCAGGATTTAACTCACTGTTAGTGCTTGGTGCCATGAAGATTTTCTCCCAAAGCTGCTGCCTGTTGATCTGACACCTCTACCATGACTTCTGAAATTCTACTTTCCTTTCACTATTGCTATTCCCCAGTGGTAAAGATACCTAAACCCATATCCAAAATTTTTAACAATAAAAAGGACATCATCAGCTTTTTGGTTCCTATGAATAAGCTTTTTTCCACTCTTTGAAGGTTGCCATAAATAATGCAACACTAAATAGTTTATTTACAATCATGAGGAATGTATCCTTTGTTCATGAATGTTTTAATAAATCAAAAGCTCTGTCCTGCTGGAGCACCAGTCTCTTAACTGATCAAAAGAATATCATGAGCTGGTTATCCTCATGATGTGCAGATCATGTTCCGGGCAGGCAGCAAAACAGAACCAAAAGACAGATAGAACTCTAATTAAATACTGATTTATTTGTGTAATATTGTATTCCCCTGTATTTCATTTCTGTTTTGATAGGCGTTTGCCTAAATCTTCAACAAATGTCATCAGACGCGCATGGGAAACAGCACAATAGAGTAAAGGAAGCTACTATGGAACAGTCACTCATGTAACTAGAGAAACAGTGTTGCAATTTACAAGTTGATCTTATTTAATATGTTGCACAATGTTTCATGGTTTTCCTTTTGATAGATGTTAATAGAAATGCAACAAGTAAATGTATTCTCAGGGATGCGATGTAGCTTGTACGCCATGAAACTGTTTAACAACAATCTAACTGATGTCTGACAATGAAAACCATTGCGTTTAACCAAGTATTGTTTGATGTGTATTTCAGTCTCAGCTGATTCAGATGAAGTGTGTTTTCTATGTGCAACAGATTTCAAGATTAGAAAAAGGGCATATTATCAAATAAATATTTTTTCACAACTTTGAAATAAGTACAAGGCAGATGAGAATTAAGAGATCTCACAGACTTGCTCACCCAGGTGTTAGGGTTTCAGTGACTGGGTTCATACAAGAGTTTCTTGTTTACTTGCTTTCTTGCGAAGTATCAAGTCACTTGTGAAAATAACAAGTGAGTCAAGATGATGAAATAGCCTATGTTCTTGAAATTCCATACAGGTAATTTATCTAATGAAATAGTTTGAAAGGGATACAAGGAAGACTGTGGTCTTCAGCTGCAGTCCTGCAGTGGAACTGAGAGCGTCTTAAAACGCTGGATATAGAAAGAACAAATTAAGCTTTTTATTTTCAAAATGCAGGAGTTGGTTACCTTTTCTGTTGCAGACTTGCAGTTAAACCTCCATAGACCTTTTTGCATGCCGTGTGCCGTGATAAACAAAAATTCTTCAGAATATTCAATCTTAACAAAACCAGTTTTGGGTATTACACTGCTAGAGTACGTGATGTGTATAGAATGAGTCTGAGTCAAAACAGGCTGGCATTTAGATACATAATAACTGAGCTGTTGATTTATATCTTCCATTTTGAGAGTGTTACCCTCCTATGTGTGTTTTATGGTAATAGAAATGGAAGTCACACCCTTTTCTCCAAGTGAAACAATTGTAAGAGAATGAGAAGAAATTACACATGTAAGTGTATACCATTAAACTAGTGAGTACTTCTTATCAGTGGACAATGCAGAAAGTTCTACAGGAAAGTGATACACAATATTGCAAAACTTCATAAAAGAATATTAGAACTAGACAAGCAAACTGAAATTACAGTACAACAACAGCATTCAGAGAAGACATGAGAGGCATTCTTCATAGTCTGTTTTTCAAAGGCACAGAGAAAAACCAGGAGAAAAACACCAGGATCATTTAAACTTTGTTAGAGAACATGGCTGGATCCACAAGGCTCCTCAGTCTAACAGCTTTGAATGTTACACAAAACAAGCATGGGAAAGACTCAAATTAAATGATCTCTGTCACTGAGGGCATTTCATTCATCTGAAAACGGTAAACTCCCTAACTCCCAAAGTGTCGTGCAGTGGCTGTCTGCCCATAGAGGAACACAATGTGCACATCGTGAGGATAAGCAGCGTATGATAGTCACTCCCTTAACAAGTCAGCCTCTGGCTGCTTCATGGGAGATGATGTTACATTATTATTTTACTGTACAGTTATGAAGCGGATGACATTTAATTCAGCACATTTTCTGAGCTTTGTCAGCACTTGATCTGAAGTGCTTAATCATAAATACGCAACATCCCGTGTTAAGCTGGCACTTGAATTTGTACTCACCATAAAGCATAGCTCCTCCAGTTTCATGCAGAAAGCGGAATCGATGGTTTTTAAACAACCAAATTGTTAATATTGTAAGAATGAGCAGAAAGTTAAAAACCAGCAACTCCACGGCTCCCTGATGATAAAACTGATCTTCATGTTTCACTGATACATATTTCTTCAACTTCTCCATTTCATTCCCTTTATGGAAAATATGTGCAAGATAAAAGAAAAAAAAAAATCACAGTAAGGAAAGTGTTATCACCCTTGGTAAAAAAAAAAAAAAAAAAGTCCAGGTACTACAGAAATTCACAGCAAGCACATCTGTTTCATTTGCAGCCTCCGGGTAAAGTGCCCCAGCTCAGAATTCAGCTGGATTCTAGTTACAGCTTCCTGTTTCTCTCTTAAAGCTGCCCTGTCTCATTTTTAATGTCACGGTTGCATCGCTGGACTGCGCTTGCTCTCGCTGTAGATGCACAAATCACCTCCAAGGCTCAGGCTCTGTCAGTTTCTAAAATTTTGTTGTAAAACTTCGTCTGTTCATGGTGTTTGTTCCTGTAATTTACAGCATAATTTCTATCCTAAAAATCATATTTCTGTCTTGACAGTTTAAGAAGGAAAAACTGACATTAAAAGAATAGCATAGCAACCATTGGCACATTTTTGAAGTTTTAAAATCTTTCCTCTTTTGCACTTCTAAATGCAAGTGACAGGGAATAAAGGTGGCACTTTACTACGGTGCAAAGACAGAAAAAGAAAAGAAAACAATGCATAAGGATTTCAAGATTTAGGCCTTGAACTTGTATTGATCCTGCAGGAAGATTGAGACATCTCTGTAGAAGCAGAGGTCCCATTACCTAGAATTAAAACCACTGAAGAAACCCCATCAAACCGAATAAAATGCAGTGGGATTTACTTTCCGTCATTTCTGCGGTTTGCATGTTTTCATTTACATTACTCAAGCCAGAAAACTAGTAGAAATTATCTTAGTATTTGTAGCTAATTCTCAGAAGCTTCTCTGTCCAAGCCCAAGGCTGCAATATGTGTATTATACTGGAGGATTCCAAATAAACTGTCATTTTCATAAGAAAGAAATCCTGATTCTACTTCCCATTAAGAAAAGGACAATCTTTTCATTTTTTTGTCACAGTCTCATGAAATTTTATTTTAAAAGCATTTTGGGCCAAACTAATCCATACACTATCCATTCCGAGTCAGGTATTTATCAAAGGTGAATAAAATAGAAATAAATACCTAGATATTCATGCTTTCAGTAATTTCAGGGCTGTAGCTTGTAACAGTATGAGTGCTCCTAAGGAGGCACTGTTGCTTCAGTGTTTTAAAATAATTTTTGCGTGGCAACCAACCAATTCTGTCCTCTGTGTGAACTAATTTCATCACGCTTTACAGGTTTTCATTTTTGCTTTCACTTTGTATGAAAAGCAGTTTCCTTCTAGTTATTTGTTAATTAATGCTTTTTCTTTGTTTACCAGATTTTTTTTTTTCAATCTCTGCCACTAGTTTTACTCTGCCCCCTCCACTGTTTCACTATCTTCTCTCCTTTGTGCTTCTCTCATTTTCTCTTTCTTTTTGTAATTTTACCTGATAATTTGCAAAACACATTCAGAATTATTTAAATCAAAACTGTTATTTCTGAATCGATTATCAATGGAGTCTCTGTGAAGTGAAAAGCTGGCAAAAACCAGCTGATAGTTCCCAAATTAATGAACCATGCAAATCAATTTCAAGTAAGGATAAAACTTCTATATTAACCGTATTTTTTGAGAATTATTCACTACTGTATTTTGAATCACAAAATAACATACAAGGGAATTGGGTGTAGCAATTTCATTATACAACTGATGCAACTCTTTTTAAAATGTTAGTCACACAGCCAAGGCTTATATAAAGGAAAAAAATAAAATGAAGATTTGATTTGGATATCATATTCACAGTTTAGAAATAACAGTGACTTTAATATTGTGACACTGATCACCCCTCTCTGATATGGAAGTATCAAAAACAAAACAAAAGTCATTTGAAAATAACCACATTCAGTATCCATCACAATGAAAAACAAAGATTTATTTATTAGGAAAGCCAGAGCTCTTTGCTACCCTTGTCAAATAGGTCACTTGAAGGGGCTATAGTAAAATCAATGGAAAAAGATGCATAAAACAGTGAAAGGAGGTCTTTTTATACCGAGAATCTCAGTGATGAGACTATTTGCCTCAGATTTGGCAGACCAGGTTCAACTCCCTTTTCTATTTGAATTTACCTGAACCCATATTTCTCACCAGACAACAACGTTCCTCATCCTTACTGCTAGAACAGTTGTAGTAGGAAATATTTGAAATGTGTAAGCGTTAATTTCCCAAAGCTGCATTTCCCCTTTTGCAAAATAGGGTTATAATTCTGCCCTGTCTCACAAGGTAATCTGATGCATGTTTGTGAAACAATCACACGCTATAGCAATTTGCACCGTGACAGAGCTTAAATGGAAACAAATAATTTTAGATTTAGTATCACATTTGAACAATAAACATATTTTAATTTATTGATCCATAACTGGAGGTGGAAATGACGGAAATCTCATAGTTATTTGTTCTGTGTCCTATCCATTTGCATACTGGTCACATCAGTTACACTAAAAAAACCCCAGTGGGTGATCCTGTGAATAAAAGGTATATTGCTTAGGAGCAAAGGAGAAAGAATCTAGATTTCATAAACAACTTGAATTCTCTTGCACTCTGTCTTTTAATATGAAGTATTTTAGAGTGTATTGAACATCCTGAGGAAAATATTAAGAAGAATTTTCTGACTATTGCATATAGAGTACAAATTGCTAGGCAGGGTATTAGTGGGCAGAAAGTAGTACAGTTTCCCTTTCTTTGATTCCCCAGTAAAGAATTTGACATAGAGCTCTTATGTGTCTAGGGTTCTTTTTCTATTTGCTTGTTTATATGGAAAAGCATAATTCAAGGGAAAAACCCCAAAACTAAAAAAATGGTCATTAGATACCAAAAGACTGGACTTTGTTCAGAAGGAAATGGACATGCTGTGAGAATAATTAAATTGTGTAGTGGGTGATCAGTCATGTTTCTGTATATGAAACTGTTTGAGAAAGAAGATCATAAGAGAGAAAGGTGTGGGTTTTTTAGAGAAGCACTGAAGGCATTTCCAGACTTCTTTTATGTAAGAAGACATCTGTATCAATAAAAGCTTTACTCCGAAAACATCATTGTCCTCAGGAAAGACAATTTAGCTACTAGTAATTTTGCTTCAGACATTACAAAACCTTGCCCTTTTTGGGAAAATGTTGAGGGGGTTATATTTGTTTAACCGGTTTTATTTGTTCTTTTGTTTCTACTGAATTAAAAACCACAGGCTTGTGCGAGATTTACTTTTTGGTAGGTTGTAAGTTTCTGAAGTTTGAATCTTAACAGCATAAGGGCTTTGAAAAAGACTGAATCTGAGAAGTAAGGCCAAGTGTCCCAGCTCTACAAACTTTTGACTATGTGCTTAACTTGAATCAGTGACTTAACTGACTTAAGCCTTGCTTACTGAATAGGTTTTGGACTTAACAAACTAATCCAGACACGTATCAAACTTTCTCTTTACTGATAGCTAAAGGGGTATATTTCCTTAATGTTGGCATAATAAAAAGATCCTTATTCTTCAAGAGCTTATTGCTGTAATGGATGAGGGATAAATTATGTATTTTATTACTTTAACTGCTTCCATGTTTTAGGTTACATAGAAGTGAATTATTTGAGTAGAAAAAACTCACACCTCTACAGAAAATAGTTAAATATTTCAAGGCCACCTTTGAGGAAATGTAACCATGGTTTTGGAGTCTGAGACCAAGTGTCTCTATTCTTTAAACTGTTAGAATATCTGTGATAGCTACAAAGAAGTTGGGATAAATGAGATGAATCAGGTTTTACCTCTTGCAGTAATGGCTTTAAATACTAGGCTAAATAGTCCTGTTCCTACATATACTCTGAGTTTGGCAAGTGGTTTTTTTTTTTTTTTTTAATACTTTCCTTCATACATAGAAGCAGTACACTACACGCTGGGGAAACATTGTAATCAGAGTTTTCTGTTAGCTGAGTGAAAGTTTTAGGCTTGCAGGTGTTGGACTCAGGGCTTAAATTCTGCCAAAAATTGAGCACAGCTTCTTGTACAATTTTAGGGAGATCTGGCTCTAAATAGCATTCATCATGTAACAGGATTGGGCTTTTAGGTATTGCTTTCCTTTCAGAAACACAAGAAAATTTAAAATCAGCTTTCCAGATGTAGCCACCCATCATAGTTACTGCTTGTGAGGAACCCAGAAGTGACATCCGAAACTGTTGTTTTTCTTCAAATTCTCAAATATTGTATAAATCCTTCACAGAGCCTTGTATATTTGCCTAATCCTATAATTGTATCCATGTCTGCAGCTGACACTAATAGAATTTTTAGCTTGTGTGTCCATTATGCCAAACAAACAGTTTTTCCTCTTTTTCTTTAAAAATAAATTTTGATTACTTGAAATGAAGCATTTATCTTTCAGAAAAAAAATTTATAAAATCTCCTTTTCTTTAACTCCATGTGTTGTGTGGTTTGAGTTTTTTTTCCTTTTTACACTCTAAATGTCTTCAAATGGCTTTTTCTGTCAACTATTTTCATCTTCCATGTCACTTGGTTCATAGAGCATTCCCTGTGAATTCCATAAGATTTCTGAATTCTGGGCAAAGGCATTTCTCCAAATTACGTATTAAGGTGTTTTTTTTTAAATTCTAAATGAAATTCATTATTTGTGTGGATACATTCTATCTTGATGAAAGATTTATCATAGATACTCATTTTCCAGGGACTTTGTCCTAATGATTTTAACAAAACTCTCTTCCCCTCCAACCAGAACAGTTCAGCATTCTTAGTATGTATTCGTACTGTGCTCTTCCAAAGAAATTAATGCAGGTTTGCATCAGTGGGCCTCTTTTCCACATACTGAGTTAAACTTGCATTTTTTGGGAAGGAGATAAAATAGGTTTACAAGTGAACTTGTTGCCACTACTAATGTTCATGAAGGTTCTAAAGAATCAGGTATTTAAAATGGCCATGTTGAAGCAGTGTAAGCTTATCCACAGACAGATCTTGGAAGAAATTCACATGCAGTGCTAGCAAGTAGAAAGCTGGTGTTGCAGACTCTTCTAGTGACTGAGTAATACAGACTGAAACATACAAATACTTTTCATAAGGTGATCTGTGCTAAGGGCCTGACCTCGAAGAGAATACTTTTCTTCAAATTTTTTTTAAAATACAGAGGAAAATCTGTGTATGTAACTGAAAAACATTATGTGTCTCACAACACGGTTGTTCCTATTTGACAACATGTTTGCCAGAAATCGCTGTTTTTCTTTCTAATCTTTCTAATTTAGTGCCATCATTCACTATGAAGAAGTGCTACAAAACAAGAGGTAGCATGGTTTTTTCTGCAAAACACGGCATACTTGTTTTTAGCTACCTGCCGCAATTTATCTACAACTGTGGAATACCATTGATTTAGCTTGATTCCTTACAGATAGTACAATACTTTCTAATTTTAGGATTAGGAATAGCACTGTTTATATAATTCACAAGGCTTTTTAGGAATTCATTAATATTTGTAGATGGTCTGAGATCATTGAGTGAAAAGTGCTCTCTGAATAAAAGGTAATCTTAATATCAGCCTTTGGCATTCACTTATTTAAGTTTGCTTTACGAATAGGAACTGGTGCTTATTTCCTATTCCTTCTGTATCAGACAAGGCATTTGAAAAACAATGTAATGGCTGAGGATGCAGAGAAGCAAATTTTCATATTGAAGTAGGCCAGATGTTCAGCTGCAGCAATCCACACAGGAGTTCACTACTATATTATTGCTATACGCTGTCTGAAATATACAAAAAATATAAAGACATGACGATTAAGGCAAGCTAACTATCTGATGCAACGTGTTTGCAAGTGACTATTTTATGCATGCATTACTGGGGGAAATAGATTGGAGCTATCTGGTAGAGGACCTTAAGAATGCTTTTTACTTTTAATAATCTGATGACATTTTGTCATGTATAGGCTACTCAGAAGGATGTCCCAAATGTTCAGGGTCGTACATGGTGAACAGCTAATGTGAAACCTGTAAGTAATAAAAAAGCCTCTATTAAAAGTTTCAATCCAGTTAGTCTGGTTATATTTTGTGATGAATGGTATAACTGTATCATTGTTCTCTGTATGCTACACTATTTTATTAGAAATGTAGGTACAAAGAACCAGATACCTCTTGAGATAAATTAAACCAATTCACCTCTCCAGTGTTTCTTCAGGGATATTTTGCTAAGCACAGTTCTGGAAAAAAGGGTAAATGTGGGTAGACAAGAAGCAGTTGTGCTGAAAAAGCAGACCCATCTATGAAAAAAAAGCGAAACACAGTATGGCCTCAGAAAACCTTATCAGTCTTTGAAAAATTGTTGGCAAGGTAACCAGATAATCTGTTCGATTTTTCTGTGCTCAGGTCTTTCCACGTTTCTGTATGTAACCACGTTTTCAGTGCTACCCAGCCCCCTCATCCATTTCCCCTCCCAAGTGGAAGAATTTCTCTTCAAATTATGGTTTTTTTGCAGGTCAGGTAGAAAGACAAAGCTTTGCAGGAGCTGCATCACATTTACAATATTGATAACAGATGATAAATCAAGAAGAAAGGGATCTGGATAAAATAAAAAGTTACATTTTGGTTTTCAGAACAGGCTAGCAGGTGAATGATGAAAGTTTTCACAGGGAAGATATTCTGAACTTTTTTTAACAGGCCAAAGACAAGTTAAATTTTCTGTTGGAGGGTAGTATTTCAAGTAATTCTCATAATACTGTGCTCTTACTACAAATAATATTTGCTTCATCTCCCTTGGCATGTCATTTTTATGAACAAGAGGTAGTAGTCTTGCTTATTTTCTATGTTCACCTTATCAACTCCATGAATTTCACAGAACAATAATCCTTTCCTCCCTTAGCTTGGCAGATGTAGAAGTCTGCTCTTACAGAAACTATCAAGATTGAATAGAAAGCAAGAGGAGTCTTGTAAATCAGTAAAGAGATTCTCATCTTGGAAAATATTGTCAGAAAACTCACAATGTAAAAATTGTAATTAATTATAGTAATTATAATTAGTGGGAATTCCAAGCAAAGAGACAATGCTTTAGCAACACTGGCAATTATGCAAGCATAGGAGAAGTACAGCCAAAAGTAAAAACAAACATTGAAAACCAGTGCATCTACATATGTAAATACAAAACCACGCAAAACCATCTCTGAAACTGAGAAATCAACCACATTGCCAGTGCACAGACAACAAATGTTCTGTCACAGCTTGCTTGCCTAAAATCCCCAGACAGACTGGAACAGGATTAGTGGGATCACAACTGGTTATCTTTCTTTAATCCATTCCAGCCAGGAAGATCTGCCTTGCTAGCTCCTGTTCTGATACACAGCTGCCTGTGAAATACTGTGGACTAAGGCCACTAAGCCCCACACTGGTGGGCTAAGTGTCAGTTTGTAACTGCCAGGCCTCAATGGATTTTGAAATCTGTTCTTCTACTGCTTAGAAGAGCCCTCCTATGAAATCAGTTTATTTGCTGGTTGCTATTGATCTTGTCCTCTCTTTTCTTTTTTTTTTCTGAGGTCAAACTCTGGTTTACTATTGCTTATTTTGTATTGCTGGTATTCTATCTATATGAGTCATGGAGTCTCTAATGATAGAAATGAGTCCACATAAGCTATATATCTAGTATGTTACGTCTACTACTCTTAGTCAAAAATAGTTTTAAAAATAATATCTGCTTACTGGAATACATCTTTCTATCCAGAAGGCAGAGTGTGGGGTTTTTGGGTTTTTTTTTTCCTCCTTCTTGGTCCAGAGCCTGTTTTACTGTCTAACCAAATGATGAATATACATTAAGTGGAATGGGACTTTTAATCTCCCAGAGAGCTGCGATATTTCTGCTCATATGTCACTGTCTCCAGGCATTGTATCAACACAGGAGAATCTTTTCTCCCTTTTGAGCACCAATGAATTCAATGCACCCTGGGATGTAACGACCAGCTGAACACACTGTAATTATCATGCTGGAACCAACATTTACAGAACAATTTCAATTAAGTGAGGGCTGAAATGCTCACGTGCATTTTTCTCTCTGAGAAGACAGAAATGCCAGCACTTCTGGAGAAATTAAAACTTTCAGAGAGAGAACAGTTTGCTTCTATGAGCTATCAAACTACAGTTGATCTGTTCTGTTTTAGGCAGTTTTAGCCAATAGGTTCAGAACTGAGATGATTTATTATGAAATTCTGACAAATTGCTATTACCTATTTATACAGTTTAAATTAATCCACATTGTTAAATGTCAGGATCGTGAAGGAGATATTTCCAAGTTTATTTCTGTGGGTTTAATATTCATTTTCAGCTTGATTTTCCACCTTGTGGTGTGGGTTTTTTTCATATTTTAATAAACTAAAAAACAGTCTAGATAGCAAGATTTAACTTAAAGATACCAATTGTAAAGAATGTCCCCCAGGGGTCAGTACTGGGCCCAGTCTTGTCTAACTTCTTCATCAACGACCTGGATGAAGAGTTAGAGTGTACCCTCAGCAAGTTTGCTGATGACACCCCGCTGGGAGGAGTGGTAGACACACCGGAAGGCTGTGCTGCCATTCAGCGTGACCTGGATAGGCTGGAAAGCTGGGTAGAGAGGAACCTGATGAGGTTCAACAAGGGCAAGTGCAGGGTCCTGCACCTGGGGAGGAACAAC
>Ga0181612_144149_pt1 | contig 12710 bp, 2 predicted proteins | sample HoacroProtozoa21_FD_119630 | JGI IMG/M metagenome (GOLD analysis project Ga0181612, IMG submission 119630) | Hoatzin crop microbial communities from Cojedes, Venezuel. Combined Assembly of Gp0051906, Gp0051904, Gp0051908 | reverse complement strand
TTCTCTGGAGATATTCAAGACCTGCCTGGACAAGGTCCCGTGCAGCCTGCTGTAGGTGACCCTGCTTCGGCGAGAGGGTTGGACTAGATGACCCATAGAGGTCCCTTCCAACCCCTACCATTCTGTGATTCTGTGAAAGGAAGATCTGGTTGATTTACATTTTATTCATGTGATGTTTAGCTGTTACAACTTCTACAAAATCCTCCCTTACTACCCTTTAGCCCCTCGCTTCGCTGTGAATAGCAAGATGTTAAAGGCAAGCAGAACAAGAGTTACTGGTAGGAAGCAGAAGCAAGTGGTTCTGCAGCAGGCAGATGTCATTAGGCTATATTGAGAGTTAGGGTTCATATACTAAGGAACAATGACCTATGCTTATTGCTGAATCCTGAAGGCTCCACAGGTTTATCCTGAGGGATGCTATCAAAAGGCTTTTTTCAAATTTTCTGATCAATTTCTATTAACTTATGTTTAGATCAAGATTATACTTCAGCACGGCAGGACCCGAAAAGCTATGCATATTGCTGGATAATGTACACCATTAAAGCCACTGTCGGTAAATACCTATTGTATCTAAGAGATATAGTATGTATTTGTGCCCTATAGTCTTGTCCTAGTCTATGCCAGTCAGCAGCAAGAAAAAAAAATCCAGATTTCTCTTGTTCATAATCAGTCCCATGACTACCTCTTAGAAATTTATTATAAAGAAAACATCAGTGCATCCATCCAACTGTGATTATATGCTAGATAAATTTCATAGAAGGCAGATCTTCACAGATACATTACAGAGATGTCTGAGAAGGTATCTTACTGGAAATGGCAGAGGGGGTAGGTTTTTGCTTGGTTGGTTATTTTTCTACCTTAAAAAGGACAACTTTCTAATGCCCACACCCTCCACAACGTTCCTAACTCTTGAGGCACAATTCAGAAATTCTCAGCCAGCTAACTTTGATTTAACAGGACTTACTAAGCTTCAGCTTTGTACTATGCAATACCACCTAAGCTGCTTTTGGATTTGCTGGTCCTGGAAACAATATAGCCAATTCTGTGCAGGACCATGCCTAAATTAATAAGCCTACTTAAACTTAACCTTTGTCTGCCTGGAACCAGCTTGGGTTTTTCTGCACTTATAAAAAACATATAACTCATTTAAGCAGTTCACAAGTAATGCAGATTTTATATTACATATTTTCATATATTACATGAGGGTATCTAGGCACTAAAAGAGTTAGCATTATGTGAGGTTTTACATAACCTAGGAGATTTTATTCAAATATCATTTTATTGGAGTGAAATTCAAATCGATGACAAGTCCAAATCTGACATGGTCCTACAACTGAAAAATTGCAGTGCTGAATAAAACTGATTACATTTAGCTGTTATTTTGAGAGATGACATAGAATTGCTTTACTTCACAATTCACAATCCTTTACACAGAAATCCTTTGCTTTGTCTATGTCTCTCTTTTGGGCACAATCTCTCACTATGTTTAAGCAAAAATTATTGTCTTGGAGGATGTTTACACTGCACAGAGGACCCATTCCTTCACTCATACGTTAGTACACTCATACAGAAAGCTGGGAAACATTGAAAAGAAATAAAGATTATTAATATATTCTAGACTTTACAGTGGTGTTCTCTCCAGCAAAAATGCATTTCTAATACCAAAAGGTAAATGATCCATTTTAAAGGGTTCCTGACCTCAAGTCATCAGTTAGATAGACAGTCACAACTTCACCTGAAGTACCTGAGCAGTGCATGCATTTTGCTCTGAATTCAGGTCATTTTCTCATTTTCCAGCTCTGCTTTAAGCTGAAAAACATGTTTGAGAGTATTGAAAAACAACAGAAACTGACACACACACTGTTTTCTGTGCCCCACCTTTTCAATACTAAAACAAAGATCAAACAAATATTTCAGACTCTTTTTTCTGTCCAAGAGATCATTTGGCTCACCTGGCCAAAGCAGTTTATATAACAAGCCTTTGTGGTATATGATAGTGACTTATTTTCTTTGGAATGAGGATATGAAAAAACATTTTTAAATAGAGCCGAGGTTAAGATCTTTTTATTCAAGTAAATATTGAACACATTCCTAAGAATAGCCCTTCAGATCTGGAATAGGTTCAAGAACAGTTACTTAACAGTCTGAAGAACAAATAACTCTAAATTTTGATTTATAAGAGAAATGTCAAGAGGCATAGCGAATGCTCTTGGGTTTTTTTATTTTAGGATTTTCTGGTGGAGGGAGAAATTTAGGTAGTGAAGTAGAATACTTAGGAGAAGTTAAATAAAAGCAGAAGTGGTATCAGTTACTCACATGCTCTTATTTGGTTGTGTTTGTATAAAAACAGTCATCTTAGAGGAGGCCAAAACAAAATTAATGTTCAGAGCAACATAGAGACAAGGGAACACCAAACCCTGAAATTCTCAATGGGATTCAGAAACCATACTTCCACTGAGTGCAGGTGAAGTTCTCTGCCAGAATTCTTTTGCTCTTTGCTTCAGAGAAGTGCAAATCTGGATCTAAATTTCACTGCTGCCTGAAAAATCTGGGCTCTTTCAGTGTCTGTCAAATAGATAGGAAGGACTGAGAAAGCTCAAGTCAGACTACACATCCTGAGTTTTTCATGAAGTTCCAAAACTGTGCTTTCCAAGCTGCTGAAAGAAACAGGGTTCCAACCTTTCTCAGCCTTTTCTATAGACTAGCTCTTTGGCCTCCTCACTCACTAGTCTCCCATGAACCTCAGCGACTAACTCAGTTGATATGAGTTCTGCAAAGCACCAAGGCTCCTTAAACAGAGGTGTGGCTAGAGAAAATACCTTAGTCTTCCTGAAAATCCTTCCTTTGGCAGAGGAAAGGCTGGCCTGTCTCCACAGTCATCAGACTGTACTAGAGTGGGATGAGGCACACAGATCAAGAAACTGCACAGCTAGCTGGGATGCCCTCACTAAGAATGAGTAGCAGGTACTGCATGCATTTTTCTTTTTTCTAGAAGAAATAAAGAGCATCTCTAAGGTGGTACTTCTAAGAACAGTGTGGCAGCAACAGAAACACCAAGGTGAGAGATCCCAGGAGGAGAAAAGGTACTGAAGGTGTCAAAACCAAACCAACCGCATTTATTTGCGGTTAGACTCAAAGATGTAGAACAGAAAAAGCACTGTTCTGTGTTTTTATATGATCTTTAAATAAAACTGTGATTCATCAGTGCCATTTGAAATTGAAGACAGGAAAGTTATCAGAAAAACACAGACAAAATTTATCAAGTGAGTTGCAATCTGAAGCAGGTGAGAAATCCTCTACCACTTCACTCAGAGACGGCCTGAAGAAGATCAGTTCTAATCACAGCAGGCCCTAAACCAAATGCTTCCCTTAGAGTTAATTTCCTGAAATCCACACCAGTGAATAGAACAAAGAATACATATGTAAACATTTCATTCCAGGTTTTACAAGAGGCCTACTATCTTTGGAGTGTTTTATTACAGACATGTATATCTGTAGATGGCGGATGGATTCAGTAGAGCCAGCTGTCATTTATTCTCATATTATTTGTTAATACACTTTCAAAAACAGCCCAGCTTGTCACTTGAAAGGCTATGGTCTGACACTGTAATGTGATTTCTTTTTGAACTAGTTTTGAAAAAGCACAACACTATATCTGGTGGAGCTAAACTTCAACTGTTTTTCAACATTCAGCTGATCCGCTTGGTCTTGGACTTCTGCTTAAACATTTTCCAAAACCCTACAAATATTCAAGCACACTTACTCGCACATTTGAACATTCTTAGTCTCTTGACTGGCTGAGTCAGTACCCTATTAAATTAACAGTAGCATTTCTGCTCAATTCAGTGGACTTCAGATCAGACCACACAGAACAGAACTAATCGACTCTATGTGGACACTTGTAGAAGGATCAGAGCACAGCAAGAGACAAGATGCACTAAGCAGGAAAAAAAAAAGAAGCTATTAAAGTAAAAATGGTAGCAAAACCTAGAAATAATAATAGTACAATCCATTGTTAAATGGAAATTTCATAGTCTTGAAGAACAGGGTTCGGAATCATGTAAATTAGATTTAAACCATTTAGAATATTCTGCAATGAAACAAAACCACTTACTTTCGCATGATATTACACCTACTTGAACACACTGTTTATTTTCCCTTTGTTAAATAGGTTATATTCAGCTGTGTTTCCTTTCATCCATTCACAAGGGCTGGATCCTCAGCTGGCCTAATTACTGTACCAATGTAGATGTCAACAGAGTTAGATGAGCTGAGGATCTGACCTATGAACTGTCTTTTTCCTATAGAAGTTGAGACAGAATGACAGGAGCTGCTTCTTTTTCCCAAATTCAGAAACACAAGCTTTTGAAAGCATGTGTTTTCTGAAAAAGCAGTATATTGTGTCCCCATTCAGACAGACTCAATTGTATAAAATCCTAGCGTAACTACTACTACTACTTCTACTACTTTGGTTTTTTAAACTCACAAAATCCAAAGAAAAGTTGCAAGCTTGCTTAGGTAAAATACTAATTACTGGCATATGGTTCTGAGATACAACGAGAACACTTTATGGAACAGCATATAGCGCAGGAATAATAATATATGAAAAATATTTCTTATATAAATGTAATTCTGTGCTATTAACTACAATATATATTATGTACAAATTATATAAAATACAAAGCCAAATTTTATTACATGAAATTACATTTGAGATATCAGACACTTAAATGTTAGCAAATGTGAGTAATCAAGAAAACAAAAATTTTCTTGTTTGTATTAAAATAAAGAAGCTTTATTTACACAACCACAAGTTATTTCAGGGGTCTGCCTCATTTATTGCCTGGATGAGCTGTGTTTACCTGGGCAGCTATGCAGTATTTTGCTTACACTTGATTTTGCAAGCTTAGTTTGTAGCCCACAATTAGAACACTCTTATAAAGTCAGAGATACCAACTTAAGTGAGGACTTTACTGTTGTTACGATGTTATTACTTCACAAGGAAGGTAAAGGGGTATTACACCCACAAAACTAATCATGACAACATCAACAAACATTCCTATTGGTAACTGAATGCAAAACCACCAGTACTTCGGATACTTCAGGAATCGCACTTTAACACATCTGTAGGCTAATTCTTCAGAGAATACAACATATTTTGAGATCTGTATAATCAAAATTTTGATAAACTAAGCAAACTGAAATTTATGTACCTTCTTTAAAGCAAAGTAACATAATTTCTCCACTAGCCAGTTATTTAAAAGAAAACTGGCCAGAAGTCTGTTTGCAAACCAAAGTTAACGAACAATTTAATTTGTTTTTCTGAAATAGCAAAGCACATCTTAAACCTCAAGCCTGTCTATGCTTTAATTGAAGAATTTCTTACAGTAGAAAATGCCAAAAACGCTTTAAATGTGGGAACAGCACTGCTCTAAATATGGGCATCTGTGTTGTTTATAAAAGATGGAAAATATCCAGGTATTCTTTGGATCAAGCATTAGAGCAGTTTAGACTGTATTTATGATAATCCACTGAGAAAGTGTGGGTTTCCCACTGGCACGAGAAATAATTGCAGACCGCAAGCTTTTACTCGAGGAACAAAGCATCAGTTTGTATCCTATCTAGGTTAAAAGTATCCCTGGAAATGGTTAGAGTCACATGAAGCAAGTCAGCTGAAAGAAACCGTAGTAGGCTTTATAAACTATTATTTTTTTTTTCCAGTCGTAGGAATAGGAGGTAATATTTTTGAAGTAGAAAGAAACCTTATTTTTTGCAATGCTATAAGGAAATACAAGGAAAGGCTGGCAAGACCTTAGTCTCTTTGAGTAAACGCTACCTGAGATCTGTGGTGGAATACTGCAGCGAGCACTGTATTTCATGTAGCTCGCTCTCCTACGAATTAACGTATTAACACTAACATTTTTACTATTCCTTTTCAAAGCTAAGCTGGATTCTCCACCATGCTTCATGCATTCAGAGCTACAACTGCTCACTTGAATAAAAAAAGGTAACACCACTTTACTTTTAAATTGTTTTCCAGTCATGAAAAAGGTAAAGCCCATGAAATGAATAAGAACAGAAAAAAGTAGGTGGATTTGATACCCTGTTCTTTGAAAACACAGTGATTGAGCCAGGTCCTAAATTGACATTGAAATCATTAATAGAGGATGTAAAAATTCCCCAAAGATTTTCCCACTAGCACAATTCAGACTTCAAATTTCCATGCTTTGTTATGAACATTATTCATGTCAAATTTCCTATTTTTTATATTCCAACCTAAATTTCTGCTTATTTTCTTTTTTTAAGAGGGAGTTAAACTTCTTTTCCCCTCCAGTAGTTCTGCAAAGTTTCTGTGCAGACAGGACTTTTGATGTTCCATGGTTTTACAATGAAATGAAAAAATGTCACAGCTTTTCAGACTTTGCAATATTGTTTTTTACAAATTATAGCACCGTTTTTCAAATAATTTTGGTGCAGTCTCATCATTTCTATATTCCTGCAGAAGTTCATTTTAACATTGCAGATGTAAGGTAGTGTACAAGGCCCCCGCAAACTCATTCATACGTTTTAGTAAGGCACGTTTATTTTACAGTGTCATATCACAGGAAATTTAAGCAAACCATCCACATACAAAATACACATATTCTTCGTTAGGTAGAGTCTCCCTAAGCAAAATAAGCAATTTGAAAGATATTTTTTGCTTTGATTTTTGCTTTGATCCTTTGAAACACAGACAGATAGCTGGTGACAGCTGTTTTTAAACTCACGCACTACAATCCTGCTGTGCTGAATTTCAAGCATCTCACCTATTATTTGAGAGAAATTATAGTGAGCACTGCCTCTAACCTGCACTCTATAAATTGTATCAATTTCATGCATGCAGGAATGGTGAAATTAAGAAAAATGAACTTCTGGGGGAAGTTCATTCAAATGTAATCAAAAAGGTTGATTTGGTCTTCAGGCTTCATAGCTTTAACAGTCTAACGGCTTTCTGGACGTTTCTGTCTAAATAAAAACATGTTCCATATTGTCTAGGTAGGTATTGATTGACCATTACAGCTTGACTAGCTAATCAGATAACTCAGGGTGTGATCTTCTCCTAAGGAACGATATAACAATACAATTCTTCACTAGATATCATCATCTATATGGAATATCTAGCAAAGGACTAAGGCAGGATTGTTTGATTCAGACTATGCACTCATTCTTTTAGAGACTCTCAAACACAGCAGACATCTGTAAGTCTCAGTTTTAGGATTTGGGGATTATGTTTCTATTTAGAGACAAATCTCAAATCCATCTTTACAAACATAAGAATACAGAATTACATGGAGTAATGAAAGTGAAAATTACACAAAACAATTGTCTTTTGCTTTCCATCCAGTGACAGAAATGAATGGGAAGCTATGAGTCCCTTGTCGGGATCTAAGCATAGTAAATCACTGGAACGTCATATCCAGTGATTTGCTCAGAAGCTTCAGCAAAATAAAGAAAATTAGTTCCATTGTGTATTTTCCATCATGGAATTAAACTCTAACTACGTACGTAAGCAAGAGAAGTATGCCTCATTGATCCTATTAGTATGGTGTGAAAAAGAGTCTGTGTTGTGGCATTAGGGATCTGAACAGCAATTAGATGTTAAGCAGAAAAGAGACAGCATACAGATAATACAGATCATGCATTTTATACTTTTAGATATTAAATTTAATTACACGGCTCATTATAAAATTTAATTACACAACTAATTTCACTGTTTTCTTAGTATTGTTTTCCCATGAAACTATTTTCTGTAATTGTCACACAGTTCTAGTGTGAATACAAGGGAAGTTCACCCTCGAAATAGCACAAGTAGAGGGAAGGTAGAAACTGATCTTGTGACTGGATCAGCTTGAACTAGAGAAAAATTTAAACCTCTGGTCTGTAGAAAAACAAACGTATATTTTTCACTTGTAGGAGAACACGCAAAATAAAACCAAGATTTCTAGAAGGAGTAAGAGATTTGAAGTAGTTTATCTTGGTACTATTATGATGGCACAAAATGTGTACTTTCATAAAAACTGCCAGATGTGATTTGTATGGGGGATAAAGTTCTGGAAACTGTATGCAATTTCTAGGTCCTATAAATCTACATGTGTGGAGTATTACCGTAGCAGAGTATTTATGATACGTGAGCTTCAAAAGCAATGTTGTAACTTTTTAGTATATTTGTATTTTCTACAAATACTTTCAGAACGGAGGCCTTGCACTAAGCTAGAGGTGGTTTTGACAGACATTCTAATACATAATATGACCAAAAGGTCATAAATACATAATCACATAACACATAATCAAATACCTAATGTGACCATAGTAAGAACAAAGGTTGTCATTTTCCTTCTGAAATTCCTTGTATATTTTGCCTGGTTCATTTAGTGGATTCTCAAAATAACTGTACTTGAAAATTGAAGTCCTCCCTGTTTAGCCATTCCACACCTTCTGCTTGGCAGCTGATTTTCACTGTTAAACATAATGAGCAAAATAAGCTCCTAAGATCTGAATATGGAGGATGTCGATGACTGTAAGCTGAAAAGGGCTCACAAAGCTGGTCACCAGCTCAGCATGATTCCCCCTTCCATCAGGCCGTCTGTCCCATGCTGCATGTGGAGCAGATGAGGTGCACTGTGGACCAGCAGTGTACATAGAAGCATGGCTGGTCTCTGGAGTGAAAGGGGTAGATGTTGCATAAGCCCAGGATATGTTTACAAATGTTTATTACTACAGAAAAACACGTCTAGAAACCAGGCCCTAGCTCTTCTATAACCAGAAATTGCTGGTACTGTTATAAAATCACACAATGACTGATTTCACATAAGTGCACACTGAAGTTCAATGGTTGGTTATCAGCATATTTGGAAATATATACATGCAAGTGTTCATGCGGATAGATAGATGGTTGAGACAGATGGTATAAACATACACCCTCACACTTGCACCCCTCCCATACATACTTTGAATTCTCCCTACAGAAATTCACCCTATAAGAAGACGATTTGGGATTCTGAGTAAGATTTTTATGTATGCTCAGAATAATAATTTGCTTGTTCAGAATTTGTTTTTATTGCTAGAATCCTGTTCTCATTGAAGCCTATATTTCAGAAGACTTCCTAACAGAACTGATAAAAGAAAAGCCTTAACTTATTTCTAGGTGCTATGTGTTTCTATCTCCCAGTGTGCTGAACAACAGCAACTGCTACTGAGCAGGATTTTCTAGCATTTTACGTGACTTTTTAATTCACTTTTTAATGTAAACAAACACTTAATCTTACTGCCTAGTGACAGACATCTAAGGAAAATCCTCCTTTCAAAGCTGTTCTGAAATTAATTTTTCTTTTCTTTTGGGAGAGAGGGGTGAACTCAGACCATATTTGTATGAGGATTCTTCTTTATCTTTCTTTTTTTTTGTGGATGTCTAAATAAAACCAGTGAAACAGCTATTTATCCCAGAAGCTCCTTGTTTCAAAGAAAACAATCTCATTTTCTGAAAATGGATCCGTTTTCTTTGCTCCCACTTAGCTAAGCATGACACATTAGGAAGGAAAAGCTAATATAAGGAATTTCCTTTTATACCCACGAGTGCCAGATGTAATCACAATTTTTGAGTTGTCCTTAAGAGGTAAGTTTAGGCCCGCTCCATCAACGAGCACCGATAGTTTTCTGTCACCTGCAAAAAGCCATCTTATGCATGTGTTTTTCCACACAGAGAGAAAAACAAAATACCTTTTCATGGCAGTGCTGATGGGAACAGGAGTTAGCTGAATAAATACCTTTGGGATGCCTTGGACCAGGTGCCCAAACAGTGCAAAGCTTGATCCCAAGACGACAGCAGCCAAGCCAGGATAACGAGAAGGTATTCACTTGGGCTCATGTCAAAAATTCTAAGAGTAGTTATTAGTTAAAACACAACGTTGCTTTTTCCTGACAGACTGCAAGGTGTGTGTAGAACTGGTTTTAAGCCTGTCACTTTGTGCTGCATCCATCCTTTAACGAGGGTGCAGCAACTAGTCAGTAACTTCAGTGTGAAAGAGGAGGACAGGATCCTGTGCCAAGTCATTAAAGGATAAGGAAGAAAAAGAGAGAATGTCAGAGACAATTTCTCATTTTTCAGTAACAAGAGTTTATATGGCATCAATATCTGAGACCCCGAGTTGCACTCAGTGTATCACAACCATAGTCTCCTCTGATTTCAATGATCCCAGCTTGAATTTTAGAATAAATTTCATGAAGTTCCATTTACAGCAGAAGGCTAGGATTTTTAAAACTGTTTAAATTGTCTTGGTAAGCCAAAGGTTGGTGAATGTGGGCCACAACAATAAAAAAAACTGTCAAAGACATAACATTTTCCAAAATATACCTTCATAAATACAGTATAAAGTCATCTACTTGTCCCACAGTTTTCTGATAAAATCACGTGTATCTATCCACCCCACTTTACCTTCCTCCAATGAGCTGAAGCTTTATACATACAAATATTGCTACGTATCTCATGGATTAAAAGATCCACTTACAGAAATTCAGATATATCTCATAGTTACATTGAACAAGAATTGCCTATTTAACACCACTGGATGAAATAATACACAGTGAAGATGAATAGCTATTTTATAGTGTATGTTATTCAAACTTCTTCTAAATTCCAGTTTCACCTGGTTGTGCAAGGGAAACTCTCTTAATGCCCAACTGCATGTCACCATTGAAGTTAGATTATGAGGATATACAAAAGGAGGAAGAAAGATTTTCCTTGCCATTTACCTCAGATGATACAAACAAAATGTAGTAGAGATCCTATTTTTTCTTGCAAGGGATAAAAAATGTAAAACCACATGATACATCTACTTTCCCTACAAAGTTATTTTCAGGTTATAGGTTTCCTTGTGCTGAGAAAAAAAACATAATCAATAAGGGTATTGTTGCCAACTCTGAAATCCGGTTTAGAGGTTCATATTAATTTCTGATTTATTTCTTTCAATATCAAAGTTTTGCTTTTGCTATCCAGACACAAACCTTTATGACTCATTGATCCTTATGGGTCCTTGCAAACTCAAGACGTTCTGATTCTCTGACTGCTAAAACAAACAAACATGTAGGCTACATCATAAAGTCAAGCACATGTGGCCTTTGAATTTTACCAGCAAATGTTAGGACATACTGACTGGAAAATCAAAACCAAAAATCAATTACACCCTCAATGTAGGGTGCCTGGAGAACAGGAGGCACAGCAGTTCAGGAAATTGCAGCAAGTAGTATGTACATTGAAAGGAAACCCAGGGTAATGCAGCTTGAAAGGGGTGCCAAATATGGTGTAAAATGGGGAGAAACATAGGAAGCAGTAAACAGACAACACAACAATGTTGTAAACTGTGGAAGGAAAAAGTTAAAAAGAGAGCTAGTCTCTTTTGTTGGAGAAGAAAATTGTAGAATGGTCATTCTTCAGAATCCAGGGGATAAAAGAAAAAGTATATCCTTTCATGCAATGAACAGAATTCTTCTGTGTTGCCTAGATGGAAATTTAAATCTGAAATAATTATAGTCAAATCTAGGACATGAAAGAAAGAGACTGGCAGACAGAATAAACAGAGAAATCAGGTCAGGAAAAGGTGTAATTATTAAATCTACGTTTCCCATTTGTAAGCGGTAGCTTTGGAGGATTTTCATAGCTGTTGTTTCTGAAGGAACGAAACAGCCAACTGAGAAGTGGGTGTTTTCTTTGGAACATGCTTAACCAACCCACCACACGCTTAAAGATTTAAAATCTAAGTACATAAGAGATAAAAATCATAACAACTACATTGCATAACCTAAAAAAACTAGGACCACAAGCAGCTGGATGAAGTGACTAGAAAATGAATCAGACAGCTGAATCAGAGACCAAGCTTTCCAGTTGCAGGAGCCCAACGGTGGAATTCACTATTAGAAGCCCTGAATCAACTTTGTTTATACTTAGATCTAAATGCAGGCCTCAGCTCTTCAAGAGAGCTTTTCTCAGACTTACAAATAGGAGGGCAAAAAGAGTAAAACATATACTCTAACTCCAAATTCCAACCATAGCCCCCAAAAAAAAGATGCCAAGAGATCGCTATTTGGAATGATATTCATCTTACATAGCTTTAAAGGTTTAAAAATCAGGCATCACGCCTCAGTAGCACAGACAAGGGAGACTGACAGTATCTAATGTATATGAGTGGATGCACCACCCTTCTGTGCCCCAACCCTTTGTCAGGATAAGATCTGTATTTGTATTATCACACCTAGTGTTCCTTGTTTCCACAGAGAGCATACCCAAGTGTGGGGAACAAAAGGGAGAGACAGCATGCTCTGACCAGATCACCCAGTTAGACAGCTGGGAGATTAGGAGCCCAGTCCACTTCAGAGCAACATCAATCCCTGTTTAGACACTGTTACAATTGACTCCAAGTGGCAATTTAGATCATCTTGATGTGGACAGCTCTCTGCAGGTTTCTCCAACAACAACAGAGGAAGCCTATGTAACTAACTTTGATCAAGTTTCTAACATTTAGGAATGTAAAGTTTGACAAACTTTATCTAGTTTCAGTGGGGGACTGTCACGAGTAGCTTAAATTGCTACTTGGATTTCAGTTAGGTGTTTGAGCTGCATAATACACGGATGGGCAACACCTCCCAAAAACCATAAAGACAGAAATAAGTTCCGGACT
>Ga0181612_168166_pt1 | contig 12711 bp, 11 predicted proteins | sample HoacroProtozoa21_FD_119630 | JGI IMG/M metagenome (GOLD analysis project Ga0181612, IMG submission 119630) | Hoatzin crop microbial communities from Cojedes, Venezuel. Combined Assembly of Gp0051906, Gp0051904, Gp0051908 | reverse complement strand
GTCTGATACTTCCATTAAGTAACTCGAAACCATGAACTATTTCAGTTTCACTGCAAACAGCAGAAATGAGGTGGTGACGCCTCCCTCACTGACTCCAGCTGTAGCGTCAGTTTATTCTCAGGCAGGGATTACAAAGCCCTGACCAGGTGAGTGTATGTGTTATGAAAAGGAAACTGGCCAAACGCCGAGTAGACCAGCTCTCAAAGTCTTTTTCCAGCCATCTTTAATGTTGCTTGACCTCGGATTTGTAAATTTTCCAAAAACTTTCATGGTCTTATGAGCTTTCAATTATTAAACCATAACCAAAATCCACAGAAACAGGCATGCAATACTCCCAATAAAACTCCAGCACCTTCGGGAGTGTGAACAATTTGCCATGGGGAGCACTGCTGTTATAATAATGTGGATTTATTCCCCATTTATAAATAAGAGTGAACGAATGCTAGTGCAAAATTTCTTCTTGTCATCACAGTTAACGGAAAACAAACTATCACAAAGGAATGAGATGTCTCTGGATACTGATTACACACAAAATGACATCCATTTGGGTTTTGTTTTGGAGCTTGAATGAGAAACTATTTAACAATAGCGATGTTTTTCAGTAACCCCCTGGCAAGCACTTGGGAATTTCTTATCTTTCTTACAGTAAATGAGACTACTCAAAATTACCTGCTTGTTTTTTTTAGCAAATAACAGTACTTGGTACTACTGCTTACAGATGATAGAATCTGAAAAGTCATTTCTTCCACCTTTCCGACTCTCTATGGGAAAAGTGGTCCTTTGTGCTCGTACCCAGCCAAGCACGCAGCGCCGGCCCAGCTGTAACGGACACACGAGCCTCCAGCTGTGAACAACGATATTACAAATTTTCACTTATAGCTCCAAATGCCGAGCTTCACCATCACAGATTTAAAACAGAATCTCGGAAAATGAAGCAACACACGCAGAACAATGACATACAGGATTAATGAAGATGAAAATGCCCCTTTTGCTGAAGCTCTTTTGACGTTCAGTAATTGCATATTGGCAATCAGAAAGGTGCTATATATGATGTTACACCTTCCTTTGGGTATTATATCTTCTATATACATAAGAAAGCGTCATATTAATCTTCGTTCTTTTACTTCAGATACTATCCCTTCCATTTAGAATCTTAATTCTCAAACGGGTTTTGTATGATTTTCAGCAGAGAACAACCCCAAAGTCCCATTTCTATCGCCAGCAGTCACCGTAACAAGCTCTCTAGCCGAAGCCGGGGGGACACGAGCGTCAGAAGAGCTGCCAAGCCTGGCAGCCCCGGTCCCTGCAGCAGCTCGCTGACCCCCAGCAGGTACCGCTCGCCCAGCCGCAGCTCTCCGTCCGCTCCCAGGAACGGCGGTGTAACCCGAAGCAAACAGAACGCGGGCAGGTGTGAATGAAACCTTCTGGAACATTGAGAAAAACCACCAGGGTTGTATTTTAGTCTCTACAGTGCTTCAAAGCCTGGAAAAAAAAACAAAAACCCAAACCAGAATCCTAGACAGTAAAACCTGTCAAGGTAACGAAGGATTAAGATCACTACGAGATGGAGGCTGCCCACAGCTTCTTGGCACAGACCCCGATCTGCTGTGTTCAATGTCCCATCTCAGTGGGGCAGCAGGTGTGAAAACGAGCAGTGTTAACGATAAGGCCGGCTGATGTTGCCTCCCTCACAAAAAAAAAAGCAGTATTTCACCACGGAAGGCTGACTTCTTGTATTGAATCTCTAACCAATTTTATTTGCTGAAGAGCTCCTTTGAGAGAGGTGGTTAATAAGAAAGGCGCTATAGAAATAAAGAATACAGTTGATTGCATATGCAAATCCGTGTGTGAATTTTCTTTGGGGAGGGGGATTTGCAGCTGAATGGGTTAATGATAAAAGTGATTGCTGTTTTTTTCCCCCTTTTTTTCCCTTTCCCAGGCTGCACAGCTGAACACGATGGGATGCGCGAGGGGGAAGGATGGTTAGGGACAGAGAGATTAAAAAGTACAGAGCCGTTCTGACTGCTTAAAATATTTCTGGCAAGCCTGATAGTGCTGGTGGCAGAGGAACTCAGCATTGCCTTGTGGGAGGACTTGCCTTCAGACGTGACTCTGAGACAAGCCTTCTTCCTCAAAGACTCCACTTTTTGTTGTGTGGAAATCAGATACAGAGCAAGAGAGGAGCACGGAGGGAGCAGGGCGGTTGTTCTCTCAGGCGCCGGGGCGCGAACGGGAAGGATGCCTATGTTGTGAAAGGCTGAAAAGGAATAAAGAAACAGAGAAATAAACAGAGAAATAAAAAGGCCCGAGCCCTCCAAAAGCAGTAAACCTTCCCTTCTTTTCTTTTCCATGGTATCTTTGGAAGCTGCTGCTAAGGCGTACTGAAAGGGGTTTTTGTCAGAAACCCTCTCTCCAGATGTCTTCTGATCCCCTTTGGAGGCATTTCAGCCCCTAATACAGCTGTCACTTTCTCCCCGCTGCTCTAACAAAAAATGGGGGAAAATATAATACTAATAAATTTCTGCCTAACCGACCGAAGTGCCACTGACAGCCACCCACTGGGGACTTTGGCCGGCACGGGACACCCCGCTGACGGAGAGAGAGGCCCAGGGCTTTACACTGCTTTCACGCCACATTAACACCCTGCCTGGCAGAGCAGGAGGGAAGAATCCAGGGCTGTCTGATCCCCTGAGCTACCGGGAGCTGCTGCTCTCTCCCACCCTCCGTCCCTCCTGCCCCTCTCCCTGCAAGTGGCAGCGAACAATACTTTTCTCTCCATGCAAATGCAAGGGAGAGGGAGGCGAGGAAGCACCTTACCCTCGCCCCCTTCCCTCCCTCTCCTCCCCTTTGTGAGTTCCAGCAGATAATAGAGCCAGCCAAGGCCCATCTGTGGCTTCTGAGCACACTTTGTCCCAGTTCCTCAGGCTCATCCCTAAGCCTACTTTAGGCTCCCTGCAGTTTAATGCATCTTTAAGAACTGTCATTCCCTCGCTCTGCCCCCTCCTTGCTCTCTCCCCTGCTCTCAGCCTCCCTCTCCCCCAATTAAAAATTCTTCACATTTGAACGAGCGTATTTTCACCACCGCTTAGCTGGGAAATGGGCCCTCCCCCCCGTGCCTTCGCATCCATCCTCCTGCTGAATAAAAACTGGGCTGGAGGAGCTCTTTTCACATATTATTTATTTAAAAGCTCCCCCTTCATTTCCTACCGAGCTGTCAGTGTGTCAGGCTGCCTTGGGACAGCCTCTCGCTGCTTACTAAAGCGCCTTGTTAAAATTTTCCATGCATTTGTTCATCTCCAAAATTCAATTCTTCTGCCTTTATTCTGTTGCTTCATGCTGTACAGAAGGGTGAGGATCAGGTAAGGAAGATGAAAAAGTGCATTTTCTTGAGAATTATTCACTTATTTTACTTCCCCCCCACCCAGTGCTAGTTGGAGAACATCGAAGGCCTAATCATTTTTAAAAGCACTGAACACTTGGAATTACTGAGAGCTGCTGGTTTGTGCTCAGCACTTCTGAAAGGCAGATACCAGTTCACCATGAAAAAAAAACCCTGAATTATCTTTATCCACACCTATTAATATTTATTTATAGTAGGACAGCACGAAGACAGACACAAGCCCTGCCACAAACAGAATACGTAATCTCCATCCCACCGGTCCCCGATGGGGGAGGGACAGAGCTTTCTCCACGGCTGAGACCCGGCTTTCCCTTTGTCCTGTCCCTCTCTGTAGCCGGGGGCACAGTCCCCTTTTTCAGTGACCTCGGGTTTTACTGGACAAACCTCTGCTTGTTCAAGGACCTAAACCACCGGTGGTGCCCACAGCTGCGGGTTTTGCTCCTCAGGGAACCGGAAAGCGTTTGGCAGCCCACAGATATGTGTACATCTGAAGCTGGTCTTTTATGGACTCTTCTCTACTAAATATTTCGTGTATGACTGCCTGCACCTACAGCTGAAGAGATAATTTTCAGTCCTAGGTTCCTAAACAGATAAAAGCATGGAGAGGATGAGAAGGAAAACAGCAACTTAAGGATGTAAAGCGACTCGCTGAAAGACATGGCAGAGCAGGGGTAGGGCAGAGAATGAAAATCCCAGTCCTGTTTTTGAAGATTTCCCCTCTGATCAGGATGGCTTCACTTTCAACGGAGGGAGGCTGGGAAGGCTTGAACACAAAGGCAAGAGATCCTTCAAGGTCAAAAGCTGCACTATATGTGAAAAAAGCCGTATTTCTTGAAGCATTAGAAATCTGTGAAGGAAAAGGCCTTTCTCTGAGGCATGAAAGTCCTTTGAGTTGTTACACGGATGGCAGATCCACTTAATTCTGAAAGCTAGAGAGCCAGTTTCAGCCAACATCTGACTACCACCTGTGATCTTCCCTCTCTCACACGGAGCACACCTCTGACTTCATGCCCTGGTAAGTGACAGTGGCCTTGAGCTGAATCTGCTGTGGAATCAAAGACAGCAGTTGCTTTTCCAATTAAGCATCACAGGGTCCGTTCCAAAGCTGGGGAGCACAGGGGCGCAGAAATGGTGCTCAAAATCCAACCTGAGGATTCACTTTAGCTAACAAGTCACTCCAAGCAGGAGAAGACGCCGAACCACTTGTCTCCCTCCCTCCTGCTGCCCGACCTCCCACCTGAGACTGATACAAAGCACCAGTGACTTTGACAAGTCCCAGGTAAATCCTAGGCTGGGTTTCTCCACGTCCTCAGCACCATGGTTTTGACAAACTTCCCACAACACTGGCAAGACAGGACATTTGCAGAAACCCCAGCACAGCATATTTTGCTACACAAATGAATAATGTAATCCTCAGATCAGAGAACGACTCTGTATTGGCACGGAACAGTATAGCTTTCTCTTGGGGGACCGACAACGCCATTGGATGCACAGAAGAAATCCTGCTGGAAACGCGCTCCATTTGCTCATAGACCTGGTGCTTAAGTCCTCTTTGCATTTAGGACAGCCATAAGCAAAAGGATATTTTTCTGAAAATAAAGCCATTTCTAACTTTTCTTGCACACAGAACAAGACTGACAAAAAGTGGGAAGATCCATAACTGCTTTGAAAGAATCGGAAAAACTTGTTTTGTGAGGTGGAAGAGGGAGCCTGTGTGACAGCCTGTACACTCACGATCAGAACACGCAGTAACAGCCGTCTGCTTTCCGTCCCCCATTTCTGGGCTGACTGAAAAGCAAGTAACTCCCACTAACAAATTACGAGCAGTGTTCTGGCTGCCTTGAACATACCTGAAATGGGGCTGCTGCTGGTAATTCACGCGTACCGCATCACACACACGCCATACGAGGGGAAGCCACCTGAGGCTGCAGGTTCTAAAACGTGGCAGCGCCACAGGTTCTCCAAACCAAGTCTAGGGGTTCAAATGCCTCATACAAATGCTTCCCCTGATGAACCCAGTCATAAAGCACCATATCCTCAGTGGTGTACATGAGCTTGTTTCACTGACATTTCTGGCGTGATGTTGGTTCATATCAGCGACGATTTGGCTCTCTCTGTCTGCAGACAACATAATGAGGACTACCTACCCATACCAGTGATCAGCCAATATAAATACAAGACCTTAGACCTTGAAGGAGGCTAAGAGCTAGGCAGAGTAAGACTCTCACGAGCCTAAATCACTAAGTTGACTCAGACACTTGTGAAAATTTCATCTCCCGAGCTATATACTCTCGCATTGTCCCTAACACCACGCACTGCAGAGCGAAGCAGGTGGGAAGTGTATTAAGAGGCAGGGTTTAATAGGTTTAGCAAGGATTAATAGACAGACTGACACTGAGAGGCCGGGGTTCATGAACAGCACGGTGCCACGCTGTACTCAGCATAATAAGGACTTTTGCAAAAGTGGATGAATAAACAAGCTCAGCTAAAATCAGGCCATGTGCATACCCCAGGCTTCTGCCGGCCCAGCCCTCTCTGTGAGGGGTGAGAAGAGGTGGGTCTTTGCGGGACAGTGCTGTGCCAGCAGAAGCCCCTCTGTGTAGACATGTTTATACTGGCAGCACATGCTTTGGGTTGGAAAGCTTCTTTCGTGTGTGCGCACTCCAGGGAGAGGTGTTACTGAAACAGCACAAAGAACAGCTTTGCCGGTACAGCTGATTCCATAGCAAGAGCACTTTGTCAGTATGGTGGTTTTTTTCCCTGAAAAAGGCACTTCTAGGGTAGCGTTCTTAGCAGTTCTTAGGTTAACCTGAGTATTAACTCCAGCTTTCACCCAGGACTCGGACAAAGCTTGCATTTGGAAAGTTAGAAAAAGCTCCTTTAAAATTAACCGCCTCAGCCGATCTTGCCTTCAGGTAGAGCTCTGTACCTTGGACGCGTTACACTGCTGGCTGACCTCAGCAGCTAGGGGATGGAATTCGTACTCAACATTCAGACACACATAGTGACAAACAAAAAACATAAAACCATGAGTATCTGGATCATGGAAGAACCAAAGGCAAATAAATGAGGCATGGGATTTGGTTCTGGCAAAGGAAGGGCTGCTGTCAAGACATCCAGCCTACTTTCCAGATGAGAATGTCTGGGCAAGCGCTGAATCAGACTGCTGTGCTGCCTCGTCCAATGCTAATTATAATCACACTTCCAGCTCCCCACCCTGGCAGCAGGCACTTTTGGGGGGTTTTAGGCCAGAGAATGGATTAATGTTGACACTGAAATGTAATATTTTGCTCTCTAAACCCCCAATTTCCTCGTAAATAAAATCACGGGAACTCTAAATAATGTATTTCAGATGCTAGACCTTTGAAATGGGAGGCACTCTTCAGTCCAGCCTCACGCTGGAGAAATAAAGAACAGCTTCTAAAGCCAGGCTCTCTGTGGACTACTCCGAACACTGTCCCGGTCTCATTACTTCTCCTGGACTGAGGAGAAAAATGCAATCGGCCATCCATTAGGAAGAGTTCCCACTGAACATGCAGAAACTCAAATTCATTGTGAGCTCATTAAACGTGCTAACATCTGTAAAGGTTCAAATGGGCTTTTCAGGCTTCAGCCCAGCAAGAGATCTATTCCTGTTGCTTGTCAGATAATTGTCAATTAATGAGTTTAAATGCTTTGCGGCAGTCTAAGTGAGGAACTAACTGCTATTCACAATCCAATAAAATCAGGTGAAATTAAGATATATTAAAATGTTTTACACAGTATTCCAAATAAATGACACCTGGGAAAGCACGTGCGCATTAACCATGCATGATCTCCAAGTTTTGCACGGGCCCACTTTACGGCTATAGCCACCAAGAAAGTGTCTTCCGAGACAGCACGCAACACTTCAAAGTGCAACGCACCAAGCAAGACTTTATCAGCCTCTGGTAGCTCCTCACTCTCATTCTAACAGACTGTTTCAAGGACTTAGACTTACAGCCAAATCATTTACAATCCAAACAGGCACATTTCCCTATATGTCTCTTCTCAATTTCACAAAACGTTAGTAACGAGGCATTTATTCCGATCTAGCCAGCACAGGTCTGAAAGGACCACGCTGTATCTGCCACACATCACTGTTCCTCCACTCAGTGGCCACCTCCCCTCCCTGCCTTCAGCCAAGGATCCAACGCCATGGCAGGAGTAGGATGCACAGGACAGGGGAAAGCAGATTACTGTGTTGATTTAGAAATAAGCATCTTTGTTACAAGAAAGGTAAATATTTGGCCTGGGGTCTTGGCAGAAGACACATAACTTGCCCAAGCACATGAAGGACTCCAACTCCTACAGGAGCAAGGGGCTGCAGTTTAATTATGTATGTATTATGCATAATTACCATCCGTTCCGCCCCGCTGCCTACCCTGACTGACAGCTGTCTGCAGGATGCTGCAAGCGGGTGAAGGGGAGGCTGACTCGGTGCCTCCCCCTCCCTGACAGAGATCCCTTCCACGTGAAGAGGGACGGATTCTGTACATCCCAGACGCCTTCATGGTGAATTTACTACCTGACAATCAAAAAGGAAAGGACTAAACAATGGGCAAAGCCCAGTAAAAGAGGGAGAGATGGGTTAGAGAGGTAGGAGGGGGAATGTACTTGGGCTTTGCTAACCTTCAAAAAAGTTAGCTCTACTAGATTTTAGATTTTTAACCATTCTTGGGTAGTTTCAAAGAGCAGCATATCTGGGGATATAGAAACAGAATAGCAAAAGAGCAGCTGCAGCACTCTGTGATAACTTAAAAAAGCTCACACAAGAAGAAAGATGGTTTAACTGGTAAAGATGAAAGAAACTTCTAAACCCCCAATTTCCTCGTAAAAAAAACTAGGAAAAACTAGGCTGGTTCCTATCCCCAGATCAGACCTTATTTAAAGGTGAACTGAGATCTCAAACCAGACTGCAAGGTTACCAGAAATTCAGTAGTTTTGCTCATATATGGTATCCCCTGTGCTCCTGCAGCATATTCCATATTTCACACCACTTGTAATTTGGAGAGAACATGTAGTGTAAAGAGAAAAGCTGTCACAGAAACCAGCTGCAAAACTGTCACCGTCCAAAAAGACCTGGAGACTATGCTGAACTTCGGCCTAAGCAGATGTGGGTAAAAATTCAGCAATCCTGCCCTAAACAATTTTAACTGTTAGAAGACCAAAAGACACATCTGCCTCTGCCATTTCATGTAGTCAAGTGTCAAGACCACCAGCTAGTGTTCCCATCTGGAACAGCCACAAGACACCACACCCGCAGCATCATGGAGAGACGGGTTGGCAGAGAGGACGGGCGCCGTTCCAAACTCTCACACAGCTTTTCCTGGTATCATCACCCCAGGCAGATGCCTCTGCATAACACGAACAGGTCTGTGGTTGCCAGTTTTCAAATACCAGCGTCCTCCAGGACCCAGGCATGTCTGTCACCTTAAGCAAATAACTGCATGTTCCAGCAGTCTCCTCTGCTTCAAACGCTGTAAAAAAGCCAGCTACCTGCCTGCTGAACTTGAAATGAAGACGTATGATTAAAGTCCTAACAGCCAGTCAGGAGCTGTAACAGCAGGCTCTAATGGTTTATTACCTTCCTAGAGGCCGGAGTCAGAAGACCCGATGCTCCCAAACCCTTCGCTGACCGGCTGCATGCAGAGCGCAGCTTCCCCAGACTCTCCAGCTCCTCACTGCTCCTCCCGTCTCTGGTCTATTTTCCCGTTGCTTTGCACTGGAGGTTGGTTCTGCAGGGAATCTCCTATTGCATCCAGCTGCCCGGACCACCTCTCCTCTGGACCGTGGCTGTGAATGTTGTAGTGTAATGCTAGGAATCCCACCCAGAAAGTGTGGGGTTATTGAGCATGGACTTCTGGAGCAAACTCAATCATCTTTCTTAGGTAGTAGTAATGTAAGTACCAGCTGACAAGTGGTAAGTTATTAAAAAAATTCTCAAAGGACAAAGGACTTTGAGATACCTTCTTCTGCACAACTTGCAGCTCAGCAGTGGTGATAGGGGTCAAGTAATTACTTGAGTTCATTTGATTTCTAGTGTTTAGTACGCAACAGCTCTTCATCTGGACTCCTCGCTTTTTGCCTGGAATATCTGAGATTGCCAAGCAGTCTCTCACCCCTGCACTGGACAAGCCCAAGACAGTTTAGTTTCCAAGATCAGCAGGTGCATTGAGTCCCCCACAACCAGACCAGTTTTGGGCTATGCCCCCCAACCCCCCCACAGCTACAGCTCTGTAATGGGGCCCTTCACAGCGTACGTTTTGCTTCCTTGCAGACAGCTGCCACTACATGCTATTACCAATTTTTTAGCACTGAAACCTTACTCCGTTGTGCAGTTTATAAGCAGATCAATACACCATTTTCCCTCCCACCAGAGCACCATGCTGCTTATCCATTGCCTCTAATGCACTGTTTTGCTTTAGGTACATGTCACAGGGATGGGAAATGGGGAAAGGGCTCAAGCATCTGCTTGATAAAAACCACTCGTTATTGGTACCACAGCTCCAACACCCATGCAAACGGAGAGATACGGTGAGTTCCTAACTGTCATTTTCTGTTTTCCTCTCCTGAGCTCATTTCTCTTGCAGGCTGGAGCGGGCCCACCAGGGACGACGGCAACTCTAACCGTGCCGCAGCGGTGGCAGAAGACAGTCAATAGCGGCGGATGCCAGAGCTGCGCGGAGCTTGCTGAGGTGACACAGCACATTCACCGCTACGAATGAGCGCTGGGTTCGTCCTGCCATCTGTTCTTACGCAAAGGTGATCGTGGTTACTGAGGAAAGCTCTTGGTTTTAATGCCGGCTGAGTAGCTGGCTGCTATGACCTGAGATGAGCTGTGTGATTGATGCAGTTGACAAGGCTGTAAAACTGGCACAAAGCCCACCTCAGACAGAGTTGCTGAGCTAAGGCTATCAAGCCAACATGATTAAAAAAAACTTTAAAAAAAAATCAATGAACCAGAAGCAATTCCACACGCTTTTCCTTGTCCAAGTATACATTCTTAAAAAAAAGGTTGCCAACTCACTCAGTACGGGCACAGCAGTGGTATTTTCAAACCCCAGTTTGTCAATCTTTTTGGCCCCAGCAGCAAATACGGAATCCATGGGGTAAAGCCCCAAAGACCCTCCCTGCACACGGAGGCACATCCCACAGCCACGGCGACTGCGCAGAGCAAATGCGAGCGCTGCAAAGAGAGGCTCGCAAACCCACGCAGCGACTCCAGCGGGTGCCCACCTCGGTGTGGGACCGCAGGGCGGACTCCGCCGCAGTGAAATCACGCACGGCATCGAACGGCTGGCTGGGGGCCAGCGGGCTCAGACAACACCTGACTGACCAAGGCCTAGGCTGGAGCCTGGGACAAACGAACAGCATTTTGACGTACAAATAAATAGCAGTTTCTAACCTTCTCATTTGCAGAATGGCACCAGTCACTGCTGTTGACATATTTTGATAGAGAAGATCTGAGGACTCCCCTGGGCCTGGTGAGATGGGCTTCGTTAGCAACAGATTAAAACAGTTTACTTGGAAACTCTGAGCAGCAACATTCGTTTGTGTTGTCTCACAACATTTGAAAACATTTCCTTACCGGCTTTTTAGAGTGGGATGCACAGAAAACACTGAGCCTGACAGCAGCTCAAGGAGTGGGCAGGGGAATTGTGGCCCATGTCAGCCCAAAGCTAAGCCTAAGGGTACGGCTGCAGAAACCCCAAAGTGAAATGCCTGCTCTCTAGCACACTTTATTCCTGCCTAAGAGACGTTTGAACCCATTAGCTGAAACCTGTGAGTAGAAATTTGAATTTCTTTACTACACATGGAACTGATGATCAGCTTCTGTTCCCTACTAACAGCAATGAAGACTCGGGAGTGCTGACGCATCATGACTAGTCTTTTGAGATGCCAAAGCAGATAACGTAATCTGAAATGGAACTGTGGCTTTGTACTCTGCTTTAACAGGTACGGCTAATTCCTGACAGCAACCTCACACTGCAAACAATGGAGGATGTCTCACACTATTTGCCATCAGGATTCAATTTTGTAACACACACTTTCTCCTTTTTATTTTTGGAGACGTTTTTGGACATACTGATTTAGAGCCTTAGAGGAGATTTTCTCCCGCTGTTAGCAGGCATGTCACAATCTTCCTAAAAGTGACTTGAATGAAAAACAATTCTGTTGCAGATAATTCACAAAGGTAATTTTATTTAGCCTTTGCAACAAAAACCCAACTAAATATTCTATAAGCTGCCTTTGTTACTACTGTCCAGCAGGTAACCGCTGAGAGAAACAGATGAGGCTTACACTTGGGTAGAGCATTTGTGTCATAGGCTTAAGTCAGGAGTTCCCTTGAAAAAGGAACTGGCCCTACACAAGAAACTATTTCACCTTATCAGGAAGGTCGAGGGTTCAGTGAAAGACCACAAGAAAACTACATGTCTAATAGGATCAGGCAAAGGCTTCTGCGCCCACATTCAAATCAGTCAAATTTCTATACAAAAAACTCCCTGCAAAACAGGACCTGCTGGTAGTGCTGCCAAATTCCACCTTTCCTGAAGACTTTAAAAAAAACCAAACAAACCACCCTCTGTATTTTTTACTAGCCAAGATACTCTTCAGAAAAAACGAAACTGGAAAGGGGAAAGTCCAACAATTAATTTTCATGTTGGTCAACTGTACCAGTAGATCACCACGTGAACAGAAGAGATTTCTGTAGACGTTCTGTATCTTTACTTCTTTTATCTTGAGAGAAACTTATAATTATCAGTTTTCACAGAACAACAATGCAGTAAAATTCAACCAGCTAATTCACCAGGTGGTTTTACTCATTTTTGAAATTTTCAGTCTTTATCTATAGATCCAAACACTGTAAAACCGAGCTAAACTGAGTAATAAAGACTCAGCTGCACCACCAGACACATTTGCTTCTAAGAACCTCAGTGAGAACTGTTTTCACCATCCCTAGGAACATAAATATTTGCCAGCTTATATTTGCTAATCGAGTTCCTTTCTACTCTAAGTTACCTATTTATATTAGGTTAGAAAGATGAAACAATACCCCAAGGTAGGAAAATACTCTTAAAAGACTATACAGTAGTAGCAGGAAAACAAAAGAAAAATATATCTGGGGCTGGAGCAAGACAAACCGGGTCACATCTCTGTCAACTTCTTGCTGTCAGAGCCTGGGAAAAGTGAAGCAGTGCAGCTTGGTACTATTTTGCTGATAACGACGGTTGTAACAGGAAGAGAAAAAGAGGTTTTACGGGGAACTGGGAAATAAAATGATTAAAAAG
>Ga0181612_126726_pt1 | contig 12711 bp, 9 predicted proteins | sample HoacroProtozoa21_FD_119630 | JGI IMG/M metagenome (GOLD analysis project Ga0181612, IMG submission 119630) | Hoatzin crop microbial communities from Cojedes, Venezuel. Combined Assembly of Gp0051906, Gp0051904, Gp0051908 | reverse complement strand
CCATTGGCTCTTGTCCTTCCACCAAATACCACTGGCTCCATCTTCTTTTTGCCCACCCTTAAGGTATTTATAGAGACTGATAAGACCTTCCTGAGCATTCTTTATTCCAGGCTAAACACACCCAGCTCTCTCAGCCTTTCCTCATATGAAACATGCTCCAGTGCCTTAATCACTTTCTTGGCACTTAGCTGGACTAGCTTCAGTAAGTCCATATCTTTCTTGTACTAGGGAGACCAGGGATTGACCCAGAACGCCAGATGTTTCTCATCAGGGCTGAGTAGGGGTGAAGGATCACCTCTCTCAACATGGTGGCAACACTGTTCCTAATGCAGCCTGGGATGCTGTTGATGTTCTTTGCTGTGAGGGCACATTGCTGGCTCATGTTCAACTTCTTATGCACCAAGGCTGCGCAAGACCTGTACTGCAGAGCTGCTTTTCCAGCATGCCCCTAGCATGTACCAGTGCATGGAATTATGCCTGCCCAGATGCAGGACTTCACATTTCCCTTTGTCGAACTTCATGGGGTTCCAACTGGTCTATTTCTCCAGCCTGTTGAGGTCCCTCTGAATGGCAGCACAACCATCTGGTGTATCAACAGTTCCCCCTAGTTTTTCATCCTCTGCGAATTTGCTGAGGGTGCACTCTGTTCCTTTGTCCTAAAGTCAAGATAAACAATATGTATTGCTTTTTTGTCATCCGGTGAGCTAGTAAATTCGTCATAGATCACTATGAAGTTTGTCAGGCATGGTATCTCCTTTGCACACACATTCTGTTTACTGCAAATCAACTTGTTCTTAATGCATCTGGAAATGGTTTCTGGATACATTCCTGCTTACTCTGAATCATCTTCTTGTTCTTAATGTGTCTGGAAACAGTTTCTGGGATTATTTGCTCCATCATTTTCCCAGGGACCGAGGTGAGGCTGACTGCCCTGTAGTTCCCCAAATCCTCCTTCTTGAAGATATGTGACATTTGCTTTCTTCTAATCCTCAGGAGCCTCCCTTGATCACCGTGACCTTTCTAAGATAACTGAGAGTGGCTTCACAATGACATCAGCCAGCTCCTTCAGCACTCGTGGGGGCATTCCATCAGGTCCTATGGCCTTATATGTCTTCAATTTGTTTAAATGCTCCTTAACATCATCCTCTGCTATACAGGTTAAGTCTTCATTTCTCCAGATCTTCCCACTGGTTCCAGTCTTAGCTGGGGGAAACATTTGGCTGGGTGCATCAGAGACCACCCTACTTGGGCTGGAGATTGCAGAGGGTAGTTGACCTTAGTGGAAATACAATGGATGATGAAAAAAAACTATCAAGCCCAAGATTATGAGAGACTTCTCACTCTGACCTCTAGTTTTAGGATGTAGCTTTGTTCCCTGAATTTATTTTAAAATACAATCCAGCAGGTATCTTTTAAAGCATGTTTTTATTTTTAGATTGCAAAAATTACTATAAATGTTGGCAAGATTATATTAACTATTTATAATATTATAAATATAAATGTATCAAAAGTTATGAAAATGAAAGTGAGTGCCTTAACTACTAGATAACCAGCTAGCTATCTCACTTGCTGATTTTTAGATATAGTCACACAGTTAGCCCTTCTTTGCACTTGCTCCTGTGGTTAATTACGTCTCCTGTAAAGTTAAAGGTTACTAGTAAAAAGTAGGGGAAAAAAAGAGGCACAGAAGCTGTATTCTCTCTAGTGCTGAATGTAGAATAACTGCTAAAGACAATGAGAAGCAAGGAATTCCATTGTTTTCAGGATCAAGTCCTGTCTGCCACATTCTGATCTTTCTCAATTATCCTTATTGCTTATGGTTGTAATATTTTTTAGTCTATATAAACTTCAGACTTTCAAAACAAAATCAGTGAGGCACAGGAGGCTGTGATGAAATGAGCTGTGCTGTTCATAAAAAGATGAATTGAAAAGAATGAATACTTTTGTCTACTCATTTGGGATCTACTCCAGTGTTTCAAGTTTGTGAGTGTTATCCTGTCAAATAGTCTTCTCTAAAGCTAGTCTTTGCAAGCAGATACAGAACTTAAAAATTTCTATTTTCCTTAATTTAAATGAAAATTAAAGATAAATGTGCATTTAAACCTTGATAGCTATGGAACGTGAAAAGGTGTTATAAATTTTTACTTCTGTGTGCGTATCCCTCACTAAAATTGAAGCCACAAATTGTTTAGTAACTTTGCATCCTTGATTTTTTCCTTCATGAAGACATTTTATGTTTTGAGAGAAGACATGGGATATGCATATCTTCCTTGCATAACCTTTAATGAGGTTTTTAACCAGCAGGGTTCTTTCAGATACTTTGTCAAGCAAAAGCAAAATTCAAGACTTTTCTACAGTTTTGGTCAAGAAAACATCATTGTTCATGGCTCCATCACAGAAAAAATGGAAAAAAACCCCACATATTTTAAGGAAAGTAAATATCTGGGAAGGAGGAAAGAGTTACAATGGCCTGAATTAAAGGCTGAGCAGGGCTCAGGAGCAGGAGCCACTCACCATATGCAATAACTGACTTTCCAGAGATGGAGAAGGCAAGACCTCTGCATTCTTTGTGTAGAACTGGATATAGACCCTTCATCTAGTGATTATGAAAGGAGTCTATTGAACACATTTCTGATAGTGGCAACTTTAGGTCATTGCAAAGCAGGTGAAAAAAAATAGTTTGCAAATAAGTCCAGAAAACAACAAATTAATTTATTTCTGTATGTAAAATTTTATGAAATTCTAAGATTTTCTTGCATATTACATTTATTTAAATGAAGGAAAGAAGATAACTTTGGAGTAAATGATACACAAAGCATGAGTTTTGTCCAACTTGTTGGATCTGCAGACCTAGTCTAAACCAGATGAAATCACACATTCCTTTGTCTAACTTGGGTAAAAAGGTATTATTTGCATATTCTGTAACCTGTCTAGAAGGAAAATTAGAAAGAGGATTGTGAATAATTCTGATTAATTCAAACTACCATGTCAAATCATTAAACAGTGGCTAGTTTGGCAAGGGTCCAAAACAAGGAATTCTGCAAAGTTCTTACTAGTACTTAAAATGGAAGAAAGGCATTAACAAAGAGAGGAAATTAGTCTGGGATAAAAGGGGGGGGGGGGAATGATGGAAAGGTTAAAAAAAAAGGGAAAAATGGGAGGGAAAATTATTTTTTTTAAAGGTTGGCTTTTGGTTTTTTCAAAGAGCAAAATATATTTTTTGTTTTATGACAAATGAATGTAAAAATGTGCATGCCTTGTGGCCTAGAGGACAAAACAGTAGGATCAATGTTCTTTTTGTACTCTATGAAGCTTGAGATTAAAGTCCCTACTGATAAACTGAACATTCTTTAAAAGTGACCAGAAGCAAACAGTGTCTGTTTGCTGCTACTTTATTAGAAAGATACCACTGAGAATAGCTAAGAATACTATTTGATCTTAAACAGGTTGACCAAATTATTGTAGTTGGCTCCAGTACATGAGATGCTTTCTGCAAATTATTGTTTCTGGTTATAAACCTTTATAATATCTCAGAATGAATTATGTATGTATTTCATGTTTTCTTTTCTTTTATCAGCCTTGATGTTCTCATTTCAAGTTTCACCCTAGCCTCCTAATAATGCAATATTGAGGCCATTCAGACACTAATTATGCCTCCATGGCTTTCTTGAAATGACTAAATCAGCATCAGTTCTATAATTATCATTAGCAAGTTTGTATCCATGCCTCACATCACATGAAAAGCACAACTTTAAATGATTTATGAATATATGCATCTATAACATCGGATGTGCCCTTTCTAATAGTATATGTACAAGAGGCATAGAGATACTTCAGACATATGCACATCTGTATACATGTTCTCATCTTATCTGAACTCTCCTTACACAAATACAGCCTGATTGTATTAAAGCTAATACAATAGTATGTATGAAATACCCTCAAAATGTGTATATTTAAGCATTCTGACAATTTAAATAGTACAAAATGTAAGCAAGTGTTCATCAAGAGTAGCTTTCAGACTTCATGATTTCCTAATTTTCTTTATGTTTATATAAAAGCCTAGCAAGACTGACTGACAGGACAGGAAGTATACAGATGCAATTCCTAGGTATTTTCATTGTTTTTCCCTTTGAATTATTGATGTTGCCAGTAGTCATCTGTCATGAAAACAAATCAAGATGCATACAGTAAAGTGTTGCACTTCTGTATGTTTGTAAACTGTTTGTTCTGCATAATGCTTATATTTCAAGCAAAAGCAAAAAACAGGAGAATAATACAAAATTTTCCTAATTTTTTGATAATAAAGACACGAAGAATAATGAATGTCCAACAAAAAATAGTAGAGAAAGAGAGCTTGTAGACATCTTTGACTCAGTTATACCCATAGAATCATCTGCACACATGGGAGCTGAGAAACATAAGAAGACATATGCAACACAGCATCTTGTGAGGTGGTACAGTACCTCACAGCCGTTTGGTCTCTGATAACAACCAGTTTCTGAATTTGTCTCCTCCCTCCTCTCCTCCCTCCCAGTACATATTCTTTGTTTTGTATGAAAAGTTGTGCTGATCACTGGTATTTTATGACCTACATTATTACCCTCTAGGTAGCAGAATGATAGTGCCAAACTAATTATTGCATTGTCTAATTTTAAATCCAGGTCTAGCGAGATTAACAACTTGCGCATTAATTCTGAGCAACAACAGTGCACCTAACATAATGCAGTTTTAAGTGAAAGAAGCCTGCTCTGAAAACTTTTATGTACTTTAGTCTGGATCATCAGCTAATGTAAATTACTAAAGCTCCATTGACTTCAGTGGAATTATGCCAACCTTCCCAACTGGATGATTTGGCCTTTTTTTTTTTATTCAGGAAATATTTCTTTTGAAACATGGTTTGAGCTATGTGAATGTCAGAGGGGAAAACATTGACTTCACTTGTAAATGTAAGATGTCGTCTATGTAAGCTCAGAACATGTCTGTTAAACTCAATGGATTAATTCCAGATTTTCATCCATGTAAATGAGATCAGAATTGGCTTGGAACGTGCTTTTGGTTCCTTGACTTCCCCCACCCCCAACACAAACACTTTCAGTAGAGAGAAGGACTTTTCAGTTCTTCCTAAATAAAATTAAAAAAAAAAAATAAAAAAGATAGAGAAAGAAGGACATTCGCAGTCATGGAAAGTGTGAAAACTACTTTGTAGATAGGTAGAAAACCAGACTTGGCAGCTTGTCCTTGCTTGCTGTTTCACCCTGCTAATTTTTGTGAAGAAACATGTGTTGGAAAAACATAGGAGCTCCCTATATCTGAATACTGTCAACAGTCAGGCAAATTTAGATCTAAAATGTAGCTCCTGACCCTAAAAAAATATTAATTTCATATTATTGAAGAAAGAAATGGGTCCTGCAGAAGTGCTGAACTATGTCCATTTAGCCAGAAAATTAAATAATGAAGTGTGTAGCACAGTGGGTGTAAAGTTTCATTTTACATTGAAGAGCTCCGACTGAATTGAAAAGATTTGTAGGCTATTTTTCTGCCCTTTCAGTTGCATGGAAAGAAGAAACATCATCAACAACCCCCCTTCCCGCCTCTTCAGCATAATAACTGGCAGAAAACATTTACTAAAAACACTTAATTCAGAGTATTAGATCCCCAGAATCAGAATCCTAGATACCCAGGGTTGTGATACTAGTGGCATCCTCTGCGTGGGTGCTGAAGGGCTGTGTTGACACACATAATAATATTGTTCAGTACTTTGACTCATGTTTAATTCTGATTAAGTTGTGCAATTGTATCAATTTAAGGTCAAGGTCTTGAATAAATTCTTTTGTGAGAACTATTAGCAGGTCTTTTAAAATTAAAAAGACCCATGTGTCTAATGGTCTTATGAGAATAGAATTACAAACGATGATCTTTAAAATAAATTGTAATTTTATGGATACTTATTAAGAGAATTTATTGTATTGGTAATTTGCTATATTGTAAGTACTGCTGCCAGTTTAGTGACTTGTAACAGAAGAAAAGAATGCAGCAGCTACTTATTACTGTATTTTTGTCCTTGCCTTTGGTAGTGGGGATCTGAAGTGGGGAGGAGGTTTCTACAGGATATTTAAGGTCTGTGATCCCTTACTGTGCAGTAAGGATGACCTGCAAGTTGTCATGCTCTGGCCCTGATCCAGCAAAGCACTTAAGTGTGTGCTTAACTTTGAGCATTTAAGTTCCATTTACTGTAATGTGATTATTCATGTGCACAAAATTAAGCACATACTTAAGTGCCTTGTTGATTGCAGCCAATGCTGTGCATTTAGCAAATTTGAGCTAAGGTAGTTAGAAGAAGAAAGGACAAGTTAGCAAGATTTAGTTATTGCATTACAGGCAGTGGGGAAAGATGCTCTCATTAATAGCACCAAACCCAACTGTATTAATTTACTTCATTAACTTCTTTGTTTCCTAAGTGACACAATATATTTCTTGCAATGGAAGAATGTCATATGTAGAACAGCTGTGCTCGTCTGATTATCTGAATAGAGATGTTTGAAGTCTGAATAGCTTTTTCTTTTTCTTCTTCAAAAACGTAAGGTATACCTGTCTACTATGTTGGTGCTTTTGCATGTTGGAAAGGTATTTGATTTTTCGGTATTCCATTAAGGCTCATAAACATGACATTCCTAAAGGTGAATCCCTAGCTAAAATAGTTTAAAATGTTTCACTTGTTTGAAAAGCTACACAGAATGAAATGAATGATTTAGAGATGATTGTACAGATAGATTGAAAAAGTTGTTTCATGACTTAAATACACCCACATCAACGCTAAAGATGATGTTTAAAACAATGCAAGTCATAAACATTGTCTTAATTTTACTATAAAAGGAATTTCATTCTGTGAAGATCGATAACATGATGTCAGAGTGTTACTTAGAGCAAGATATTTGCCTAAGAGTAAAGGAACTTTTACTCATCAAAAGAGAAAAAGCAGATAAAAGTCTGCTCCTAAAGCAACAGCAAATAAAACCCTGTGGTGTTTTATCAGACATGCGGATCCTATAGCATGTAATCAACTGGGTAAACTTTTTTCTGTGCATATGTACGATTTCGAGCAATTCCAGTGTTCTGCTAAATGTTTTTCTTTCCTTTGATTCCAAAGTTCATTCCATTAATTTGTACAGTAAATGAGACATTTTACAATGTGCATTTGGAGATGAGATACAAAAAGTTTCTGAGAAGAGCACATAAAGTGCTTGGAAAAAACATTTGGAAAAAATTGCAGTTTTGTAAGAATGCTATTCTTTCGTTTTCACCATTCCACTCCCTCTCCAAAATAAAGAGATTTTTTCTTTCTAGGCACTGACTAAATTAAGTCATTAAGTATTAAGCATTAAGTAAAATACATTTTTGTTATTGTAATAATTAATTGTAGGCTCTTACAGTGGGATACTTAGAGTCAAGGTTTCTTAGTAAGAACCTTTTTCCAGTTGCTTGTAACTTTGTTAAACATAAACCACTGGGCAGCAATTTTCATGCCAAATATCTGCCTTGGGCTATTTTTTCCAAACTTTCAGCAAATATTGTCAGCCGTTTCTCAGAATGCACTGAGGGAAAATCTGGTTTGCTCATGTTAAGAAATTTTTGAAATATTTTGTTGACTACTTGCTTGTAGTGGGACTCAGAGCTTGGGAAGGGACATTCCTCCTTCACCAGCCTATGAAGATCTTCCTCAGTCTGGAGAAATCTGATCCTCTGTAAAATTGTTTGCATATTTCACTTACCAGCTTCTTCAAAGATTCTGTCTGCAGTGGATGTATTCTTTCCTGGGGCTTGCAGATCTGAGCAGGACTTGCTCTCAGATTTCTCTTTTCAATTGCCAGTGGTGCTAAATACAAAGAGAATAAAGGTGTCTATCAGATGTTCTCAGCCTTCTTCCCGTGAATCATTAGACAACGTGAAATAAGAAGCAGCTTGACTGGAATGCAGAAAAGGGACATCATCAAGGAAGGGGAAAAAAAAAACAAAACAAAGGAAAATTTGTTCAGGCACAGGAAAAAGGCACAAGTCAAAGGTCATAAAATACGATGATGGTTTAGGACAAGGACTTATGAATCTGGTACTAGATAGCAGGGCAAATGGGAAGGAGTGCGACTGAAATATGGAATCAGGGAGGGAATGAGAAAGACGCTGGCACCAAGGCAAAGATAATTCTCACAAGGGTCAAAAGGAGTTAGAGACAGGAGAAAGAGAAATAATGTGTTTATAACTGTCATTCTTGTGCCTTGGTATTCCATTGTCACGGTGAAATGTCTCTGAATCCTACTGGCCTCATGTGGGCACCTCATCCTCCTCTAATTCGAATGAGGAAGGGCTATTTTAAATGAGGAGAAGAAGTTATTAATGTATTTGTTAAGGCAAATGTCAGGGATTAGTGTGGTTCATACCCAGTTAGTGAACAACACAGTGAAAAATAAAAGAAGATGGAGCACAAAAACCCTAAAAACATTCAACTCCTTCCTACAGTTCCCATGAGGGACTTTTTGTATTAAAGTTTGATTTTATAAAAGACGGTGAAATCATATTAAAAATGCATTTGCTACCAAAGTAAAAATATTAAGCACTCAAAATTCAAGAAATGCCAGAAGGCATAGGTCTTGTCAGATGTTTGTGCGACAAACATCTATATATTTTTCTGTTATACAGGGTACTTGCTAAATGAATATTTTTGTTGAATATTGTGAACAATTTCTCCTCTAGGACTAAAATGGAAAATGGAAGTGACTTCAGCAACCAATAGTTTTGTGATGCCAAAAGCATCAAATATTCAGCAAGATTGTAGAGAATGACCAATAAAGGGTTTGGCTAGAAATCTCGTTGAAATCAAGGCGACCCTGTTCCCATTCCACAGGACTGGAAATGGACAAACAAGAGAGCAAAAATATTGGACACAATATTGGACACAATTGAACCCCAGAATCTAACCCTAAGTGGTTACAAGTTGTAAAAGTTGCCAGTTTTTACATCAGCAAAGCAAAGATGCAAAAAGTGCCTCTATGGACAGATGTACTCTATATGAAGTTTTTTCTTCTGACAGTCATGAATTACATTGAATATGGCCTGTGGTCAAGTGATGTTTTGTGATATTGGTGCTAAAGGAGTCCAGGAAGATGTTATGTCTTCCTGGCTTAGTCACTGACCTAGGGCTTAGATATGTTTGAAGCTTCAGTCAATCTGTGCAGAACAGTAGTATGGCTAAAAGAGAGGACCTCATCCCTTCCAGTCTTCTGGGAAGAACCTGGAAGCAACATGTAACATTTATATTTGGAATGCATTCCCCCTCTGTGTGTGACCGTTGTCCCATTGCTTGCTATGGGGCTTATTTAGGGCATTAATTCAACTAAATGTTAGTTGCCCGTATGCAAGAAAGAGACTTCTGATCTGTATTTATCAATACCTTAAGGCTCACACAGGTGTCATTGCCTCTTGGAATCAGCTCCAGCAAGCCGAGACAGCTATTGCACTCATGCTGACACACGAAAAGGTGGTCCTAAAAGGCAGTACGTGAACCCGTAGCTAGAGTCTGTGGTTTCTGCGACCAACCACTCTAGTCAGAGAGAGAAGAGGTAGCATTTCCCACCTGATGAGCGAGGCCCATGAAGGTCTGTCCTGCCACAAACATTCTGGAAATGCCCCAGCACGTGGGATGTGGAGTCATCTTAGCTGCTCAGCAGGGATCCAGGCAGTGTAAATATCTGATCTGAGTTTCCTGAGCTCTTAAACAGGTTGTACTGCTAACAAAGGAAGAAAATAGTATATGTATTCACCAATGACCACAATTCCAAAAAAGAGCACTTGCAGGCCATTTATTGCAGCACATCCTAGTAGGCAATTACAGCTGCGGTTGCCCCACCGAGGCCTGGGAGGCTGAAGGGATTCCCCAGCACAGAGGGAGGAAGGCAGGCAGGAGGCCCTGCCCTGGAGCTCTGCGCTGCCGGCACACAAGGGGAGCACAGATGCTGCCAAAATGTCAGCGTTTAAGAACCCTGGCATTGTCTGCCGCTTTGAAAACTTGCTCTCATTTACAAATGAAATCCATGTAATTAATGGAAAGGCACTGAAGACTATTTCACAGATCACTGTTGTTTTTATTATAGCTCTTTAAAACCTTTACTAGATACACTAAGTAGTAACTACGAAGTCCCCAGGCATCGCATCAGCATCCCTGGGAGAACTGAAGAAGTAGCATAGTTAGATGTTCTTGTTCTTTGTTTTCTGGGATTTTTGTTTCTTTTGTTTTGTTTTGACAATTCAAATGGCTTAAATGTTATTAATCTAAATTTGCTGAAAAGGTCTGTGAACCTTTCAAGGAGCCTGGTCTGAGTTTGGAGTTTGTAACAAAACCTGAAACCAGGCAAGTTTCATGTGGTTTTGAATTTCATTGTGAACGTTTCACCTAGATGTTGAAATAGGCTCAAAGTAACATTCCCAGTTTGAAAGTCTTTCCCATTCAAAAGGATCAGGACTGTTTGGTGGCATTTTAAACAAAGAGTGGAATTCATCCATATACAGATGAGCTGAACAAGGCCTTCGCTTCAGCCTAATTCAGACCTCAAAATAAGGACTTAATATGGTGCATAAACCTTATGGTGACCTTCTGCATGGAGATGAATGTTGACCCATATGAACATACACTGCATGCCTACGGTTTCAACTCAGGCTATTTTAATGTGGCATGAGAAGCCTGAAGGAAAGAAAAATATAGGTATATAAAATGAAAATACTGAGGTTAATGCAATACTAAGATTGATAAATATATTCTTCACTGGTCAGAAAATTTCAAAAGTTCATGTGCTCATCTAATAATGCCATATGATAGTATGCCATTGTTTTTCTTCAGCTACAAGTCATGGAGCTCTGTAATTGTGCGAGAAACTCAACTTTCACTTGAGAGAAAAAGTGCATAGTGCCATGGTTTTGGAAAAAAAACAATGGGAAAAGAAATTCAGATGTATAAAATGGCAAAGACAAAAAGAATCAGTTTCATGTTTAACTATATGATTTTTAGACCAACCTTGTGACCCTGGGACCATGACTTCTTATTTTTTGTGCTTGGTGCTGGCAACACTAGCAGAAGCAATACGCTGTGCGGCAGATTTCAGCATCAGAGACTATTAAGTGTACTACGTATAGTTTGGTCAAGTTAGCGAATACCAGAGGCTACGGACATGCTCCCTATATTTGGAACAGTTGTCTGCTTGTGTTAATGCCAAAGCTGCCGCTGAGTACCCACACGCTCTTGTGGAAGGGCTGATGGGTGGCTACCTGCACAGGTCACAGGCTTGTCCAGGCTATGGGCCCGCTGCTTGCAGCCACCCGATGCTGAGGGCAGGGAAAAGGGGTCAGAAGAGCACGCTGCAGACTGGGCCACAGCAGGTGTTGCGGTGAGGTTTCTCATCGGGTGGCTGCTCTGGGTGGCTCTCTAAAAGCGATTCCTATAGACTTCTGTTGCTGTAGCTATGTTGTGCATTCTAAAAATAGCTCTCTATATCCCAATGCCCAGTTAAACTGTGTTTTCACATGTATGTTTTGTTTTAGTTGGGACGTGATGGGAAGCAAAAGCAGTTTTGCTAGTATAAGCTGTATCTGCTCTAGAACCTGGTCGTTGTTTCAGGACACCTTGTTATTTCACTGGCAGAGCTCTCCTCGTGTAGCAGTGCTAGCGTTAGCCCTCGCTGTCCGAGCGAGCTAGGAACACCTTCCACATCCTTCATAAGCAGAAGTTTGTCTAGCTGTTTTGCTCTATCCTTTTATTTCCGATGTCCAGGCACAGCTTTCTCACCCGGGGGCTCAAGTCTCCGGAAAGAGTCTTCAGCTGGTGCAAATCATTTTGGGTGAACTGACTCACTTCCACAGACCACATCAGGGAGACAGGCCTTCTGGACCTTTCTTTCCCTCTTCCATTACCTGGTAGGATGGGGACTAGCTGACAGCTCGCAGCAGCTTCTGCCGGCAGCTACTACTCAGTTCTGTTTAGGCCTACGATATTACTGAAAACAGGCAGGAAACCAGCCCTTTCCTGCTCCTCCAGATGCTAATCCCCTGGGACTGGGCTCCTCTGCCTCCTCCCGAGCCCGCGCTCCCCCTGCACCTTCCTTTTTTACTAAGAAAATGTAATCCGTGTCTTCCACATCCAGGACAGAGGAACAACCCTCCCAAGCCATCCCTAACTCCTCGGCAGGACCAGGAAGGGAGGAAGTGAGACGGCTGCAGAAGGACCCTGAGCCGGAGCCCAGGAGCAGCAGCCAGGCAGCGCGGCTTACCCCCGGTGGCGGAGCAGGTAAAAGCGGTCCGGCCAGGTGCGACAGCGGGGGCGAAGACCCGCCGCCCGGGAGCCGCTCGCTCCCCTTCCCGCGGGCGCGATGCCCGAGGAGGGCGCGCAGGGGGGCACGGCGGGCCGGAGGCAGAGACCCGCTCGCCGGGGACAGCGCAACCGGCGTGCGAGAGGGAGGGCCCAGTTTGTGCCCTGCGGCCACTTGGTGCCTTCCCTGCCGGCACGGAGAGGCGATAAAGCCCGTCTAACGGCCCCCCGCGGAATCCCTCTTCTGCGAGGGGAGTCCCCGGCAGCTGTGGGCCGGGGTAGCTGGCTCCCTGCCATCCCCCCGCCGAGCCGGGGAAGTGCGGGCAGAGGGAGGTGTGGCTGCCGGGGCTCCTCAGCCATTG
>Ga0181612_183711_pt1 | contig 12712 bp, 7 predicted proteins | sample HoacroProtozoa21_FD_119630 | JGI IMG/M metagenome (GOLD analysis project Ga0181612, IMG submission 119630) | Hoatzin crop microbial communities from Cojedes, Venezuel. Combined Assembly of Gp0051906, Gp0051904, Gp0051908 | reverse complement strand
TAATGCATCACTTCTTACACATTATTGAAATAGAGTAGTTTTATGCAAAGGTCAGCTGTGCTTAGTGTCTGAAATGTTCCAGTTTTTATTATGCATATTTGGGGTTCCTCTTAGGAATCAAGCAGAGAAAGAAAACAGCTGGGTTGCAGTGAATATTCACCATTTTAGCTGTTGCAGCAGGTCAGGTGTCGGAATGTTACTGTCTTATCGCATGACCAAAATTCTAGCCTGCTGGTTTGATGTGGTGGACCTAAAAGTTTCCCTAGTCCAGAGCCAGAGGCTCAACTTAGAAGTCATTGGTGTCTAATTTTCTTTCTGAGCTGTGTAATTTGAATTCTGCATAGTCATGTCTTGTAAGCATAATATGGAAGAAAACTGGAGTAATTAGGTAAGTATCCTGCTTTTATAGGTTTTGGACTCCTCTGCTAGCTTTGGGTTGGACAAGTAACTTAGGAAGACAAGAACTGTTTTGCAGAAATAGAAGTGAGAGATTTTTAGCTGAACGTCTATTTTCTGGGTGTGGTTGAGCTACCCTAGACAAAGATTTCATGTTCCCCAGCATAAAAACAAGGCAGATGGAACGGGAGAAGGTTAGCCCAGAAAAGAGGGTGCTTGTGATAGAGACCTGTTAAAATCGTATGGAGAACTGAATAAGGAATTGTCTTTTCCAATAAATTAAGTGAAGGTTGTCATATGAAATGAGCAAGCAGCAGATACAGGACAAGTAAGATGTCTCACACAAGGTGGTCTAACGCAGGAAGGCTCTCTGCCATGGGGTGTCCCAGCTGCTAAAAGCTTACACAGACCAAACAATCTTCTGGACAAGTGTGTGGTAGAACTGAGGACTATGGCGTGGGGTGATACTGCTTCTGGTGTAGAAATGCCAGTTCACAAATGCCTGGAGGCTGGAAATGTGTTCTGGTGGTTTATCGCCGTGTGTGTCTGCTCATGGTGACTGCCAGAGGGTCAAGGTCACTGAATACAGAGCCAGCTGGACCGTTGCTCCGAGCCAGCAGGGCTTTCTTACATGTAGGTGAAGAACTTAGCTGAAAGCCAGGGCAGGGCAGTACACCATCTCCTCTCCCCTGCTGTCATCTGGGTTTCTCTTGAGTTAAATGTGCTTGAGCTGGACTAGAGTATGGGAGACAGTAAAACTTGTCCTGAAGAGACAGGCATCAGTGTTGGAAGAAATGTGTTAAGTTCTAGCAAGGCACTCGGTGTTGCAAAGGTGTAGAAAACTGAAGTAGTTCCTTGTGCAGGTGACTTATTTTGCTGTACTTTTAACCAATGACTTTGGTTTAAGCCTGTTATTTCACTGATTTGGTGATGCATGCTCCACCCTTGCTGTTTGATAGTGTAATGATCTAGCTGTTGGAGTTGCTCATTCTTAGTAAATACTTGCGTTGTGTATATCTGTATCCATCTGTGTCTGGCTATGCAGCTGTAAGAAGCTTGTAAAGTGACCTGCAGGACTTTAAATGTGTATATACATATATATATGTATTTAAATAGTGTCATGGTCTGAAGTGTTGAAATGAGAACCTGGGAAGTGAACGAGCTCTTTGACAGGCGAGCAGGGGCAGATGAGGCTGGCAGCGGAGGCTCGCTGCTGTCAGCACCAGGGCCGGGTGAATCGCCCCGGAGACAGGCCAGTCCTGCTGTTCCAGCCTAGCTCTCCGCAGGCCGTGGGTGTGCTGGTTGTGATAGCGGCTGCTGCTCTGCCTTCAGCACTGGACGCTGGAATAAGATGGTTCATGTGCAGCTTTGTCAGCCAACCATTCCAGCTCCTGACTTAGTTTTCAAAGCATCACCTTTTCAGTTTATAAATCATGCAAACTTAAACATAATCTGTGCTTTGTTGTTGTTGTTGTTTAGAAACCCTTATATTGCATTTAAGTCATGTTTAAAGCTTTGTTCTGCACTCATGGGATGGAAACTTCAATTTTCATTTTTATTGGAAGTGGAGAATCTTGGGTAATTGCTTGACTTCAGGAATTAGGGCTTAAGGAGAATGCTAAATATCATGAGACTTGTGATAAAATCGTAAGAGCGGGCAGCGCTGTATAAGCCACTGAACAGCTGTCAGATTGTAATTGGGTTTGATCATTATCAGCTTGAGCCAGGTTTGCGCAGGTTACCAAGACATGAAAAGGCGCGTGTACCATTACCAATTCCTCGAGCTACTCGGTCTTCTGACAGAACAGTTCTTTGATGATGGTGATATGGAGTGATTGGGCATTTTTTTTTCTTTCCTTCACATTTTTTCTCTTCCCTTTACAGTTTAATTTGCCCAAGCTCAGGTTATCTAATGCCTGGACCAGGCATTCTTCCCACGTGGAGAAGTGATCTAGGCTGAGTATCGCCATTGGTCCTGGAGGTTATGGTTTGCCTGGTTCCTTCTGATTCTGGAGAACAAGGAAGTACTTTAATTCTAGATGCTGTCTCACTTTCTGAAACAGGTTGTTTTTCTGTGGAAATGCTTGTCTGTTCTTGTAACTTTCTATCTACAAATTTTGAAGAAATAAAATATTAATCTGGTAGCAAGAATGTCACCTTGTGGAGGCTGCTAGGGTACAATGACATTTGGGAAGACCGGGAGTAAAGTTTATTAATAATTTCACTCATTACAGACTGTTGCCTTCAGATTATCACTGGAAGTGCAAATACATGGTGGAGTTTACACGTGGCAACATTTAAAAATCAAGGTTCAGATACTGTAATTGTGCAATGGAGTTGCTTGAAATTATTTAATAGAAGAGCCATACAAAAAGGTTCCTCTTACTCTGATTTTATTAATAATGTGTTTTGCAATTGGCTGGAGACATTTGGCTGACAACTTTTCTTTCAGTATGTTGTGGAACAAATCAGTAACCGAACAAGATTTCATCACTGGAATTATGCTGTACATCAGGGCTGCTAAGAATGTCACAGTGACAAGGAGATCATGTAGCCCTTATTTCAAAAGTAGAAATTAGGGAATGGAATAGCATTTTTTACCTGTCAGCAGACGTCAACAGATAGTAACAGAGATTGGAGCAATTGTGCTTTTGAAGGAGAGTGGCGTGTCCATCGGAGCTAGTTAATTCATTCTTTTGATCAATCCTGATGTATTTTTCTCCCTTTATTGAAGAAGCAGTACGAACACATGCTCACTGAAAGGCACTTCAGTCTTCCAGAGAATTTCACAAGAGCAGTTTATGAAACAGCCAGCCCTTCTTGTCAGTGAGATTTCTCTTCCTGCTTCTACCTATTAGTTGCCAACATCGTATTTTACCTTGCAAATGTTGGATGCTGGCTCTCTAGTTCTGTTCACCTTTGCTTCCCCTGCAGCCCCCGCATCTGATTGGGCTCTCGGCTCCGCAGTTGCCTGGCTAACTTGCTTTCTGCCTCATTTACTCCCCAATGGCCGCTGAACGACGTTCCCTGAATTCAGGGCCGGCGCAACTTTGTGACTGGCTGCTCAGGATGCTGCAGCAGCAGTGCGTTTAGTGACTTCTCTTTAAAAATGCATAGCCATATATCTTTTGAATTGTAAAGCGAAATTTCATTAGCTTCACCGGAAGGAAGAAAAGAACGCCGGGGAAAAAATACACCACTGAGGCTACTGTAAGAAATTGTAGCTAAATGATTCAGCATAGTGGAGCTAGTGCTGAGTATGGGTAAGCATTGGTACACTTGCTGTGGGCCTGACTGAAGCTGAAGCAGAAATTCATGGTTACCTGATAAATCCTGAACTTTCATTACAAATACCAAACCAAGCCCCATGTTGAGTGAGTCACTTGTGTTCTTTGGTGATGTGCACTTGAAGAAGTGTGTGCCAAGGTTTTGCAGAGGTTTACATTTTTTCTTTTTTTTTTAACTGATCTGAGCCCTGCTTTAGAGTAAACCTAGGGCAACTTGAGACCACTGGCAGTCCCGCTGACTGTCTTAAGAGTTTTCAGCTCTTTTCAGTGTGGTGCTTGCAGTGGCCCTGGACACAAATTAGGGGTGTGAGCTGTGAGTGCTGCTCCCTGTCAGCTGTTTTTCACTGTGCAATATTGTGTTATTCAGTCCTTAGTGGCTCAGAACTGAGAGTCTCGGACTGATTCCTTGCTCACCAGTACACCTGCATCTTCGTGGGCCCCCATTAGCCTGGTGATCACTGATATTAAGCCTGTGGAAGGATGAACAATTGTGGGATTGTGGGGTTTCCGTGTGTGTGGTTTTTTCTTTTCTTCCTCGTGTTTTTAAGGTTCTGCTCAGTCAGAGCTGTCTTTTGCAATGGAGACTTGTATGGACAGATGGCGGTGGGGTTTTTTCCATGTGCTTATTTGTAATGTCTTTTTTCCATCATATTTAAGACCCTTTTTAAAACCCTGGGTGGATGTGTCCTGATTCTCTTGAAGTTCAGGGAGAGCACTGTGATTGCCTGCCTTGTGTACTGCCTTAACAAGGAACCCACTTGATGCATGTATCTCACCTGTTGTTTTTATCAATCTTCTCACCTAACTAAAAGTTCTACATCTGCTTCCAGAATCCCAGTTTCTTAAATGTTGGAAAGTAGTTGGCATTTTTGCCTTAAAGGTCCTGTAAATACCATGCAAACAGCAAAGAAACAAAATGCTACGTAAACTCAAATAATTTTGCCTTAATTCCTTAGCTAATTGGGCCAACTAATACAGTAAAATGGGGGCTGAGATACAGCATTCATGTGCTTTGCTGTGTTCTGCAGACTTCTGATGTAGAATTTTAATGTTGGTTGTCTTATAGGTGGCATGTTACTTGAGAGCTCACCGTTGAAGCCAGATAGCTGCCTCTGCGTGTTTTGGAGGAAGGCAGAGACAACAGAACTGGGCAGTGATCTCGGTTTTTGATGGTTTCTTTTGAAGGAGGCTGAATTTGAGACAAACTTGGCACTGCTCCATAGCAGAGGAACTTGCAGTGATGCTGCAGTTTTGTTGGTGCCACTGCCGACACAAAGGCTAAAACAAATCAAAATGAACTGAGAGGAGCAGATGGGGCAAGTGAGAAGTTGGGAAATCATTCAAAGTGTTAGACACCGAACGATTTCAATTTTCCCGAGACAAGCGAGTGCTGTGGCACAACATGGCTCTTTTTGACACTCAACACACGTGAGACAGTTTTGGAACAAAAGCTGCATCAGGTGTTCTGTTTCCAAATTTTCCTGCCAGAGGGAGAGTGTTTGCATTTGGCAAGGATGTCTGAAAGGGAGGTGGGTGGTGAAAATAAGCTTATCATAAATCCTTTCAGGTGTTTTGTTGACCACGCCGAGCATAGTGTGTCTGTACAAGACATGGGTGAAGCTCCTCCTGAGACAAAAAGTGGAATATTACGGATATCACAAGGCAGTGGGAGTACAAGAATTCAAACATAGCTCCTTTCTTCTGAAAGCGTTGTCTGGATTTTTATGTCCTACTTAAAGGATACAGTTTTCCTGTAGGATGGGAGTGCGCAAAGGAGTAAATTGTCCACATTGATAAATATGAGCGTTGGAAATTTGGTCGTCTTCACTTGTGCAAAACCCAGGCAGTAACCCTGGGAGATGGGACAAAATGGCTCTGTCTCCCAGGCTTTTCAGTCCTTAGTGATGGTTTTGCCTTGTGCTAGCCGTGGGTTTTGTTGGGTGCCACCTTCCTAGAAGCTCAGGTAAGCGTTTCCCCTGCTTACGCTCTTTAAAAAAGATGCAGTACTGAAAAGCCTAGAGAGTGGGGAGACTTGTAATTTTGAGGGGGTAAATGCTAAGGTCCGAACTTCCATGCTCTGACAGCATCACCTGAGCTACACTTCATCATGAATCCACAGAAGTTCCTCAGAATATGCGACCTCTGTTCTCCTGTAACATTGCTCTTCTGTTTAAGATTCCCCTTTAAGGGATTTGGCTTCTTTTAGAAGTAGGGAAATGAGATACAAAGAATTCTGTTCCCATCCGGTAATTGCAGCCTAAACACGATTTTGCAGTATTTATTGTTTATAACTGCATAAGTAGGCTGTAGATAATTCATGCTTTAAATGCTGTGGGGCACAGAGAAGTTGGGAGTAGGAAAAATGTGTATGATAAGGCATAGTTCCAGCAGAAAGAAAAGGAACTTAAAAAGCAGTTGGATTCTTTCCATCCACCCTACAAAGAAGAAAATTGGTTTGCAGGAAATATAGGTCATGGCACTGTTCTGGCATCTTGATGTTGCTGTTTTGTAAGTACAGTATATTGCTGGCAGCACAATTTGGGACTCCCATTAGAGCTGTTCTTTGCTGTCAGACTTAAAGGCCATTTAATATCCCTTATCTGATCTAATGCACTCCTTCTCACATAGACAAAGAAAATTTAGAAGGTAGTGGATTTATTTTTTTTTTTTTGTAAGTTTGGTTATTGAAACCCACTTTGAGGACTATTCCTGCTGTTGCACCCAAAAGCCAGTTACTTTACTAAGGACCTAAGGATCAGGGATGCACCATGAATGGGGCAGCGAAACGAAATTCTTCTTCTCTCTCCATCGCAAAACACAGAAGAAAATGAAGCCTTGTGTTGCTGTGCCACAGCATTTTACAGGTATAAGATTATTACTGGAGAAAAGCCTTGGCTTTTTGAACACGACATTCATCTTTGATTAGGAGGTTAAGCTAATTTCTTTGTGTTAGGAAAGGTATTAAAGGCAGATGTGTTCTGTGAGTTGGGTTGTCTGTGGTGTTCTCCTTTTGTGTCCAGCACCAGGACAGAGTCTGTGGTGTTTGCAGAACAGGAGAACAAGGCTGGCGATAACTCTGTGGGGAAGGGAGGCAAAACTGCTCCCGTCTTGGAAATCATGGCACTGAAATGTCAATGAAGTACGTGATTTTTCTGCGTAGTTGTGTACGACTGGCTGCTGTGAACAATGGAGAGGTCAAGATGAAAACAGAAGGGTGGACAGGATATCTGGGGGAGGAACTGTAACTACGCTGTGGTTTTTGCTTGTTTGCTTTTGAGGTGCAGTGCAGTGGCATAAACACGAGGACGTGGTTCTTCTCTGCAGCCTGCTGCGGCAGTGCTCGCTCTCTGCTGTTCTTTTCCTGTTTCACCGGAAGGCAGGTAGAATAATGATGTTCTGATGCAATGTGATGCGGGGCAGCTTTGAAGAAGGCTGGAGACAGATAGATAGATATATGTGAATACATATTTCAAGTTGATTTGAGGTGTTCTTTGTATTCTCCAGCTTTCATAAACTTGGGTCCACCTTACGGTGGTAGGGATGCAGGCAGCCTTCTCATGTCTATCCTACAGCACTTCTGTAGCTTTAGAAATTACATGCTGCGTATAAATACACCTGACATGCTGAAACTGCTTCATATTCTCATGTGTTTCTTTTTAAATATTTTGCTGCAAATGAGACTGGATGTTAACAAATCCATGGAGTCAGCTGAAATCAGGGTCAGCCTTGCCTCTCCCTGGCCCTGTCCTGTGATCCCCTGGGGCTGATGCAATTTGTTGCAGGTACAGGGCTCTCCAGCTCGTTGTACCAAGCAGAGCTGCAGTGAATTGAAACCCGTTTGTTTCAGCTGAAGTTCTAGCAAGTCGTTGCTGCTCAATCTGAATATTTTCAGGCGTGACAAAGATACAAGAATGCAGCTACAGGTTTTTATTGCTGCCCCAATGTATTTCCAGTGTGGTGTTATTACTTTGGAGTTCATTAGGAGCGAACAAAAATAGGGGAAGGCATACTGCTTGTAATGCAGCGCTGCACAGCACGGCTCGCTCTCTGCTGCCTGATGAAATGGCTGGGCCTTGGAATAAGCAGCGTCGCAACAGTTTGCTCTGCAGCTTGCCTGAAGACTTCCCAAACCCCTAACTGCTTTCATTCAGTATCTGCTGGTACACTTGGATAAGGAACAGGCTTATTTTTTTTGAACAGGCAGTCAGGAAAATTTCCTGTGGTGACAAGCAGGTTTTTCTTTTGGGTTGATCTAAGTATCAAACCAGTCTTATTGTGTCTTAGTTTCTTGGTTTATTAGTTTCTTCTTGTCATTTAAAGCAGGATTTGGTGGACTGATTCCCTGCATCCTAAACAGGGGGTGTGTGTGGGTGTGCGCACATGTGAGGGTTTTTGGGTTTTTTAATCAAAAAACTACTTGGTGGATCTACCCTTGCTGTGGCCTGCTTCAGTGGGAATGTGGGGTACACTGGAGTGCTTGAACGTGTCACTGAGACACTGACGCTTTTGGCCGGTTGCCGTTGAGTCATCTGACTTGGATGTCATCTAGAAGACCAAGGTTAGAAGCTTGAATTCCTGAGAATCATAGGCGAGGAGTAAAGAAAATAGTTTGATGGGAAAGGCACTGCATAGGATGCATAATGAAGATGTGTTGAAGACATCTCTCAGTGATTGCTTTCAAGCAATGATCATTAAAATTCCGTGTTCTGATGGATATCCCTTCTTTGAAGGTGTTTCAGTATTATGAGGCTTGTAAATATATTCTTCTTCAGATTTTAAAAAATCCAAACGTAATACCTTTAAAGATGTGTTTGTTTTTATTATTTTTTATATAAACATGTAAAAATCAGCAAGCAGAACACCCTAGCAGTTGTGTGTATCTGATTGAAATGCATAGATTCTTATACATAAATTATTATTGCATGCAGTTGCACGAACAAATGGAAAAACTGGGTTTAGGACCCCTTGAAAAGAATCTATTTCTGTTAGATGTGCATATCATTTAGATATATGCTTGTCTATGCAGTGTGTAATTTTTCACTGGCTCTTCCAGAGGTAATTTTTGGAAGGCGAAATGCGCTGTGTGAATATGGTATTTCAAATTGTAGAATGCTTCCATGAGAAAATATAGGATTAGTCGGCAAATAATCTCTTCAAAGGCCTTATTACAATTCTGAACTCTCAGATGGCTTGGCTAGTCTTCGCTATTGCTTTAGAGGGACAGAGAATGTTAAAACCATTTACATGTATTGTCACAAAATAATTTTATGTGGTTGATCCTGCCTGACATGATGCTTTGCAACATGATGGAAAATTCATAAATGTTTTCTTCAATGTGATGCTCAAGCAGCACTTAAAAGTGCTCATTTCTTTAAGATTTATTTTCTCTTTATATCCAAATCATAGATTGTGGTCAAGTGTTCATTTTTATGGTATTTACAAGAAATTGGTTGAGCCAGCTTGTTCGTAACACCCCTCCCTCTCCCTCCGCCCCCTGCCCAGATACATCCTTGCAGCATCAGGGAACAAAGAGTTGCAATTCTGAGTCATGCTCAGATTTGATTTAAGAATACATTTTCCCGTAGTAAATTTTTGAGAGGCTGGGTTGTTCGTGGTCGAAGAATCTAAGGTTGTATCCATTAGATTAAAGACAAGACTGATGGTTAGTAAGTTTTTCAGCTGTTTAATATTTTAATTGGGGATCAAGTTCTTGGTCTTGTATTTGCAAGCTGTGTGTGTGTCTGTCTGTCTGTCCCTGCCCCTCTGCTCAACCCACAGGTACCTAGTGATCGTCTTCCCTCTCACTTCTCATTCCCTTAGTGGCAAAGCATTCCACTTTCCTCTTTGCATGGACTGGGAGTTTGTCAAAGATAGTCTGCTTTGGGTATTGAACTCTTGGAAGAAGCTCAGATTAATGGGAAAATCTGTCTAACCAGTTCATCAAGCTGTATTGTCTGTTTGGGCTAGATCACAGAAGATTGAGTTGTCCTTTAGAGCATTAGCTATGGAGTCTTCAGTCTGCCTGTGGGAAAGCATGCTGCTGGATCCCCAGGCTTTAGCTTTAACTGCAGGCGTACTGGATGGAACGAGACCTGTTCAGGGGTTGTGCTGAAATCTGACGGCTGCTGGTGGAGCAATTGTGGTGTGGTAGATTTCTGCTCTGTCTATTCACCCAAGTCTAGCTGAAGCATAGAACGACAATGTGCTGGTATGTGTGTCATGTCAAAACTGAAATGGGATCTCATGGTTTCCGGACTGGAGATAGCCACTCAACATCTCACAGTACTGGTGATGCTTCAGGATTCACGTGGAATTGCTGGACTTGGATCAAGAGTTTACTGCAGTGAGTGGCTTGACTTTCATAATCGGTCAAGTCTGACCATTCTGGATAATAGCATTTAAGGTTGGACTGGTGGAGAAGTATATGGAAAATAAAATGCTGTCCGAGACTGGCCATAACTCCCAATATGTGAGGTGAGCCCTTGCTTTTCTGTTAGAGAATTCCTCTGTGGTTGTCTCTCTTCCCTCCAAAATGGAATTGGGGTTTTACTGGAGCCTTTAGGAAGGATATTCTCAGCTAGCCTGTTCTACCCTTTGGTTGGCTATTTTGATCTACCATTGCTGACAAGGCTTTTTAAAGTCTTACAGATCATGTTGGGTTATATGACAGAAGAAGTGTGGAAGAGAACATGTGTTGGGTGTTGATGGCGTCATCCTGAATCCAAGCCTGACAAATTATGCATTTGGAATTGAGCTCATCGGGAGCCCGAAGCACCCATTTGTCCACTGGCACTTAGAAGAAATCTCCCTGGTTTTGTTCCTGGTTTTGCTGCCTCGGTTAAGGTGACTTGCTCTCGTGCAGTGTGTTCTCCTCGACAAAGCAGATTTCGGGGACTTTGGGGAGGGGGGGGGCAGACCAACTGGCTGTCAGAGCTGTGTAGGATTCAGACTCTTCCTGCAGTTGCTTTAGTAGCTTTACTTGCTCGGATAACACGTTTGTTTTAGTCTGTCGTTTTGTGTCTTGGCCTTTGTGTTCTCCTTGCAGGAGTCGTGCAGCTCGGGGAGCCCTGCGTGCACACCGGCGCCGGTGATGTAGCTGTGCAGCTAATGCTCCCTTCGGGGGGGGAGTTGTAGGAAAGGTTGTGCTGCGAGAGCTCTGAGGAACAAAGCGTGTCACACGTCGTCGGGCTGGACAAGTGTGGGGACGGCACGTTGACGCTGTTACACAGCCCCTGTCTGGGTGCCTGTGACCAGGTGACGAGACTGATTTTTCACAGAACTTCAGCTGCTTTTCACAAGTTCACGAGAATTTATCGGCCTACGCACCTAGAGAGCGCGGTTCTTTTCGAACCTCAGTTTGTGTTAAGTGCAACTGATGGTTTAAAAGGTGTCTTCACAATAGCTGAACTGGTTCAGAAATTCAAAGGCATCCAGACCATTTGGTGACCATAGTGAGCATAGCAGGAAATTTTTACTAAATTTGGGATTGTATTTGTTGAGATGCACCAGAAAACGAGTTCATAATCTGGGTTATTCTGCAATGGAAATAATGTGGCTAGCAAAACAGCCTTAATGAAAATTTATTCAAGTCCCATGTTTTCAGGTATTAGTCAGAAATGTCTTGTTCTGTCAAGTAATAAGGCTGCTTGGTTCTGTTTAGGTAGTCTCTTTGGACAAAACCAATGTGTTTGAGGGCGAGATGGGCCCTGCAGTGAGTGTGAGGGGAGCAGCGCTGGTGGCCTCAGCCAAGGAGCCTGGTCGGTTCCTGGCACAGCTTTCGGCCCGTGCACAGGCTACAGGAACCGTTTTTCTGGATCTTGTCCCATTTTTCTGGTGTGAATCTGTAACCTGGATTAAAAATCTGGTAACAAGTGAAAAAAGTAAATATAAAAGAAGTGGAGAGGATCCTGTGTGAAGCAGAGAAAGGTTCCCTTTCTGTGCTGGAGTCTGACTGATGTGGTAGTAGTGCTGTCACAACCCGATGTAGGGATCCTCAAGGTAAACGGCACGGCTGGATGGGCTGGGCAGTGACATCAAACCTTGGGTAGATGGTGTCTATGAAACCTGCTTCTTCTGTTTGTTTTCCCATGATGTTTCTTCAGCCTTTTTCAGTCACCAGTTTTCACTCATGATATTCACACAGACCAGTTTTGGCCAGCAGACCCCTGTTCACCCTTCTCAATTCACTAGGCATAACCTTGAGCCAGTCTTTGTGAGATCAGGCATTTTCATCTGATCTTTTGTTTCTTTCTCGTCTCCGTCTTTGCCGATGACGCTTGCTGAGGCTGGCGGGAGCCTGTTGTAAACCTGCGTCGCCTCTCATTGCGGCTGAGACCAGCACCGCTGCATCGCCTCGTTCCGTGGTGCAGTTCCTGGCCATCCTCGGGCTGCTGTCGTGGGGAGCTTGTTATTGGGGTTTGTGACCTGGGGATGACGCTGGGATGCCATGCTGCTGGGTACGCAGCGAGCAGCTCTTGCAAGGAAAGGCTTCTTTTGGCCAGGGCTTGTGACCACACCTTTTTGGCTACTGAGACTGCCGACTTGTGTTTTCTGTGCTGCAAGCTCGTCTGAATTCCTGCTGTAAACAAGCACTGAGCTATGCTGCGTCTCGCTCCCCGCGCTGAGGCTGGTGTGGGGTGTGGTGACCTTTTCGGGAAGCCCTGGACTCCGCCGAGATGCCTCCCTGCCACCAAAGATCAGTTGCGTGTGTCAGTTGTAGATAGTTCATGGCTAATATTTTTGGTAAGGTTGTATTTTATTACTTTTCAAATTTACCGCTGGTCAGACTTTCTTTTCCAAGATGAGGAATAACTGCTGTGGCTGCATTGATTGTGGTGTATTTCTAACTTGCAGAAAGATGCCTGCAGCTCAGGGTAGGCACGCTTTAAAATGTGTGTTTATGAATTTAAAATTACAAACACTTTTTTGTTTGGTTCCCCCCCCCCCCGTAAGCCCTTTAACGGTTTGTCCTTTCCCCTCCCCCACAATAAACACAGTTCCGGTGGGGAGGGCGTTTTTTTTGGTTCTAT
>Ga0181612_172777_pt1 | contig 12712 bp, 4 predicted proteins | sample HoacroProtozoa21_FD_119630 | JGI IMG/M metagenome (GOLD analysis project Ga0181612, IMG submission 119630) | Hoatzin crop microbial communities from Cojedes, Venezuel. Combined Assembly of Gp0051906, Gp0051904, Gp0051908 | reverse complement strand
TTGTGTAACACTAGTTATAATAGCTTTTATATTGTGTTTAACTTTACCAGTATTTTTATAACAATGAGGTTTATCTATTAATTGATTATAATCCTATAATTAAAATATAGGCCCAACCACAGACTGTAAATACCCTGGTTAGTCTTAGAAGAGCCGAGTGTGTTAGAAGGAGAAAGGTGAGTCTTGCTGCACTCTGCCTTACACTGCTGTCAGACCATAGCACCACATCAGAGTTAATCTTAATGCCTTGGAGCTGTATGCCGTAAAAACTCTATGATCAGTGCATTTACATTCTAGTTCAATCCCCTGGATTCCAAAATGTTCTTGAAGCTAAATTTATGGTGTGTGTTTAGCTGTGTGCATTTTAGACTCTCTGTCCCTGAACTATGGTACTCCGTCTCCAGCTCCCTCCAACAGGTGAGTATTCTTGAGGGATGTCTGAATTTAGTGACTGTTTCTTGGTTGACATCCATGCCATTCAGGCTTCAGTTCTCATTATTTTTTCAGCAGTCTATGTAACATTGAATAAATTTTTGTATTTCCATAGTTATTCAATGTAATTGCGTGGTAGAGTTTTGACTTCATAGCTGTAGAGTATATTATTTCCAGCAGATTAAGAGAATTCTAAGTATAAGAAATGCAACAAATCAGCAGTAAGTTTCTGCATGAGTGATTTTGCTTTCAGGTAGGCTTGTTTTTGTGAAAATGTTAAGAACTACTGAAACCTTGATTTTGCAAATAATTATGGAATGGGAAAAATTTGTTAAAAATTTAAGTGTGGATTTTAAGTATGGTGAATAGTGAAACTTGTCCAGACTGAACTTGAACTTGTCATAAAATGATGAGCAACTAATTCTGCATATTACAGTTAACATTTTGTGCTACTGTTACAATAGAATATCTGATTGATACACCTGAAACTTGTACAGTTTAGAGGAAGGGTTTTTATCTGGTGTGATAAGGGACTTCCTCCTGCTAGTTCCTTGTTTGTTTTATTACTTGTCTATCAAACTTACCAAGTAGTTCTAGGACACAGCATGAAAGCAAAGTATCATATGAGAATTTTTCCCCATATAGGCATGAAAATGACCTGTAATCTGCATACTTGGAACTATTTCTCAATATTGGAAATGATGACAGTTCCGTTCCGGTTTTAACGTTTGATATATACAGAATTTGTAAAGAAAAGAGTCTTGCAATCATAATGTGATATGAGACTTGTTGGGATGGGGATTTAGATGAGGTGGTGTAGAAATTTTCCTAGTAAACCCCTAATTAATTCAGAGGAAAGTACTGGTGTGCTCAAATGAGAAGCCAATACAAAGAGACAGTATTAATTAGCCTACTTCGACCAGTAGGTATAATAATATTTATTAAACAAGCAACAAACAAAATAACAATAAAGAAGAATAAAAAAAAAAGGCAAAGCAAGCTTTAATTGCACAAATAGCTCTGAGGCTTGACACTTCTCCCTTTAAGTGGCTCCATTGACAAAGTAGGACTGTACACAAAAAATAAATTGAGAAAACTCCAAAAGTCAATAGTTCTGTGGGATTAATGGATATGGGTAACTTCTTCACAGGATTCGTATTTGAGTCAACTGGAACTAGACGTATGTTTTCTGTCATTGATGATTTGTTCATTCCACAGGAAAACTGCCTACATTTTTCTGAGGTAGAAAAACCAAAGCAAAAAAGGAGACTATTTCATGCTGAAAATGCTGAAGCCTGATGCTTCTCAGTTGAAAATAGCACAAAGTTTTGACATTTACTTCCACGTTCTTAAAAAAACAGGCCCCTTCTTACACCATGCCAGACTGAAACGTAGCATGCTAAGGTGAATGTCCAAGAAACACCTTGAGAAAACATAATTTTTGTATTTTTTTGATTAACCAGAAGTTTTTAATATTTTTGTTCTAACTGACCAAAAAAGGTCTATATTTAATTTACCTTTTTGGTGAACTGTCTTGTATAAGATGTACACTGCAGTTTGCACACCAGCATATTCTAAACTGCTTTATTTTGGATCCAATCTGTATCTCTTCTATCCTATGTTTCAATACATACTGAGCCCACAGATCTGTGAGTTTTGCAAGGAAAACTGTAACTTCTATTTTTTATATTGAAAATATTTTCCATTACTTTTATATGAATTAAATAGTGTAATTTTCTTTTCAAAAGGATATGACATACTTTTTTTGAAATGTTTCAAATGCTAAATTTCTGCCTGACTAGGAAGTGTTTGAGTATGAAAAGTGTTCCTGCATTTTCCCAGTGCATGTGTGTTATTCTGATTCATAACTTTTTGAATACTTAGGAGTAAACCAGAGATTTATTGTTTCATGGAATAAGGAAATGACATTTTGGGTTTTTATTTGTTTTCAAATATTTACTTCAGCAAACAATGTTGAAATGAATAATAGACATCAAAGGCTGGAAAATAAACTTATTAAGCCATAATTTACACTTTCCTGAATATGGCGTAAAAGTATCTTGTATATTTATTTGCTTTGTTACTCTTTAAATGTCCTAGATGTTTCAGCTACATACTTTTTAACAATGTGGGCTTTTATAGCCTAATAAATTTCAATATATGAAAGTTTTCCTTGGTATCCCATTTTTATTTTTGTTCTAATTTGAGACTATTATTTCTAATCATTGTAACATCCTGAATAAGAGAGCATGCTTCTTGAGAGATATATATATATATATATACACACTGTTTGAGCATGTAGAGAATTATCCTTTCCTCCTATAATCATCTTATTTCTTTTTGTTCTCTGAGATATATTGCTCCTTTAGTTCATTTACTGAACCTTGTCTGTTGTTCTGATGACTAAAGAATGAAGTTTTATCTTCATTTGTTGATTTATCCGCAATACTCTTAGAAGCAAAGATACATGCTCTATCTTTATCTGTCCATCAGTGAAATACCATGGTTACTGATAGAGACCTTTGCGGTGCCAGGTTGGAAGTATATATCATTGTTCTGTGCTGGATTTGCCCTGCTTACATTTAAAGCTGTAGTTGTGAAATATAAAGCTTTTTGAAGTGATATCCTATGTAAGGAGAATTTTCTCTTTTTGAATACGCCGCTGTTCTCAAAAAACTGGAAATTGCAGAGTGACAGTAGTGATAATTTGTCCATGAATCGTTGTGCTAATCAGATACTCGCAATGGTTTTGATTGGTACAACAGCATTCGTGAAAGAGTTACAATTTTTAAAAGGTAAAACTTGTTCTTTTTCATATTTCTACGTCTCTACTGGGACATTTTTTCACAACTTGAAAATCAGCTGAGGTCTGCCCTAGCCTAGGTGCTTTCTACAAGCCTGAAAGTTAGGGCTAAAGAAACTTTGGGTCATGAAGGATCTGTTTGCTGCAAGAGAGCAGAGTTTTTCTGAGTTAGCCCTTTGTCTTAACCCTTTAACTAACCCTTGGTAGGTTAATAAGGGAGGCAATGAGCTTCCTCAGCAGGTTGCTCTCCTACCTATTTGACTTTATGGTTATGATTTTCCTAAATATAACCTCAGTATTTTTATTCTGAAAGATCAAGTCAGAATCTACATCACAAAACTCTGGGAATATTTCACAGCATTGAAATTTTTTTAAGTAGTTAAGTGTGATGGCAAATATGTGAGTAAAGTGATGGCAGCTATGCTTTTAGACAGCAAATTTTTAAAAAATCCTATGTAAGTCTTTGTCTGACGTGAAAATTATAGTACTCTGATAAAACCAAAAAACATAATTGTTTCCTGAAACTCTGCACAAAATTTGAGATTACTCTGAGAACTATTGATTTTGAAGTTCATGAAGAGTGTCTGTAATCAACATAGCAATTTGACTTCTTAATTAGACTAGTCCTGTGAGAGTTTGGCTCCCCATACAGTAGTTTGTGAATCTAATCATCCAGGCAGCAAAAAAACAATTACAGATACTATCTTTATTTTTTAACTCACAGAGGAGCAAGAACTAGAAATACTGGAGCTGTTGCTTCTCTGATAATTAAAACATGGAGCTGAGTGAATAGAAATGGGAAGAAGAAAAAAAAAAAAGTACCCTGAAGAAGTCTCAACACCACAAAGTGAGATGCTTGACAGCTAACAGAAGCCAGAGAAGGACAAAAGAAACTCTTAGACTGTGCCAAGACTGTGCCAGCAAATACCAGCTACCTGCTGGACTAGTATGCATCAGTTTTCATTTTTTTTTTCATTGCGGATTTATCAAGTCACAGCAAGCCATATGTGAAATTTTGGTTCTGTTATGACAAGTCAGTCAGTCCAATGTCTACATGAAAAAGAAGAGTGAAAAAAAAAACCCCAAAACAACAAGCACGGTCTATTATCAATTCATATCCTTAGATTTGTCTTGTTTCGTATGAACATCAATGTTGGTAATTTGAATTTGTCTTTAGCTGTCCTTTGAGTATGAAGTGATTTGTAGTGAAAATAGCTAGATACAATAGTTAGATAAAACAGTACCCAGAACCTGATTTTTTATTTCTCCCATTTACTCTGTTTTCCAATAGGCTAATTGTTCATACAGCATCCATTTACGACTCAAAGATTTCGAGCTCTGGCTTTGGTGTAAACCTAACAGTGTTGGCAGTTGAACTGTGTACTGTATTCTGCAAACATATCACTACAGTGGCTGAGGGTGTTAGTCTGCCAGGTGACTACCATCTGTCTATGATTTATTATTGCCTTTTCTTTCCTCAGGGAAGAGGTTTGTGCACTGGCTTCCTTCTTGCCATTGATAGAGAAGACTTGGGTTTTAGTTTTGCACTGTGCTTATGTTGAAACTTTGAGTTCCTAAATGACTGAGACAGTTCTGATGATTTCTAGGTAGGTCAGGAGTGTATGCTAGAGACTTTTACAACTAGAAATCCCTGGTTTTGCACAGATAAACCTGTCTCCTGGGGCAGGCAATTCTACTTTGCTTTTGGAATGGAGTTGTTATGTTTGTTTGTTCCAGAGCTCTTTTACGGTCTTGTGGCTTTACTTAAGCTAGATGACTGATCGCTTAAAGTTGTGGCACTTGATACTATGCTACATACAGAGCAGAAGACAAAATTTAAATTCTTACAGGCATCATTGATCTTAATGTAAATAGCCAGGACTCCAGGTGTGCATCTTGACTATGACTGGTTTTCAATTTATTATCTTTTTTTAATTGTTGAATCAATAGAAAGTAGTTATAGGGGTAGGTGTTACCATCAAAAGGCCATCTGAGACATTCAGAGGGAAAAGTATTGATTACTTTTTTGCTTGTTTACATCTTCAGGTTTCCTATTCCTTATTTAGCAGTGATTTTTGTGAGGGACTGTTGGCAGTAGTGGGGGAGGTGTCCACCAGGCTTATTGGGTCTTTCGAGAAGTGTCCAGTCAGAACATTGTTTTTGGATGTAATATACTCTTTGCCATATTTGAAGCAGTTTAATAGTCACATGCTATCATTCTTTTTCTTGATTACACAAATAGAATTTGGATAAAATAAGGATATTCCTACTAACAGCTGGAGAGAGACTTTCAATGTTTGAAACAGCAAATCTGGTGTAATAAGGTATTTTGGAAAGTGTTAACTGTGAACAATGAGTTCCTCTTTAACTAAAAGACACCTGATGGCAGCTCTAAGAATTAGAGCTGTGAATTTGATGAGATCTACCAATGCATGATGCTAGTCACAGGCACAGCCATATGATCATGAAAGCTAACACCCATATGGGCCTGTATGCATTCACTCGCTGTCGCACTCGCTTTCTGGCCCATTGACTGGACTCTGTCTTAGAGGCTGGGAGCAGGCTTTTGCATGCAGACTCTGTAGACCTTTTCTATTAACATTCTGGGTAGGTTTACCTTAGTGTTAACTATGTTAGTGTTCTCAGTTCAGTTCCCTTTCAAGTGAGTATAATGGGAAGATGATTTTCAGCCTCTAAAAATGACGTGGAAAACATGCTTGATGATGTGTCTTGGGGATATTTACTCAAGTGCATCACAGTGATTGAGATTTGAGATACAGAAGTTGATGTCTGAAGTAATTAATGGCAGAAGCCTCCCAGCTTTCACTCTGGGATCCTTAAGAGTATGTTAGCCAGCATGTAGTGCTTCAATGAGGCAGAGTGTATTGGAAAAACATGAGTAAGTAGCAGAGAACAAATGCTGTTTAGATGGTGGGAAGGAATCTACAGAAATTGGATGTTTCTCATAAGAACTTAACCTCAAGTTGTTCCAAAATTGCACATTGGTAGAAACGTTATCTACCTAATCACTGATGAGTCTGCATGTGTGATGGATGCTCTGTTCAGTTTGTTTGCAGTTTATTACCCTCTCTGTATCCTTTCCTGCGGAAAGGGGTGTAGCTGGAGCAGTGTGGAAGAGGGCTTCCTTCCTCCAGATGCTAAGAAATGGATTGCGTAGAAATCTCGGGGAGGAAGGGGGGACTGCTCCTTCCCAGCAAGTAGCTCCCCGGACGTGCCTGGGGAGAGGCTCTGATGGTGCTGGGTGGAGCAGGTAGTCGGAGGCTGTGTCTTAGCTGCTAGGAAGGCAGTAAGATGGGCTTTTGAGAAGCAGGCAGGCTATGTGTCTGTGAGTTCAAGTTTTAAAGGTGATTAGAAAAGTCTTCTGGAAGATTAAAAGGACACTGCCTAGAGTTTGTTGCAAATCAGAGGGTTGCTGGAAGTTCAGGCTTGGTCTTAGACCAGTAAAAATGGACTTGTGCAGGGATGGGGCACGGGGGAAGACGGCTGTGTGCAAAACTTCTCGTTCTACTTACCCTTTAGAACCAAATTTCTTTATTCCAAGATTTCATTCTAGCTGATTTTCAAGAAAATCATGCTACATCGATTTAGAAGCCCTTTTATAGTACTTGATGACTTCAACTTAAAGCAGTAGTGTAGGTAAATCCACTCAAAGCTCTGGTAAATTTGATACGCCAATAGAGCATGCAGTAGCACACTTATGCAGGAAGCAGAGAAACAAATGCTAGACTTTGTTTGAATTGCAGAGCTTACCTTTTCTCTTTTCTTGGTTTTAACACCCTTTTTCAATTCTACTGAAGCCTTCTTGGTCATCAGAAGCCAGCTACAGGAAGAGCTTTACAGAGACAAACTGACGATTGTATTGCCATGTTTTCAGTGGCTAAAGAGTAACTTGAGTTTAGGAAGCGTAGAATATACGCAGTGTAGCAGTGGTTTGAAATGCTGGTATTCTATGAGTATTTACTAGGAAAAAATTCTGAGAAGATCTACATTGTTTGTGCATAATTAAAACAGAGCTGGGCTTTCTTTGTTATTTCGGTTCTTTACCTGAGAATGGGGAAAATAAAAGTTTAAGCTAAAAATGCTTTTGATCTCATGGCAAATTCTTTGTTAAGATTTTTCTTAAAACTATCCAACCACTTTAGGAATTCATGGCATGCATATTGTCTGACAAATGTTACACAGCTTTTCTAGGGGAATTACAGCTTTGGGGCTTCTTTTAATTGATGTAAATGCAGAACTACATCTTCTCTAGCAGAGAAAATCAAGGGTTTATGCAATCGAAGTTTTAAGAGTATAGTATGCGGAATTGTAGGCTGCAGATGTGAAGTCAGAGAGGCTAGCACTGGTAAGAGAATGCTTTGCGTGTTTCTGCTGTTTCAGAAAATGGATTAGCTGAGGCACTAGCTTAAACTTTTTTTGCTCCAACTTTAAGGTAACATTTTCATTGTAAGGGCAGCTTAAAAGTGTGAGCTCCAGTTGTGCTTTCCATAAGTTTTTCGGTAAGACTTTGTGGGTTTAGCAGTGAAGTGCGCTAGGATAGCTAATCTAAATGTGTCAGTGCTACTTCTGAGCAGCATCATCATGGATAATAAATCTTATTTCCTCTTTTCAGAAATCATAGTAGCCAGAGGCTATGTTATGATACCTCTCAAACTTATTCTTTAAATATGCCTGGTGTATTTAATCATCATAAAGAAATAAGTACCTGTCTTCCTTGATCCTGGAAAAAGAATCATTGCCGCAACCTCTTGGTGACTTAGTGTGGAAGAGATGTACGTTGAAATGAATTCAGCAGAGGAAGAAGCAACTAGTGATGATTTTAACTGAGAAAAACATTCTAGCTGGATTCATAGGTGGAAGAAAATGTTTCAGGAAGCAGTAGAATGGCTCCCTGTAGATGTGTAATGAATGAGGGTCTGTAATGGGAGATAGCATATGGGAGCAGGAAGGTATGTATAGTACTTCCTGATGTAGTACTTCCACGTGACAGTCTGCTGGGTGTTACTTGACAACTAGGTACTGTGAATTGTCACATTCATGAGCTATGCAGAACTGAGTTTTCTTCAATTAAATATTAATGTAAACGCTAGATGAATATTCTATTCACAAAGCATCAAAACAGAACATAAAAGGAGGTTATGGAGGAGTAACATAACATTTAAATTGTAAAACAGTCTTCTCATAAGTGTGAAATATCAAGTGAGAGACACAGCTCGCTTCATAGAGAATTACAAACTCTGAGAATATTTTTTATTTTCAGATTCTGAGTGAAATACGATGTCTCTTTTGTATAGTGAATGAGAGTGGCTGGAATTGGGGTTTATCAAAGGCAAAATTCACCAGGACTGGGAAAAAGCTGGTACTTTGAAAAATTTACACACTAAGATCCAAGTGATCACATTATGAAATAATTTTATTGAAAGGCAATGGAGAAAAAAATCACAGAATACTTACTCCTGGAAGCCCTCTTCCCTGTGTGTTTTTTTGTTATTATTGGGATTTTTTTAAGATTTTCTTTGACAGTTGGGCACTAGTGGTGCTGATAAATTATGAGAATTGTTACTTTCAAAGCAACAATCAGACAATAATGAGAATATAGTAGTTCAGTTGCTCATAAAGATGACACTATGCAACAAAAAAGTGGATCAGAACAGGATACTGTGTAAGCACATTGATTCTCGATGTAGGAGAGAAACTTCAAATGAGTTCCCTGTTTTAAAGCCAGAGATATTAATTCTTAACAGAATCATAGAATGTTACGGTTGGAGGGACGCCTGGAGATTGTCCAGTACAATTACAGCGGGGTCACCTAGAGTAGGTTGCACAGAGATGTGTCAAGTGAATTTTGGAGTGTATTCAAGGATGAAGGCTCCACAAACAGTCTGGGTGACATTTTCCAGTGTTTGACCAACCTGGCAGTAGGAAAGATTCTTCCGATGTTTCACTGGAATAGAACACAGCTCTGTATTTCAGTTTGTGCCCATTTCTCTGAGTCTTGTGCCTGGGCACTGTTGACAAGAGTCTGGCTCTGCCTCCCATACTCTTTTCTCCCTTAGGTAGTAAGATCCACACATAGATATGATTCCCTTGAGCCTTCTCTTCCCCACACTGAATGCCCCTATCTCTCTCGGCCTCTTCTCAAACAAAAGATGCTGTGGTCCTTTACTCATCTTCATGGCCCTTTACTGGGCTTGCTCCACTATGTCCATGTCTCTTTCATCTCGGGGAGCTCAGGACTGAACCCAGCAGTCCAGATGTTTCTCACTAATACTGAAAAGATGGAAAGGAGCACCTCTCTTGACCTGCTAGTGACACTGCCAGGTTACTGTGAGCTGCCTTTCCTGTGAGGACCCATTGCTGGCTCATGGTCAGCTTGTCCACCAGGACCCCTAGGTTGTTCTCTGCAAAGCTGCTTTCCAGCTAGTTGTCCTCCAGCCTGTACTGGTGTACTGGTTATTCCTCCACAGGTGCAGGACTTTGCATTTCCCCTTGTTGGACTTCACAATATTACTGTTTTCTTCAGCCTGATGAGGTCTATGCAACCCTTTGCTGTATCAACTACTTTTTTTAGTTTTGCATTATCTGTGTATTTGCTGAAGGTGTGCTCTGTCCCACCTTGCAAGTTACTAATGAGGAGGTTGAACAGTGTTGGTTCTTGTGTTGACACCTGGGATGTGCCTTTGGTGACTGAGCTCCAGCTGGACTGGGTGCTGCTGATCCACAACCCTTTGAGCCCAACACTATGCATCATTTTCATTATTGATCATTGTTGATTTTAGGAGGAGATCTTGATTGGTAGGAACTGTTAGTGTGAGCAAGGATTTTAAGTACACATACAAATATGGCAGACTCTGGATTGCAGAAAGTGATAGTATGGAGTTAGCATAATTCACCTAAAAAGCCAATCAACAGATGCGGAAACCTGGCTTCCTCGGTTCTGAGGCTCATGGAAAGTACTTGCACCTGTTTCATCTGGCTCTAGACCATCCATTGATCTTCCTTCCAGTGTGCTCTTGTTTGCATGGCAGGCCCGGGTGGGAAAAGTTGGAAAGAGAAGACCCCTTCTAGTCGCTCTCTGTCTACATTGAAAAACTGAGATCAGCAGGCATAGCAGCATCAGTGTCATCAGAAGAGCAGCTTAAAAAAATTTGGCCGTATATAGGTCAGAAAGATGCCAAACGCACTAACTGGGAAAATAAATGCATCTATTGCAAAGTGTTGGGTTGTCACAGATGGCTTTTTGTCATTGTTATTCTAAGGTTAAAACCAATGTGGAATCTTCCAAGTATGCTCACGTAAGAGAACAGTTTCAAGAGATAAGGAACAGGGTGAATTTGCTCTGCATATGAAAGATCACAGAATTTCACAAGATGAATATGAAAATAACCTTCTTACACACATTGTGATCCTTAGCACTAACTGTTGAGGTAGTGATACTCAGTGACTAAAATTCTGATTCACAAAATGTATATATGCTAATAAGTGAATGGATATAATGTGTTCATAACTTAGATACCTTTGTCTGTTAGCATCATATTAGTGTAATCCAGATGAATTCTTGTCATCGTGTTCTCTTTTGATTTAGCGAGTAGGAAAGTCAAAAGAAAAACTGAGTGGCATGTAAGGCATCAGATCTAACTGAACAAATTGAATGGAATGTAGTTTCTTCTAATTCATTAAAGGATGTATTTCAACTTATTGAATCTTTACCTTGTTTTGTTTTCTGTGCCCATCACATATTGGGAAGTTAGGACAGTTTCCATAATCATGTGTATGCTTCCATCTAAGTGATAAGTAGAAAGAAGAGTTTTTGTTTGCATATTTGGAAACTTGTAGCAGAGCCCGATAATTCAACACTTCATTCACTGAACACAGATTCAGTTCTGCCTGTAGGAAGTTCTGCTCCTTGGACAGATGCAAGCTGTACCTGAAATTTATATATCAGTCAATAGACAGTAATCTGTGTTACATAAAAGATTTCAGACACAATTCAGAATTACTCCAAGCATAGTTCTTTATATTCCGTATTCCATAAGAGCAAAGCCATGGGACCTCATGCAGAAACCCAGTATATCTACTTTTGTTCATTATGGGACAGTAGTTAAGGATTCAGTGACTCACCTGTTATGGGCATGACACCTGACTTTTATATTGTCATCACTATGATTTGTTTTTGCCATCCTTCAAGCTTAGGACAACAACTGCTGTTTATGTATTTTGTGCTCTTGATTATTGTGTTAAAGTCATGTGAGGAACGTTAATCTGTAAATGCTGTAGGAAGGCTTAGGTTCTGCTTATTATGTTGCCATTTAGGAGTGTGTTAGGATTTTTCTTCATGTGATTATACTGGAATTTGGAAAGAGGAAACCTGCTTACAGTTGTATCCCCTTATTCAAAACCATGTGAATTATAATTAAAAGGACATGTCTAAATTGTCAGACTATAATTAGAGTTGTGCCATGGTTTCGGTTCCTGTACCTTCATTCAGTTCCTATACGTTCATTGTGGCTGAAAGTTTCCAGTTCAGCAAAGAAAATATCCAGTCTTCAGAAAGAGATGTTTGTTTGAATGTGCCTTAGCACCTGCCAATCTTTTAGTGACATTTCATGGCAAAATTTTGGCACAAATCTTGAAATATTTTGCAAACTCGAAGCCTTTGGGGATGTATTGAATGTGAGGTCATTACTCACACTGTGACCATGTAAAATGGTAACTATGGCAACAGCAGAGTATTGGAATGGAGGGTGAGGAGAGAGGCTTATGTGAAAGAAGTAATATCCTTGGACATAGAAAACATCCTTGCAGAGCCTCCTCAGATGAAGATATTATGTGGTTGTTTTATTTATGTGAAGTACTTTTGTTTTCCAATGTCAAGGAAAATTAAACTTCCCATGACTAGTCCTTTTCCAAGTTTATTTTAATTGGTACCACAGTTTCTAATGAGAGGTTTATTTTGTGTGCCCTCATAATTTAAAGCTTGTGGAATATTCTTAGGACTTTGCAGGCATTAAACTGCTAGAATTCAGTGCAGCAAAAACTGAAGCTATAAAAATATGTGGCTTAATGTTTTGGTATTTCTTTAGTTTTATTATATAAATTAGAAAATATTATAAGATCAATGAGGAAAGGAACGATAGCTGTTGAATTTTGAAAAAAATTATGGTAAAGTTACTTGAACAGGTGTGGAACAAAATTACTGCTGTTTTTCAAGGTATTCTAAATTGTAGTGTTTGTAAAAGTTCTCATCGGATTTTGCAACACTTGCGAGACTGTAGAGAGCATCTAGACCTTTTTATATTGTCTCAGATCTCCAGCTTTTCTGATCTTTTTTTTCAACTTTCCACCTTTAGGTAATTCCTGTTCACAGAGCTGGATTTAATTTCTTGTGATTTGTCCCATCAGTATTGCTTCCCATTGAGCCTTTTGCAACAGTAAGACTGGGTGGAAAAAGGAAAG
>Ga0181612_147177_pt1 | contig 12712 bp, 13 predicted proteins | sample HoacroProtozoa21_FD_119630 | JGI IMG/M metagenome (GOLD analysis project Ga0181612, IMG submission 119630) | Hoatzin crop microbial communities from Cojedes, Venezuel. Combined Assembly of Gp0051906, Gp0051904, Gp0051908 | reverse complement strand
TGTGGGTCACCCAGCCCAACCCCCTGCCCAAGCAGGGTCACCCAGAGCAGGCTGCACAGCACCGCAGCCAGGCGGGGCTGGAATATCTCCAGAGAAGGAGACTCCACAGCCTCCCTGGGCAGCCTGGGCCAGGGCTCCATCACCCTGTTCAAACACTGTTAAGAAATTTAGCAAGAAGCCATTGATCCTACATTTTAATTTGTGGTAACAATCCGAAGAAGAAATAATCAAAATCTCCTTTTAATATGTTTACTACATGAAATTATTTCATTTAGCATTTGGGTCTGGACTTGCCTGCTACAGAAGCAGTAACAAAGCTGAGAAGGACCATGAAGAACAGCTTTGCAAATCCAGACGTCAGCCTCCCAGAAAAGGCTGTAACAGCAGTGCCCAGCGTTAGCTTTACCGCTGTCACGCTTCTCTGGTGCGGTGAAGAGGCGCCAGCGCCAGGGGCAGCCTCTCAGTGTACTGCTCCCATGATTTTCTTGTGCAATAGCCTGACCCTGGCAAACCATCTGACAACCATGGGACCCTGGACGGGATCTGGACTTTCCTCAAACCTTTCCTGTTATGCTCCTTTCTTGCTCTCCCTTTCTACGTAATCCACCAGTCTGGCTGCAGAAAACAGCGGGAAACATTTCCCTGACTAAATCCAGAAGTTCTGCTGAAAATGTTGCTCCCTTTTCTGAAGAGAACAGCAGACCACAAAAAACAGTAAAGAGCCAAACAGCCAGCAGAACCAGTTCTACACCTGTATGAAGAAACACACAGAAATCTGAGATTACAGCACACTCATGCACTGTGTCAATGAAAGCAATTAATACAAAGCACATAAGGTAAACGGAGAAATGTGTCCTCCAGTATTCTTCAGCTTGGCAATGTTCATACTATCAACAAAGAAACTTCAATACACAGAAAAAGAAAAAGGTCTCTTTCAGGCTTTTAAAAATCATCAGCAGTTATTCTTCAGCGCTTACCTTAAATCCCCCTCCTACTTCTCCAATCACATTCTCTATAGGCACTTTTGTGTTTTCAAAATGTACTTCACAGGCTGAAACACAGAGTTAATAGCTATGGAATTATTATGCAGAAATATTTAAAAGAAATTCAGGAACATAATTGACTCGTTTTGTAACAAGAAGTAGAGTTTTCCTAACGCGCTGTTTATGACAGAATTACACATGCTTTGCCAAAGAAGTCAGAATTTGGGAACACACTGTAGCTGACATCAATTACTTATGTAAAATATTCAAAATATAATTACTGTACATTGCATAAACACGGAACTATAGTTTCGTCTCTATTTTAAGGAACCAATAGAGCAGTCAAGTCCAAATGATAGACGGTGGCAAACTGTAACCACCAGTAAGCTTAAGAAGAGCCTGTGAAAACTCACTTTTCGATTAAAGCTACTTGGTCAGTGAATCTTCCGAGTAATTTATTTCACTGCATAGTTAGGGAAGCTTCACACGTGCAAAAAAGAATTATACAGTACGGATTGCTTATTAGGAAGGACTCGCAGGAAAAGCTAGGCAAAGAAACACGAAACATACTGCTATATGGAGTAGGTCTGGATTTGCCTATGAATTCAGATGATCTAAACAATTTTAAACAGTACAATAGTAAAACAATTTCTGTTAACAATTTTAAGTGATTCTTACTATTGGATCCTCGAATGCCTAACTTATCCTCAGGTTTCCCATTGGTGACTCCACCAAAATCCCGCTCTACGATGAAAGCAGTGATTTTGTCTTTTAGCTGTCCATCTTTATCAACCACCTCTGTCCTAGCAAATACGGTGAAAATACTAGCAAGGCCACCGTTTGATATCCAGACCTGTTTGGAGAGAGGAAAGATGTATAAAGAATATATTTGTTCTGATGTTGGGAGCACTGTTCTTAAGTGTTTCGTAACACAGAGTGGTGAAAAGTTGCTGCTTCTTCCCTTGGAATTCTGGTGAGTGTTCTGCTACTAGCTTTGCCTCTTGTCAACACATTTCCAAGGGAAGCTGACCACAGAATGGCGAGTTTAGAGCAACTAAAAACATAGGTTGTAACATAGATTTGAACTGAATTAAAATCCATGGTGCATTTTCACAAGAGCTCGTACATCCTGCTACTTAAGGTACGTGAGGGATACAAGGCTAATAGAGACTGCAGACCCACTTTGCCCAAAGTTATTTCAACTCTTGATGAGAAGCTCTCCAGATCGGGCCACATACGTACGGCCTCTCCCAGCAGACGACTTTGACAACTACAGACCAAGTCTGCAATGTACCAGATATTGCTGAGTCCAGAACATCTCTACATTTCTTCAAGATTGTATTTTGCCATTGCTTCTTTCAGCAGAACTGTTCCGAGCAGCCCTATTTCCAATTCCATGTCAAGTTTCCTTTAAAAAATACCTACAAAATCCGGCAGGAAGAATGAAGAGAGGGGAAAACACGGTTTTATGTTTCTTTTCACCCATGCTGTCCCAGAGGGAGCTAATTAACTAACTAACCAACCCTCTCTGAAGCTGAACACTGTGCGCTGGGGATACAGCGACGGAACGGAAGAGTGGCTTTTCCTGTCTTTCTCACCAAGAGCTTAGTGGAGGTCATTCCCCAGACAGTGTGCTTTTCTACTTTCTCTGGCCCTACACTAACATGGGGTGTCTTTTTGACGTGGTCATTCTTCACTAGCTGGAAAGCCTCAGAATTCTGACGCAGCTGCCAAGCTAGCCTCTTACTTAGCAAAACCGACTGACTGCAGTGCTGCAAAAGGCAACGATGCCTTCCATGAACTTGTAACAAAAACCTGTCGTATTTCCAGTCTGGGAGTGGATACCTTGGAGCCATTTAATAAGAAGTATTTCCCATCTTCACTGAGGGTTGCTCTTGTCTGGATGGACGCAGCATCACTTCCACTAAAAAGCAAACAAGTTATTAATGTGTAAAGAAAGAAACATACTTTAAAAAACAAAACTACATCTTTCCCCTCTTCCCATCCCTTAACAAGGAATGTTTACAGTTGTATTAAATAGTAGTATATAGATTTTAGTTTTTAACTAACAAAGGAACTTACTAGATTCAACAGCTCTGAAGAAATCTACTTAAGTTACCCGAGGGGACATTTCTGCTGATCAACACGTGTGTTATCTATCTTACAACCTGACCAGAATGCTCAGAATGCCACGTAAGCCACTTTTTTGAGCTACACATTGAGCTACGTGAACATACAATGAAACTGTCATCCTAAAACACAATCAAGTTTAAAATGTCCAAGTTGTTCCTCAAAAACTCCCACCCTGGTTTTACATGCAAAGTGAAAAAAAGCTCAAGGGAAGTGCAAAATAAACAGGTGACAGTGTCTATCAGTGAGCGCTTGGGCACATCAAATACCTTCTACAGGAGCAAAATTGGCAGGGGAATTACAACAAAGCAACTTGAGTTTACATTCTGCAATTAAAAGTTCATGCCCTTTCTTGACTCACCAACTTACTACACAATGTAACACCTCCTTGGAGGAAGCTTCCTCTTCCACAAATCGAAATGCCCCAAGAGATTACTCCGGGCTCTCAGCTGAAGACAGCCGTGCAGTTCTTGGAACAGCCAGATCACAGCTCGTATTTTAATAGGGTTAGATTTCTAAAATTCAGTTCTAAAAATGATCATTTCTGTGCACTAGGACTAAGGTCTCTAAGAAGACTGAAGTTAAAGTTACTAAGACTAGCCAACTTTTTAAGTACTAGTGGGCTAAACAAAGATGTTAGAGGAATTGCAGACCACTGTTAGCCCTTGTTATTTTCCTGTGAGTTACTTCCAAGTCCGTTACACAGATCATTTTGTTGAAGCGCTAGTTAGATTTTACCTGTGAGTGGGGTAGCTTTTAGAGGGTCAAAACCCAACCTAGGGCTCCTGAATAAAAACCATCACTGATGGCTGGGAGGTATGTACATCACAGCAACACGAAAATTAGCAAGTAAATCAAATGCTCATTGCAAGTCATTCTAGCAGACAAGAATTCAGAAAGGGCAGTTTCAAACTATAGTTTTGTATGGACAAGCGAGATTCAGCTCCAAACATTCAGCTGGTCTCAGTCCTTCACTCAGTTCCCTTTACAATCACGCAGTAAGCCATCTGCCTGTATGGTTTTAAGAAAACTCCACCTCTTCTGCATTAACAGAATTTGCAACATTAGCAACAGTCAATGACTAAACGTAACGTCTTTGAAATGCAGTTGCTGCTACCTTTTCTAAAACCTAAGGAAAGACCAAAATATCCTGCTATTATTTTTGGTAGCTCCTTCACCACAGGCTTCTGTGATTTGGAAAAAGAACCGAAAGCATCCCAGAACAGTCACATCACGTTATTTCTGACATAGCACGAAGTATCCTTTCAATTCATATTTGGTAATGCCAGAAATTAAGTGGATGAATTGCTGGGATGGGAACAATGGTTAGTGATTTCATGGAAACTGCCATGAGCAGCATATTGGGGAAAGATGAATTACATGATTTCAAATGTACCTTTTATTTATTTTTTTTAAAAGACCTATAACCTGAAGCCACAGGCACCAAATAATAAAGATTTAATATATTAACCAATCACTGTAATGAAGATGAAAATAATAAAAAGATTATTTTAGTGTTCTGGTGCTTTCTGCAGCTTTTCTGATTACACAACCAGTACCTTCCAGGCTCAGTGAGACAAAAAGCTGCAATGTGCTCCCCAGATGCCAGTCTAGGCAGGTACTTCGCTTTCTGTTCATCAGTGCCAGCAATGAGGATTCCCTAAATAAAGAATTAATAGAAAACTTTTCAGCATCAACCTGTGTAAAATGAAACGAAGCTGACACGCTTCACCAAGTTCAAGAAGCTTAATTTGCAAATTCTAGGGCACAACAAGGCAGTTTAACAATCAACAGACATTGTTCTTTATCAGACATTAAAATATGTCAAAGCTATCATCACACAGTTGTTCAAGACTGCCTTCTAGGGCGGGTTTCACTGAATTTATGCTGTAAGCGAAGACTTCACTGTTGCTCTGAAAGGCACCGAGACAGTCCTTCCTTTATAATTTGTCACGCACCTTCATTACTACCACTATAATTTTATTTTAATAACCTCAAAAGCAGCAAATTTCAAAGCTCCTAATCACGATTTACTTAGGTTCCAAATTATTTCATCACACAGGCGTTCAACAGCATTCTGTGAGGGTGCACTTAATTATTTCTGTTGTATTTATTTTGTGCACAGCAGGTTTCTTACGAAGGACAAACAAAATACAGAAATACACCACAAAGCTAAATAATCAATGGTTAAGTAGCCAAGATACAGTCACTCAATAAAGTCAGGATTAACCCCAGCTGACCCAAACTGGCCACAGCAGGAGAGTAACAGCAGGTGTGTGTTACCCTACATTTCTCATCAGGCTGCTTTACAAATCAGCTCAGCTCACCAGCCCTGTTCTACAGATGACGAAATTTTAAGATGAGGAATAAATACTTCTTTTCAATTAGCACTGCCTGCTCAGTACCACGAAGAATTTTTTCTTGCTCTAACGAACTTACTGCTATTTCAAGCTTCAGACAACTACCATCCATCCACCACTAAAAAAAGATACCCAAGGCTGTATTAAACAGAAAATGAGTTAAAAATTCACATGCTTGCTATAGCACACTGATCTTGGGTAAGTTTTCTTCTCTAAGCTACCTCAACATGCAGCCTCTTTCAGCTACGAAAAGTTGCACCCTTATGAATTCTCTGCATGGCTGTCCCATCTCCCCACAGTTTTAGCCCTCTGATAATTTATTTATGCCAGTATTTATTCCCGCTTTATCAAGTTTGCTCAATTTTTTTTTAAAAAAAGGGATCATTTAAGGGTGTGGGTTTTTTTTTTAAATAATTACTGACTTAATGTTTCCCAGACTAATAATTTTCTTGTGTACTTCATATTCAGTCTTTATGCTGCTTGAAAGTCTGACACTGAGCCACTGGCAGAGGGTGCTAGGAACACTAACAAGCAACCTGACGTTAGCACGTTCCACCTAACTTATCCTTCACCAGTAATTCTTCTTTGTTACACCCCCACTCCACATTTAAACACACTTCACCTCACCCTTTCTAGGCAAGTCACGTAGAACTACTTGGCACAGAAGAGGAGCATTACCTTCAGCCCAATAGCTTGATGAGCTGCCAGCGTGACTGCGATAGAGCCATCTAAAGAAGTGATTTCTCCCAGACGTGCGTACATGGTATTTGATAGACCAAGACCACCTGCAATAAATACTACGTTTTATTCTGAGTAGGTACCTTATAATTCAACTTGCCCCTTCTCCCGCAAAAATCCCTTTCAAGCACAGAAACATCAAGGTTGTAACAGTTAACTGAGGAGGATCTTCCTATTGACTGGGTACAGCACGTCCACAAACACACACCAGGTTGCTGCAGCTGTGCCAGAAGAACGCACTGTGCAAACAGTAACTTTTTTAATAAGCATGAGTTGTGCTGACCTTAGTTCTGTTCAGAAGCAGATGTGTTTGTGTTCAAGTGTGCATGCACACACAGCAGATACAGCATAAACCAAGAAAACAAGCTTGTTTAGAACACTCTGCACGTGAAAATGGTAAAAGATTTGGTATAACATTTGCTCTGTTGCGAACTGCTGTGCTTACAGGAGAACACGAATCGCGTTGGCCACATTTCCACGGGGCAAAAAATGAGCCGGACAACAAAACTGACACAAAACAGCTCCAAGCAGACTTCCAGACTGGTACTAACGAAGGATAAAATACAAAACTTAAAAAAAAATCTTTACTCAAAAAATGTGAACATATCACAAAACAGACTTGACACCAGCACATCCTTTTTGGAAGAATTTTGTTATCTGCTGCTGCAGATACGGATGATTTGTAAGGAGCCTGAAAAGAAGAGAAGTAGGATAAATCAAAGCTGCATCTGTATGAGCCTAGTGTTCAGCAACTTCATGTCACCAGGACTAGAAGCCCTGCTCCCCACAATTTAAGAGTATTTTATATATTACTGCTGAATAAACAACTTTAATCGAGATAATCTTTTGTGCAGGTTAATAATTTTCTACTCAGGACAGCGGTCAGGCTAACGAACATCTTATTTCAGCAGATGTCTCAATAGTCCTACTGCTTTACGTATACCGAACAGACACAAGAACAAGTCTCACAGCACTGCCTCTTACATCCTTCTCCTTCAGAGCACGCTGACACGAATTAAAACTTGCACTCCTCCCATCTATACGCTCTTGCTTCTTTCCCCCTTCCTAAGCAGTGCTGGGTTCAGGACTCAGCCTGGAGACTACTGATGATGCGCACAGTAATTCCAGCGATCCCCAAGTTAGAGAGCGCCATTCTTCCACGCTTTACAGGAGCTTCGTTTTTCCCATTAATGTTCTGCATTTTAATGCTTCCAGCACACACACCACTATTACAAACCATTATGAACACCACCATGCAATGCACGAAGCACTGAATACATGTGACTGCAGAGTTTTAAAATATGCCAAGCACCAACAAAAATGCAGAAGGTTGAAAAGACAGGAAATGGGAAACAACCTCATTAGAAGCATGTTTTTTATGGTGCAGAAAAAAGTAGCTTGCTTATAGCAGGGTGACTGCTTTCCATCTTGTGGTTTTTATCCAGCATACACATTCACGAGGCAACAGGACTGATTTTCTACAAGTATGCTGAATGGATTGCAGCCTTTTACAAACCGGAAGCCAAGAGAACGTCATTTCTCAAGCTTCAAAACCACACAAGATCAAAACAACAGTAACATTTTATTTAATTAAAGTATGATTTTGAAGTCAAATACATTGCCTTTGAGACTCTTAAACTTAACAAAGAGGGAAACTTCTAGTTAATCAATAGTAAGTTACAATTCCAACACCACGATGCTTCCTAACACTCCGCTGTGAGTCCTGTCCTCTGTTTAGGTGCTTCCAACACCTCTTTCCGGTGGACGCTAACCTCCTGTCTTCTTCCAGTGTGTTTCTTAACTCCTACACACCTCTCTCTCCCATCTGGGTTCAGCTGCTCTGCTCAGATCCTTCTCCTCCCCAGACACTATCCTGAAGAGAAAAACTTCAAAGAGCTTACAAACCATTTTTCTACCTTACTCTCACATCACCCTAGTTCTGAATACCCATGAAAAATATTTAATAACATTTCTAATGCATTAACCATTAATTAATCAGCAGAGACCACACCATGTTACAGTACATGCAAGTTATCTGATAAACTTTAATGAATTTGTATACAAACACTTCATTTAAAGAACTGAAATTAGTGCAGCACAGCAACACTAGTTAAGCTGCCTAATACAATAAACAAAAGATGTGTAACAGAAATGCTACGAAAAACGTTTAACATTAATATTTAATATTACTTTAATATTTAATATTACTTTAGCATGACTTTAATGTTTAATATTATTTTAATAACTATTACTTTAACACCAAGCAAAAACTGAGGTGTGTCTCCAGCTTTATATAGTATTAGCATAATCAAATACCTAATTTTTGAAGAGCATAGTGTGAAACAATGTATCTTCCCCACTGAAACTATGGTCTGCAGATGGTAACAGTTTTGTCTTCCTCTAAGTTGGTCTCTTCAAAGTCATCTTCTCTTATAATAGAAAATAGATGATGCAAGGATCTTATTTCTTTATAAACGTTATACAAAATATGAGTTTCCATCCCAATTTTTATTTTATGCATCAGGATAAGATTACCATTTTCTTGAAAATTCCTTTGCAGGTCTAAAGGTTAATCCACTGAGGAAATGATGTCTCTGATCTCAACTGGCACTGTAATGTCCTTTAAGACATAAACTCCGCATTGCATAGGAAAGATTTTACACAGAAGCTCTGCTTCCAATAAACAGACATTATTCTTTCACACTTCTGTATGGGGAACCACATCCCTGTCTGCCCATGGCAGGGGATAGCTTTGATAGGTCAGTTCCGTGGGACACTGGAGTTTGGACCCAGTACCACCTTAGGATCCACCGGCAAGAACTGCAAGTCCTGCAGCATGTCAAGCTACGCTGCTGCATCCAAACAAAGAACAAAAAGGGAAATGCTATGCCAAGAGGAATTCACACCATCTAAAATTAGTTACCTGACTCAGGCGCCCAAGGTGTAAGAGTACGCAGAGCTCCCTGCGCAGCCAACAGACATTCTTGGTGCCTGCACCTCTCTGTTAGCGAGGGAGGAAGCCTCAGCTCCTAATTCAGACATCGAAGTCAAAGGACGACACATAGGACAGCGAAGACACATCGTGCAAAACCCCAGAATGCATTGCTTCATATAGACTCCTGTGTTATCTTTTTGTGATCGTTTACTCACCATACTCCTCTGGAATCTGCATGCCAAAGAGACCCAGGTCCTTCAGTCCTTTCAAAGTTTCAGGTGGGATTTTCGCATCTTGATCAATCTTCTTAGAGTCCACTACAAATACAAAAGGTTTTATAATTTAAAACTTTGTTTCTTCGTAAAGAAAAATCCTCTGAGGCTGCCGCCTTCTCACATCAGAGCCAAGGTCTCTATGTGCTCTGAGTCAGCAGCAGTATGATCTCTAACCTAACTATCTGTCTGAGAGCCCAGACCTGAAGAACTGAAATAACTTACAGAGAAGGGGGCTGCTGGAGCACCTCATCCCTCCCTGCTGTACTTCCCCTCCAGCCTTCTGAAGCGTCTTTAGAAAAGACACAGTGCCTGCTGCACCAGATACAGACACGCTTCTCACCCCTAACTTCACCAGAAGTCCCCTTTCTGGCGTCAGTCTGATCTCACGGACTGGCCTGTTTGCCTTCCTCCTCTCGTGGTTGGAAAAGCCTCAAACCCTCAGCTGGTTTCTCTAAGATTAATAAGGCACTGGGTTGGTCGGGGGCTGTTTGCCACAGCCCATTCTCCTCCCTGCAAAGTGAAAAACAATGATTTTCTAGCCTTTTGATAACGATCACGCAGACAAGTCCTAAATGTTGCAGCGGGAAGTCCCAGTTCTTCTGGACAACACCACTCCACTTGCGTCGCCCACTTTATTACACCATTGAAGTCAAAATACAGACCCAACTGGAAGGTCCCGAGAATACTGATTGTGGCTGTAAAGTCACGGCACATAGAGGAACAGGACTGTAAAGTGGGAAAAATCTGGGGTTTATTTAATTTTCTCAAACACTCTACATGTGCAGATTGTGCTTGTGCGTGTTATCAGATTCTATGGGTACAATAAGCGAAGTATAGAACCACAGCATGACAGACTGGTTGAGGCTGGGAGGGACCTTATAGCTCATCCCGTTCCACCCCCCTGCCACGCGCAGGGATCCCTTCCACCAGCCCAGTGTGCTCAAAGCCCCGTCCAGCCTGGCCTTGAGAAGGATTTCCAGGATTTTCTCAAATTCTTGGGGGATTACAAGAGCTGTTCTGTACTGTGACAGTGAAAACAAACATGAATCGCATTAAGCAGCTCAGGAAGGCTGTAAGTGGCAGCACAAGGAACACAAGCACAAGAAGTGGTAACTCTGCAAAAGCAGTGGTGCTTTCCTAAAGAAACTTCAATGACGCTGTGACTTCCACATGAAATAAAACAGGTGGAGGCAACTAAACATTCTGACCCTCTTCTAAGAGAAGCTATTCAGAAAGAAAACTCATTGAAAAAAAGACTTTTCATTCCCCAGACTAACTTTTTTAGCTACACAGCCTGAGACGCACACCTGTGGCATGCCATCAGCTGTTCTGGGGAGAGAAAGGTGGGGTTTTGCCTCTTTCTCCATTCTGCCCATAGAGACCAATCTGTGGTGTCTGGACACTGTCATGCTACGGAGATGAATCTCCTCACCCAATGCCAATCACGTCAAGTTTCTAATTCTTTAAGACTGCTCTCCTAACCTATTCCCCTCCCCCTCGCCCATAAATCACCCTGAATAGCTCAACAGGAATAGCTGTGAATTCAAACAAAGACAACTAATTTCCACCTTCGGTTAAGATGCTATAATTTGACATTTTTATTCCTCCCTTAAATACAAAGTTTTTTACTCAATAAATGATGTTCCCCAACAGAACAAAGAATTAAAAAATGCAATCTGCATAAATTCTTAATTTACCGTCTAGTGAGCAACGTTACAATTTTATCCTTAAAATTACCTGGATCCCGCAAATTGTTATCTGTGACAAACACAGGCTTCTTCAGACTCCTGCGGTGTTTGGCAATCTAGACCTAGTATCTTTGTCAGCAGGAAACCTGAGACGACAGTGTTTTAACTGTCTCAGAAATTGCTGCCTGTAAAAATCAATTTTCTACAACTGTTCTAGACCTGGCTTATGTATTGCTCTGGTAACAGAAGAAACACCCTGCAACCCTATCAGGAATGCATATGGCTAATACAACTTTTCCCAAGTAGAATCACTACTCTAATTCTAAAAAGCCATAAATGCTTTTTTTCCACGACTTTTGTAAGAATCATCATTTATGAGTACCTCTACTGAATTTTGCTAAACCCAGTTTTAATACAGTAGGACAGTTAAAAATCTTCAGAAAAAAATTCACAATGTATGAAGCGGTGAATAGCATTATTCAACCAAACTAAAACCAACTTCAGATCCTACCTCTACAGAATTCTTTAACTTCCTGGGGTTTTTTCTGTTTATTTTTTCTGTTTCAAAGATCAATTTCTTCTCATCAACATTCAAACACTCCATATAAAAAAGCCATAAATGAACGTGCCTGTACAATCAGCAGCACTATACAACCAGCAATAAATGCGTAAGATAAATATTTAAAGTACAATAACTTTATTCGTAACTAAATCACTATAATCACTAAATCACTTGCATGACTAAGAAACTAATAACCCTACCTTCTTCATTGAAAAATTTTTCCACAGGTCCTACAAACTGCTTGATCTCCTCTAGTTCTTCATTGCTAATTTCTGGATAAGGGAAGACTTCTTCCTAAAATAAGAGGCAAATTTATTTTTTTTTAAAAACATGATTCATGCAACTGAAATCAAAATTCAAGAACATATGCCTTTCAAGTACCAGACTCTAAAAAACTGTGAAAATTAAGAACTGTGGAAAATGCTCAGAAACAGCCTTTTCCACAGGATTCAACTTTGCTACGTAGCAAACCCAAATCAGAAGGTTATTACCTGAAAAACAAGAACATTGGGGAGAAATAAAGAGATTTTAAGAACTTTGAAGGCGCAAAAACCCTTCACCAAACACGAGTTTTGCCAACGTAATCCCACGTTGGGATTAAAAAGAGAACTAGTTAGCTTTAATTCGCATCGGAATCCATGTAGCGCTGTAACACTGTCCCGGCTCGGTCCGTAACCGCGTCCCTTGGCGGGTTCCACCGGCCGAATGTCACCGGGACAGCGGTGAGCGGTCCCACGCCGCTCCTGGCCAGCACCCCGGTATCCCGGGCGCAAACTGGGAGCAGGACAGCCGGCCGTCACCGCGCTTCTCCGGACGCGGCCTGCTTGGGGCGACTTTCTTGCTCGGCCCCTTTACTCGGGTCACTTCTCTCACTCCGGCTGATCCCTGACACACGCACGCTCCCAGCCTCGGACGAGGCGGCACCGCGTTAAGGCGCTGCTGTACCTCACGCCTCCCGCCTCCTCGCCCGGCGGCACCTCGGGCGACAGCCAGAGCTCCAGCGCTCCCCTCACAGCACCCTCACCGAGGGGTCAGGCCGAG
>Ga0181612_177901_pt1 | contig 12713 bp, 10 predicted proteins | sample HoacroProtozoa21_FD_119630 | JGI IMG/M metagenome (GOLD analysis project Ga0181612, IMG submission 119630) | Hoatzin crop microbial communities from Cojedes, Venezuel. Combined Assembly of Gp0051906, Gp0051904, Gp0051908 | reverse complement strand
TTATAAGCATTGATAAGGTCCCCTCTCAGGCTTCTCTTCTCCAGGCTGAACAAGCCCAGCTCCCTCAGCCTCTCCTCATAGGAGAGATGCTCCAGTCCCCTCATCATCCTCGTAGCCCTCCGCTGGACTCTCTCCAGTAGCTCCTCATCTTTCTTGAACTGGGGAGCCCAGAACTGGACACAGGACTCCAGATGGGGCCTCACTAGTCATCGTCATTACAAAGAAATTGCCTAAAGTTCTTAGTTCTCTACATAAGCTGGGGAAGACTGCCTGTGAAGAAGAAAGTACAAGAGATTTCCCATCTGGTAAACAACTTTGCCCAGTATTTTCTGAACCTTTTTGTCAGCATGAATTGGGACTGGACCGCAAATCACCCTAGTATTTGCCCAGTAGAGCTGTGCTAAGCCGTACAGTGGTTACTACTCAGCTGATGAATATTCAGCTGCTTTTCTTCTTGGGATCACGCGCATCAGCAGGGTCATTTCTCCACATGTATTAGTTCTTCGAAAACGCCTCATTCTGGCAAGCCAAGCTGCTATTTGCATTTAAGCAGTATCCTTGTTGCACTTGATCAGGTAGTTCAGACAGATCATATAATGGCACTGATTTCTTCTGCAATGAGTGTAGAAGACAAAAGCAATCCCTTACAAATGTAAAGTTTGGTTTCTGTCAATTTTGCCAGAAGAACTTGAAAATTCTCTTTCCTTGACAATTGTCCTGATGTCTTGCCAGGAAACCTCAATTCTAGAAATGTAAACTGGGCATACGCAGAGCTGAAGGAAAATCTTTCAGTACTTTTCACAATATTTGCCCAGTGCCTGCACTCAGACAGGCTTCGCGTGGATTTAGGGCAAGTATTCTGCACAGTTCTCATCACTAGGCTATATAGATAAGCAAACTAAGCAATAAACTCTTTATGGACCAAAGCTGGGGCAAGGAGCATGCCGTGTTCCCAAGCTGCATCAGGAGTTTTATTGCTTGTGACGGGAAGTTCCCGGGCGGGGGAGAAGGCCCTGGGGTGGCAAACCGGGACGCGGTGCCAAAGATGCAGCGCAAGTCAGGTCACCCATCTGTACGGAGCCGCAAGTTGTGTGAGCCGCTGTCTCCTCGTTGGGACTGAAGTCTCCCAAATTTCTCTGGGCAGTCCGCCTGCCGATGCCAGGGGTGAATCTTTCCATCTGAAAAGAGCAATGGAAGGACTGGGGAGAGGAGAAAAAAAAGCGTTCCATTGTCATCTTAAATTGCTAAAGGTAATTTTTGTCAGAGGCTGGATGGGTTGGGCTGTTTCACTGGTGGTTTACACCTGAGACCAAATTCCACAGACACGGACGTGGAAGGGAGACGGTGATTTTGTTCCAACACAAATTTGGCTTCTCTCTGCTTAAGAGAGGCGAACGGCAGTGGTGGAAGGAATGTCAGTGACACGTGGACAGGGCTTCCATGGGATGGGGCACCTGCATAGCGCATTTCTTGGAGGATACTTGGCCACTACTGGCTTTCCTCAAAGTATTTTTTGGAGGGAAAATAACGTGACCAAGATTTGATCAGTCAGTTGAGTTGTGGTTTTGGCAATAAGTTCCAGACAGCTGTTATTGTTTATCTAAGAGGTATTTGACCTGTAAAGTATAACTTTTGATTTTACATTAATTTTGAATTCTGTGCCTGAATGGCTACAAAGGGCACTAGCACAAATTTTCGGGCAGAGAAAAGGTGGGAGGTATAGCTATCAACATGGCTAAATCATGGTCTCCAATGCGTTGAGATTTAAGAAAGAAGCCTACAGAAAGTGGAAAAAAATGATGAATCGCAGAGAGATGTAAAGGGTAAGAAGGAGTCATGAATTCTTTATTGATAGGAGGAGGACTAAGCAAAGAGTTGATCCTCTCTAAGCAAGGATAGAAAGGTAGCAACCAGCGAAAAAACAGCAGCACTAGCTGCGCTTTCAACATCATGGCTGGTTGTAGCCTGTGTGAACTTTGTTACTATGAGTGCAGGTTATGCTGCGTTCATGCACACATGGATAGCAGGAGTATTGCAGCTTTGGGAGAATACATACAACAAATAAAACACAGGTTCTTCTGGCGGGTGCAGACTGGGACCAGTATTCTTGTGGTTGTTTCCACAGAAGTTAGAGATAAGGGAGGCCTGTACGGTGCTCAGCCACCCTTTCTGTAATTGTTCCCAGCTGAGCATTTACCTTGGAAAACAAAATTATTCATCTGATTTTTCTAAACAGTGCGCTCAGCTTGGGAATTTCTGCAGGTATTTGTGGTCTTCTAGTCCTCCAATAACAGCATATTATATAAGTCAGCTCTAGGAGGTGATATGGTTTGTTCACTATTACTCATCTCTTGTATCTCCATTTTAGTTTCTGAATATTTAATTATCATTTTACATTTCATATGAATGAGAACAACTCATCTGCGTCAAATGTGGCCTTGGTTACTAACTGCTGATCAATGGCATTCACTCTCGTCGTCATAGAGACTGGCCTGAAAAACGAATGTAATTATATTTTCCTCATCTCTCAAGGGACTGTTTTATTATCGCTCAGGTAATTGCCTGACATGTAACTTAAAAGAATATGTGGTGATAGATTAAGTAAGGCCAGAAAAAAAAGAAAATCAGGAGAAACTGCTTGGTCTCTTTCTTTCTGAACTTTACATTGCCTGTTCAGCAATCCCAGCCCCTGCTCCGATGGCACGTTCACCTTGCAGCTCAGATTTCCACGTCATCTCCACAGGCTATGCGCTTCGTGTGAAGAGTGTCTCCCGTGTCACTTTGGTGGGGGACAGTGAAAAGAGTAGGACGGGTGTTCTGGTCTTCTTTCATTAGCGTTGTCCTATACTACCTGTAAACATCAAATTTGGTGCAGGTGACAATCAGCAGCAGGACACGAAGACTCACGTTCCTGCTCCAGACCACCTCAGGGATTTCACTAAAGGCTTGATCCCAAGGCAGGGTTTGTTTTGAGCATCTCGTTTTGATGGACTCTTATAAAGCAGACATGCCAAAGTAGCTGTTGGCATACAATTTGTCCCAAAATTTCCAAAAGCAGCTCATGATATTTTAAAATCTTGTAAAGTGTTTTATTTACCTCCAACTCAAATTTTAAGCCTCATGTATAGGCTTTTAATGTCTGTGTACTGTTTTTTCTACATGCTATTAGAGCATTTGCTCTCATGAAAATGATTCATGAACAGTTCAGCTGTTCAGTTTCTAAATTGGAGAGTGGGGAGGAGGGAAACCCAACAACCTATAATGATAACTTACAGCAATCTGCTTATTTAAAATAGGAAGAATAAGAAAACTTTATTTTATGTATTGGTTTGTTAGCTGGTAGTATGCTTACACATTCATAAAACCCTACGAATTGAAGGTGCTGGCTAAACTTGAAACGAGCCAGACGCAGAGAATCACAGGCTTTTGTGTTTTGGGTCCAGGGGAACGTCCCGATCCCTTCTTGGACAATTTCAGCCATTACTTTGACACATTTCCATGAGGATGCAGCATTGGACAGTTCTGTATAAAGAAATCTAGACCGAAGAAAAAGTGATCTATCTACCTGCTTGCAGCTTCAAAGAGCTCCCAAGACATCTTCCCTCTGTCACATCGAATTTTCATACACTGGGCAATTTCAGGTTTTTTTCCTTTTCCTTATTACCCTGATTTCTGCAATTGGCTTTTGCCAGTCTCCTAATTTCCCTTGTAAGTGTCTCATTTCAAGTGCCTCCCTGATCCCCATGGAAGTGCTTTGGTGCGGTGGTGCTTGGTGCCCACCTTCTCCTGGAGACTTCATCTTAGCAGCACTCTGATTTCAGTAAGTGTCTCTTGAAGCCCAAGCAGAGCAGAGCAACATATGGATATTGTACGGCTTTTAGAAACAAGCCGTGCTTGGATTTTCCTCACTTGTGTCATCTGACATGGATCCATGTTGAATGAGTTTCTTATTTCTGGGTTACAAGATGTATTGCGGGAACGAAGGGGTGTTCCAGGACAGAAAAGACTGTGGCAAAGAGCAGCTTTGCTCTCTCCAGTTCTTCCTTTGCGTGAATCCTTTTATAGAATTCATTGCAGGTGTTGGTGAAATGAGAGTTTTTTCACCTGGTCTGTAATTTATATGGCAGCCAACGAGCACAAGAACAGGAGCCACAGCTACTGTATGAGTGGCCGTTTCTAAATGTATAGAGTGGCTTGTGGTCAGGGAAAGCCGTCAGTGGGAAAAGCCGTCCTGAAACAGTCCTGGGTGTCTTGATAGGACACTGGACTAACATCATGCTCAGCAGTTTTGTTGATCCTGCCCTTTCTTGACACCTTAACTCTTGTCTTCCTCCTTTCTATTACCAACTTGATTAAGCCTTTGTTCTCCAGAAGCTTCGTTCTCAGATATGTGAGCTAGGACTTTTTACCACTTGTTGCAATTTTAACACTTACTAGAAATTTGTTCTAAAAGCCATCAACATACCATTTATTTTTCCAGCTGCTCCTTGAGTGCAAAGATGCCTCGTTACGCACGCTATAGTTTGTAGATGATTCTGAGACCCCTTCAGAAGGGTTTCTCTCTGCAACAGGTGTTAACATTTCATACCAGGTCCCACTCTGTGTCTGTCTCCTTTTTTCCTTGCGCTTCCTCCTCAACTCTGATCATGACTAGCTTCATTTTCACCTTAATTATTTTTTTTAACTCTGATCTTCTCCCACCACAAACGCTGTCTTGATCAAGTCTCCCTGAAAGGTCAGGTTGCTGTGCTGTCCTCTTGTCCTCCTCTCCCTTGCTTCCCTTTCAGATGTCTTCATTGCATTACCCCTCCTAACCATCATACACTTTATTTCCTTGCAAGTTCTGCACGGTAGCTGCCTTTCCCGCAGTGGGTAAGCTCTAGGCCTGGGCTCCTGAACCAAGCAGAGTTATCACCTGTCGTATAACTCGCTGTCTTATTTCTTCTTCCTTTCCTTCCTTATGAGCTAAATGCAATCACTATATAGCACTTATTCCTGCCAAGCCTAACTTAGACTTTTTACTTCCTTTTTTCTACATTTTGCTGTGTTTTAGAGCAAATTTTGCATAAACATATGTTGCTGTTTGATAGAATAGTGTCACACGCGGTGGATTGCCAGGTCATGTGTGAAAGTTGGACCGTGCAGAGCTCTCTTCCTTCCACGAGTATGCATCTTTCTGTAACAGCTGATGACTTGTCCACAATCCTCGAGCTCTGTCAGGGATTCACTTGCAGAATTACTGGAAAAGAGAGCGGTACCTTTCTTTGCTGTGCATACAGAGACTTTCTGAGGTTGGAGGAGTTGGTGAATAATTACATAAAATTCATGTGTGGAGAACTATCTAGTCCCACCCCCTCATCTTCTTGTCAGAAAGCAGCACGGACAAGGCTGCTCTCTCGGGGAAGGTGAGAGCGGCAGCAGCGGGCATCCCACAGCAGGGTAGGGGCCAGTCCCACAGTATCAAAACAAGGCAAGCTGCACCGATCCAGGGATGGTGGCCAGGTCCAACCAGGCGTACAGATAAGGCAACGGCTGGGTGACAAGGCAGGTCGGAAGCTGAGCCAAGAAGTCAGTCTGCAGGTCAGGGTCAGCTCCATTAATCTCCCCACCGGTCCACAGCTAGAAGGCAGGGCCAAGGGAAGCTGGGAAATCCATCTGTAGATTGAAGTCTGGATTCCTGGCCAGGCACAGTTGTGGCTGAGTTGGAGACCAGCACACGTCCAGCATAGCTCAGGCAGGGACCAAAGCCTCAACTGTGATCTTAAATGGAGCTCCGGGACCCATGTGTGTTGGTGGAAGTAACAGGGCAGGCTGGTCAGGGACATTAAAGCTTATCAGTGCATGCAGGGCCCTGACACGTCCCATGATTACTTTTTATGCCCTTAACGATCATGATTTTAGTTTGATTATTAGCATGTATTAAAGATGCATCAGCTACTTAAAGCCAGGCTTTTGAAAAAAAATTAATTTATGGTAAGTTCATAGGCTACAGATATGCTGATGGCACCAAACCGGATCTTTGTATAAGATGACGTTGCATGATGTCTTTTTAAACGAGCGGGACTACTAACACAGAGGCTGCAAAACAGGTCACTGGCATCAGCGAGACGCTGGTGGGTCATAGCAACGGGACTGTGCAGTTTTCCCAGGGGTAGTGCCCTGAGGTTCGGCAGTACCTGAAGGTGATATGGATATGTCATTAGATTGAACACAGAAACGATCCCTAAGTTTACTTCATGAAAAAGAATCCTTCAACTACCCTGTTAAAAAAAATCTCCCTTTTGCCTATTCAGCCTGTAAGGACTGTTTTTATGGGTTTGTTAATACAATGATGCAACACGCTCTCTGAGCACAGTCGTAGCTCAGAGTTATTGTGCAGCATGGACAATATTCCCCATCCAGGCATGAGGTATAACCAAAACTCACATTCCAGCATGACAGATGAAAGAGAGGGCACTGAAAATATAGCTCAGAATTACAATCCATTTTCCTCTATTACAGTACTAATGCGTCTCTGGAATGACTAGAAAATGCAATTTATGTTTTTCATCTCTAGCTGGCCTGGGGACATTGATGGGAGATGCAAAGAGTTGGAATCGGATTTCTTTTTTAAAAAAAATACATTCAGCAAAGGCATCCTATTGCTGCACTTGTCATTTCCCTGGGGCACTATTCTGGGAGGTGACTCTCAGACATCTTTGAAGGGATAATACTACGGGTCAATACCTGGCTAAAACAAATTCTTTCCTGCTTTGCATGCATTGTGAATTTTTTAATGTTAAAAATGGCTGTATGTTTAAAAGTTGGCTCTCTTCTCTAATGATTACAGAATTGGGTTTTAGTGGAAATCTAGAAGAGTGAAAGTCATGAGATTGGGTTTTTTTTTTTACTTGGTCTCTACAAACATGCAAGAACAGAACAACTCATTCTTTCCCTTTATTTTCCAGTTGCTATTTCTAACTCTTTAATATCAGAGTGGGAGGAACATTTATGACACACCGAAGAGGCAATTGGTGGTGCGAGCTTTCTGTACTACAGTAATGCACTGATAGGGGATTATGCAAGAGCTGAGACCTCAGTGTTCCCTGCTGGCAAAACGTCCCCTCTCTAAGGACCCCAAAGTTGTCTTGGAGGGGAAAAGAGGCTCTGGAGGAAAATGGGGTCTAAAACATAACAGCCACCAGTACCGAGGTAAACCTAGCCTTGTATTATGTGCAGTATTTCTCCTGCACACATTCTGATGTGATTAAGGGTGCAGCTGGCATGGATGCTTAGCCAAACGAGGAAGTTGTGTGGGGTTTGGGGGCTTGGGGTTGAGTTTGTGGGGCTTTTTGGAGTTCGTTATTCAGCCAGAACAGCTCTCCGGATTCTCTCATGTGAACCGTGAGTACTAAGTAGGCGCAAAAGAGGTGATGGGAATACGTGGGGAGGAGGATAAAGGGAGAAAGGGTGATACATCACTTGGTCCTGACTTGGAGTAGCTGGCCCTGACAGAAGATTGCATCCTAATCAAGTACGGGTATATAGCAATGGATGGCTGATGGGCATCCAGAGCAAAATCTCTCTGTTTGATGGTCTTTGTGGGAGAGGAGTAAGACTTTTCTTACCCCTCAAACATTCCCAAAAATGTAGTAGTTCTTGAGAATTTCATCCTAATAACAAAAGGTGAAAAGTATGTTCTTAGCTTTGCTAAGAAATCAAGTATTCCTACCTATCTTCGGGAAGATGAAGAGGGACATAGGTGTGGCAAAAAAAGCTCTGAGAATGGATGAGATTTAACTTAGCTTCGACTATGAGAAAATTCATTTTGCAAATCTGTGTATTGGAACTGAGATTGGAACATGATATTTGGGCTGCAGCACATCTTCAGAGAGAACTTCTTTAAGGATTTGCTAAAAGTGCTTTGTCTTTTGGTGTAGCGCATTCATAATTTATTTAATTCAGTCAGGTTTCTGCAAGCGAGTCAGATGATGATGCAATTATCTTCGGCACAAACAGCCTCTGAAGTGTCGTCGTCGGTATGATCAACACAAGCGCTCATAAACCGATGCCACTTTTTTCCCCAGATCTGTCGGAAGTGATATGGCAGTCTGAAGCTGTGTAATACCTTCAACCATAGCTACAGCCATAGACCGGGTCTCTGTCCTACCACGCATCTATCGCACGTCATTCCTGGCGTCCGCGTGCCTTTTAAGGGAGGGGAGGGCTTTTTCCGAAGCACAGCCTGTAGACGTGGATTGTGAGGATGTCATTGCACAAAGGTTTCTGAGAATATCTTCAGAGGTGGGAATGGTGGTAGCCGTGAAGGAAATTCTGTTGTTCATACTGTATTATGACTTAAAAGGAATTCAGTCTTTCTGAAAGCAGAACATGAGGGGAGTGAAAAAAGGGGTGGAAAAAGGACCTTTATGATATAATCTGTCAAATTTACAGCTGGGAAGATTTGAAAGGATTGTGGGCTCCAAGTGAGTAACATAAGAGACCTTTCAGAAAGTTCAAGTAGCCTGGAAATGACCTTAAACACTATTTAAACTCACCTGTAAAAGAAACTAGGTTACTACAATGTGTAAATGTTTTTTCCAGTGTAGCCTACATAGACATTTAAGAAAAATTCTTCAAACTCTTTTACCGTTTATTGGACATGTGGCTAGCAACATTGCTCAGTCACCCAGTTCTGAAATACCCAGTACATCTGCAAAGCATTTTGAGGGGATAGAGTAGACAGAGATCTGGGGTTAACTCACTGTGGAGTTTCGTGTAAATGTTCCATGTGTTCTGGCAGTTTGGAGAATGTTTGTTTCGGTGGCAAGTTAGTAAGAAAAGAAAAACAGACAAAAGCTTTGAAATATGTTTGGCCTCAGCTCTATGAAACCAAAAATCGTGATGCCATATTCATTCGTCTGCGCCTTGTAGTGAGGAAGTGCCTAACCTGAGAGCAGTTGGCGTATGGGAGAACGTCAGAGAGAGATGCTGTATGTGCTTGGCATGGTCCTAACCTGCCGTCGGTACCACTGTGGACCCATGTCAGAGACAGGGTTGGACTTCCAGTGGTGATGTTCTTATGACTGCAGGTCCCACAAAGCTCCCAAGCTGTTTGGCATCACCTGGTGTCCCAAAGGAAGCTTTAAGTGATGGTTCAGCAAGTCCGATCACGCTAGCCGTAAGCCCAGATCTGCACATAGCCAAAAGCCGGTGCACTGTGGATCTCAAACAGCCAGGAGATCCATTGGATTAGCTCACAGGCAGGAGGTGAGCCGAGATCACTAAAGGTCACTCAGCTCTGTAGCAAGGCGAGGAAGATCTTCGTCTGCAGCCCCATTCTAGGCAGTCCACCAGCACTGAGCTCAGCAGTCTTTCTTTTCCCCCATTTTAGGGACTCAGACCATTGGGCAGTTCCTACTGCCAGAGCATCCCTGCTGCTGGTCAGCTGAAGTTCTGAGGTTTAAGCTGCTAGCAAACCCTGTCCGGTTCAAAAGCTGCAGGTTGGTTGTTCCTGACTTCAATATTCACAGACTCATTAGTAAGGTTAAGAACGACTTGCAAACAAGTCACTGAACTCTGTGGTGCCTGAATTGCAACCCTCACCTACTAATTAGTTGTAACAATAGGGATAAACATGAGCTGTGTAATTTGAAGTACGAGGACGCCAGCCCACTGGACAGTAAAAAGGGCAGAAATGTGTCGTAAGCTCGGTGAATAGCCGTGAGACAAAGCCATATGCATCGGAGACACAGTCTTGATGGAAGAATCTTCGAGAGAGGATCCTCTCTGGAGCACAGTATGACCCAGATTATGCATCCTCAGCAGATCTCTCAGCTCAAAGGTAAATAGGAAAAACGACAAATCCCCACCGGCCTTTCCTTCTGCGCCGGCAGCAGTTTTGCATATTGAACCATGGGTTGGCATGGGCTGGTTTGTCAGATTTTCTCTGTTCCTTCCAGTTTTGGTTGTGAATACAGACTTCCCCCCTTCCCCCCTCCGCGTTGAATGCAGTGTTGGACCTTTCAGTTCAGACAGACCTACGTGGTTATATGAAAAAAGCCAGCTTTCACTCAGCTTCACGTCAATCCACTCCTTGTGCAAGCCAGGCCTGCTAGGAATTTGTCTCTGCTTAAGGGGCATTTTTCAGACTACGGTTCATGGGCTGATTCCCTGATGGCTGGGGAAGGCAGATGTATTCCAACGTCACGCAATCTTACCGCAGCTCTGTGTACAGGCTGAGTCATGAGGATTCGGTATAGAAACCTTTTTAGACAAGTGTTTAAAAATATGCTTTTATGGTTTCTCTAATAAAAGGTTTCTAAAAGAAGGTGTATTACCTTTAGCAGCCAATGGCGATCAAGCTGTGGTTTTTATTTAAAAAAAATCTAAAATAGAATATAGGATCAGTTAAATGTTCCCCCTCTTTGACGGCTTAAAATGCTATGAAATATGGACCAGCTCTTTGCTTGATTGTGTGCTTGTTTCTTTCAAATGAAGCATGTTGTTCAAATATTAATTTTGGGTAAAAAATAGTTTTTCAGTTAGTCTGTCCTTGCATGGAGGACAAAAGAATATAGGGAGCTGTGCGTGTCCTCCCCAAAAGCTTGGATGATTTATTTCGTGAGTGTGAATATCTTTTAAATACAAACTAGAGACAGTAAGAGGCTGTGGGTGGCTTTTTCCTATCATTTTCAGGTTACCTGTAAGAAATTTTGTTACAAATGTCAAGAATAGCTTATCATTTAACTAGTTATAAAAGATTAATGGAACGCTATGTAACCTTCTTTCTTGGTAAGAAAAGATTATAAATTTTACTTAAAAAATTATATCCATACCCCAAGGAAAAAAAAAAAACAACCACGAGCTTAAAATGTAATAAATGCTTTCCAAACCTTTTTTTCAAAGTATGAATAAAAATATTTTGAGCAATTTATAAACAATTAGCACATTTTAGAAGGGAGAAAAATGATAATATACTGATTTTCTTAAATATGTGGGGCTTTAATTGCTCTTGTTGTTTTATTTACCCTCCTCTCTGGAAGTATCATCTTCCCTGGATTTGCTGAAGTATTTGTTTATACTGTTTTTATCACACATAGAAGGTTGTGTTAGTTAGACTGGTATAAAAAGTATTTTTTTTCTCCAGTTTGTTTGATACTGAAGCTGTAAATGGGTTCCACACAGTTGCCAATGGGTTGTTAAAAGGAGACCTCTCTGTTCAATTTTCTTCTACTGTGGCTTTTGTTATGTTTATATTTTGCTGGCTTTCTACTCACCATAAATTTTTAATAAAAGTGGATATGGCACTTCAGGACATGGTTTACTAGACATGGTGGTGTTGCGTTGACAGTTGGACTTGGTGATCTTGGAGGTCTTTTCCAACCTTCGTGATTCTATGACTCTACGATAAAATACTCCAGGCGAGACAAAACATAACTTTCTAACTCAAACATTTTCCCTTAAAATGCCCCCCAAACCCCAAAGTAACAACCTGCAAACTCTTTTTTTTAACTCTCATGTTTCTTGATGAGCCTTTAAAATCTCTGGTAAATGAAACCACTTTTTGTTCAATCCCTTTGCCCGCGGATTTAGAGCAGCCGTATAACCAGGTCATTGGTGATGCACCCTCCGCCTTGGCATCGGTATCCAGTTTAGCAGTGGCACAGGGGCACCTCTCGCTGTTTGTTGCTAATCAAACCCACACAGGATGGTGTAATAAGCTTCATATCAACTCAGGGGGTTGATGATAACATTTTATTGTCAGTGTGATGGTACTCATGGTGATAGGAACAGCTAAGTAATGAGCTAAAGGAGGTAGCTCTTCAGAAGTAAGTTAATAGAGTGCAGTGCCCCTTCTTGTGTGCAGAGCTACCTTCGCTTGGGACCTGCTGTCTTTGGGTAAGAATGACGGCACGTCCCAAGCATTGGGACTAGGCACGAATGCAGGCTTTCTGCAAGATGCAGTGTGGTAATGTATGCATCATCATCATCTACTCTGTATCCCAAAAGTATGATTTAGGTTTGATACTTCTAAGGAAAATTGACTAACCTTCTCAACATGCCTGTTAAAAACACCCCAATCCATGTCCTTCCAAGGAGGAAAGCTGTATCTGAAGGACTCGTGTATCTCCGTTAAACTTTTGACAACAGAAAATGTTTGGATACCTCTCTCATGAGAATGCTCAAAGCTTTTATTGAGAAGGCAAGGGGGAGGGAAAATCTATACAGCAGGGCAGTGAGGATATGAAGGGTCACTCTCAAAAATTAATTGCTGTGCTTATTTACTTTTTAACTGTTTTTTTTTTTTCCAGGTCCTCCCATTATTCTATGGGCAGTCGAGCTTTTTCCCATGACAGTATTTTTATACCTGATGGGAGAGCAGAGAGTGAACAGGCCATCCAAGCAATGTCACAGGAGAATACTCTAGGAAAAGTCAAAACTCTTCAGGTAAGAAATTGAAAGTGGGAAAAATATTTAAAGTGTGGTGGAAAATGGTCTCCAGAATGTGTTAAAAGTGGATATAGGTGAGTTGCTTTTTCAGTAGCCTTGGGGCAGTTTCTCAGCCATGCAAGCTGTCTGGCCAAAAGCCATATAAATGATTCAGATAATCTGCAGAAGATCTAGGTTTTGGTTTTGAAAGGTATGGCAGTGATGCTGCAAGCAAATCTGCAGAAATGTCTGCATCTTATGGAACTCATTTGAGTTGAACTCATGGTTTTGGCATGTCCTGG
>Ga0181612_177883_pt1 | contig 12714 bp, 9 predicted proteins | sample HoacroProtozoa21_FD_119630 | JGI IMG/M metagenome (GOLD analysis project Ga0181612, IMG submission 119630) | Hoatzin crop microbial communities from Cojedes, Venezuel. Combined Assembly of Gp0051906, Gp0051904, Gp0051908 | reverse complement strand
CTCGGTTTACCACCTATCGCGTCAAAGATGCCATTGCTGATTACTTTACTGAAAAATATGGCAAACGACCATCTATTAGAGTGGCCAATCCTGAGCTGAAATTTGATGTTCACATTTCAGAAGACGATGTCATCCTGTCACTCGACAGCAGTGGAGAGCCTTTGTTTAAACGAGGTTGGCGTGTTGCCCAGACTACTGCTCCCCTTAACGAAGTGCTAGCTGCAGGCATTATCATGCTCAGTGGTTGGCGGGGAGATAGTAACTTCATTGACCCTATGTGTGGTTCAGGCACTTTTTTGGTAGAAGCAGCGCTCATTGCTGCCAACATTTATCCTGGAGTGTATCGCAAAGGTTATGCTTTCCAACAATGGAAGGACTATGATGCTGAGCTATTTAGCGAGATTTATAATGATGACAGCCACGAGCGAACCTTCGATTTCAAAATCTATGGTAGCGATATTGAGGGAAGAGCCATTGCTGCATCTCGAGCCAATATCAAAAATGCTGGTGTAGCTAAGTGGATTGACCTTGAATTGCGTGACATTTGCGACATTGAGCAAGCGCCAACGGGTGGTGTGCTTATCACCAATCCGCCATACGGTGAACGATTACGCTCTGAAGAGTTAGAGGATTTGTATCGTCACATTGGCACTCAACTCAAGCATGTATTTACTGGTTATCATGCTTGGATTATCGGATTTAACCCTAACGTTACCGATATGATTGGGCTCAAATCATCCATCACCTATCCACTTAACAATGGCGGATTAGATTGTGAGCTGCGGGAGTATGTGATTTTTGAAGGTAAATATGATGATTTGAGAAGTCGTGGTGACCACATCCGCAACGAGGACTTCAGAGCAAGCCTTAAAAGCAAGAAACTGCTGCCCAATCAACACAAAACAACCCATGACGAGAGACGAGGAGCCTATATTGGTAGCGAAAAATCTAATATGCATCAAGCAACACGCCTCTATCGTGGTCAATCGGATGAGCAACGCTCGGCTTTTCATACTAGTAAACGTCATGACAACGATGAAAAAGGTAATAGGCATGACGAGGCCTTGGTGGCACGCATATTGAAAGACCGCAAGCCTACCCTGAGTGCTGACCACGAAGTACCCATCGTGCATGGCAGGCGCAAAAGTTGGAAACGTAAGGATATTGAGCCAACGACCAACAACGATACATCATCAGCAACCAATCTCGACAATCAATCGGAGGGCAACTCCAACGACTAGTGAAACCAGCTCAATCTAGTTTCAGCAATTTCTTTAATGGACAAGCGTTCATGGTGATGACCGCTTGTTGGTTGGTTGTGACCACTATCGCACACGTGCATGCTACAGGGCCATCAGCTAGTCTAGACAATGCCACAGGCTGGCTCTTTAACTGGCGTACCCTATTTACCGCTAGTCCTATTGCTGTAGCTGCCATCCATCTGGTGTGCTCGTTGCTGATAGGTGGGTTGCTGTGGCTACTGAATAAGGTGTATGGATTTGTACGCACAGCAACCTATTTACCAGTTTCAGCTTATTGGCTACTACAAAGCACTGCGACTGTCTTGCCTAGCGATGATGGTGCCATCGGATCGTGTCTCGCACTAGTCACTATAGCCACCCTGTTTATGCTTTTTGATGCTAGCCAAGAGTCCGCATCGCCTCGCCGCAGACGCATCTTGTTTCTCGTGTTTTTTGTGGCTTCGGCTGGCAGCTTGTTGCATCACGCCACCTTGCTGCTCATCATCGCTATCGTGGTCGGCACTATGTGCATGCACGTGATTGATCTGAAAGGATTGGTAGCCATGCTATTAGGGTTGGTAACCCCATGGTGGATAGTGCTGGGGTTAGGTCTCGCCTCTCCAGCCAATTTGCAACTACCTCAACTCGGTGCAATGGGCATCCACTATTGCTTGAGATTGCCACCAACCATTATTGATTCTATCGTCGTAGGCATTGTAGCCACTATTGCGGTGGCAGGCGACACCTTTAAACTGCGATGGTCCACCCGCATCTGCAACATCTTATTATCACTATTCACTATGGTCCTCGCTGTGGGCATGCTAGTTGCCACCCATTATGCTACCGCTTGGGTAGCCTCACTCAACCTATTGGTAGCAGCCCAAGTGACACGATGGTATGTTCTCAGCCAGCTAGCACTGCGCCACTATGTACTCATCCTATTTGTTCTAGTGTGTATCATCCTCTCACTGGTGTCCTAACCACACATTCCATTATCGCTATGAATATTATCGTTGATGCCCATGTTCCCTTTATCGACCATCGTCTCGATGATTTTGCCCACGTCACTCGCCTTGAGAGCAGAGACATTACCCCACAGGCCGTGCGCGAGGCCGATGCCTTGATCGTGAGGACACGCACTCGCTGTGACGCCAACCTACTACATGGTAGCCGAGTGCGTTTCATTGGTACCGCAACGATTGGCACCGACCATATCGACCTAGACTATTGCCGCAGAACTGGTATCACAGTAGCCAATGCTCCTGGTTGCAATGCTCCAGCTGTAGCTCAGTGGGTGCTAGCGGCTATTGATGCATGGATGAGCCATTATCACCTAGTCGAAGCTTCACAACTTACGTTAGGCATTGTGGGTGTAGGTCATGTGGGGAGCCTCGTGGCACAATGGGCAGAGCGATTGGGTTTCAATCTGTTGCTCAACGACCCACCCCGCGCCACACAATTCAACGACCCACTCGCTGATCGGCTCGTCCCTATCGACCAACTGTGGCAACAAGCTCACATCATCACCCTGCATGTGCCACTCACGTTGCCAGGAAAGCCATGGCCCACATGGCACTTCTGCGATAATCACTTCATCAGCCACCTGCAACGATGCCGTTTGCTCATCAACGCAGCTCGTGGTGAATTGCTCACCGACCTTGGCCAACTCATGGCCTGCCCCATCGACCTAGCTATCGATTGCTGGCCCGATGAACCACATCCTCAAACTGACCTCGTGCAACAGGCGTTCATTGCCACACCGCATATTGCAGGCTATTCGTTGCAAGGCAAGCAACGGGCCACAGCCGCCGTGCTACAAGCCCTGAGTTCCTGGAGTCATCTGCCTATCGCACTGCCCAGCACACCACCTATCACGATACCACCAACCATCAGCCTACAAAGCATTCGCAATAGCTACCCCATTCTCGATGACTCTCGCGCCCTCAAAGCACAGCCTCAACTATTTGAACAGCTACGCAGCACCTATGCCCTGCGGCAAGAACTCTCATGAGGGTGGCATCTCAAAGGAGGGTTATAATTAACGATAGCGCCAACAACGAACATACGAAAAGGCTCAAATGGGTATCTCGCACAACTAGCTCAAGAGGACAATAATAACGTCTCGCAATCGAATCGACAAATTAAGGTGGAAGTGTAGAAAAAGGGAGCCAAATATTTTGGTAGATGATGAAATAATGATTAATTTTGGGGCGCTTAACAAATAATGGTGGCACGCCATAAGGCGTAAGGCACACTAGGGTGTGTCACAGTCACTTTGATTTTTAGAGCAAGAGTATAAGAGAGAAACTATCAACTTTTGGAACCATTAAAACAAACGAACAGTAAGCGAAATGGAATTAAAAACAGCAATGGCTGGAACTCTGGAGAGTGGAGATATCTTGATCCAGATTGCCAGTGGCGATGGTAGTGGACTACATATCGCCTTGGAGAGCACAGTGGCCTATCAGTTTGGAGACCAAATCAAACAAGTGATTACTGAGACGCTGACTAGCCTTGGTGTGACCGATGCGCAAGTGCACGCCACCGATAAAGGCGCTCTAGACTGCACTATTAGGGCTCGCGTAACGGCTGCTGCAGTGCGAGCCACTGGACGTGACGTGTGGGCAGACTGAAGCAACAACAGAAAAACGATCAATGAAAACCGAAATTTGATATTATGCAACGACTGAGAAGAACAATGATGTTTGTTCCTGGTAACAATCCAGGAATGATGCAGGATGCGTATATCTACAAGCCTGATAGCATCATGCTAGACTTGGAAGACAGCGTAACTATGGCCGAAAAAGACACGGCACGCTTGCTAGTGTATCACGCACTGAAAACTATCGACTATGGCAACACAGAGATGGTGGTGCGCATCAATCCGTTGAACACGCCATACGGGAAAAAGGACGTAGAAGCAGTGGTAAAAGCTGGAGTACACGTAATACGTATGCCTAAAACCGAGACGGCCGAAGAAGTTAAAGAAGTAGAAGCCGAAATCGAGAAAGTAGAACGTGAGCTAGGTTGCGTGGGGCGCACTCAGATTATGGCAGCCATCGAGAGCACACTAGGCGTAATCAATGCCTATAGCATTGCTACAGCTAGCAAGCGCATGATGGGTATCGCTCTAGGAGCCGAAGACTACTGCGCTAACTTGAAAACTCAACGTAGCGGTGCAGGCAGTGAGCTATTACTAGCACGGCAAACCATCGTAGTAGCCGCACGAGCTGCAGGTATCGATGCGCTAGACACTGTGTATAGCAACTTGAACGACATGGAAACTTTCCGCGCTGAGGTAGAACTCATCAAGCAACTAGGCTTTGACGGAAAATCAATCATTAACCCTCGCCAAATTGAGGTTGTCAATGAAGTATTTGCCCCCAAGGCTAAAGAGATCGAAAAGGCCAAAACCATTATCGCTGCCATTAAAGAAGCCGAACAACGTGGTAGCGGTGTGATTGCCGTAAACGGCAAGATGGTGGACCGCCCCGTAGTTATCAGAGCACAACGTACCATCGACCTGGCGCTTGCGTCGGGCATCTTGACAAAGGAGGACCTAGCATGAACAGCATCAAAGATAGAGCAGCCTTGATAGCAGAAGCTGCCAAGCAAATGAACAAAGCCATCTATAACGATAACGGCAAGAAAAAAGACCCCACACCACGCCATGAGCTACAGCGACAAAGCAGCAAAGTGGTATCGCTAGAAGAAGCTATCCGCCTCACGGGGCTAAAAGATGGTATGACTATCTCATTCCATCATCACTTCCGCGGGGGAGACAAAGTGATTAATATGGTGGTTGCCAAGTTGGCAGAAATGGGGTTCAAAGACCTGCACTTAGCTTCGTCAAGCCTAATTGACGTGCATGAGCCACTGATTGAGCACATCCGCAATGGGGTGATTACTCGCATCTCAACATCAGGCCTTCGTGGCGCTCTCGCTACCGAAGTATCGCATGGGTTGATGGAACATCCTGTAGTATTTCGCTCACATGGCAGCCGCGGCGCAGCTATTGCCAGCGGAGAGTTGAAGATTGATGTAGCCTTTTTGGGTGCCTCATCATGCGACCCACTAGGCAACGCTTGCGGCTATTCTCGCTCAGAGAATGCCAAGTCGATTTGTGGCTCATTAGGCTATGCTATCCCCGATGCTGTGCATGCCAACAAAGTCGTAATTTTGACCGATGACCTAGTGGACTACCCCAACTCGCCCAACGCCATATCGGAGAGCGTAGTAGATTATGTGGTGGTAGTAGATTCGGTAGGCGACTCATCAAAAATCTCGTCAGGAGCCATTCGCGACACCAAGAATCCACGAGATATCTTGCTAGCCAAACAAGCAGCCAAAGTGGTTGAAAACAGCGGTTACTTCAACGATGGATTCTCACTGCAAACAGGCACTGGTGGTGCTAGTCTAGCTGTAACCAAATATTTGCGACAAGGCATGATAGACCGTGGTATTAAAGCTAGTTTTGCCTTAGGCGGCATCACTTCACACATGGTGAAACTACACGAAGAGGGCTTGATTGACCGCTTGATTGACGTGCAATCATTTGACAAAGTGGCTGCAGAGTCACTCAAGAACGATGCTATGCACAAGGAGGTATCTAGCAATGAATATGCCAGTGCTCAAGAGAAGGGGTCAGCCACTCATTATCTAGATGTTGTGATTTTGTCGGCACTAGAAGTGGACGTCAACTTTAATGTGAATGTGCTAGTGGGCAGTGATGGCATCATCCGTGGTGCCATTGGCGGTCATCCCGATACAGCTGCCGATTCGGCCTTATCGGTGATTGTATGCCCGTTGTTGCGCGGACGTATCCCTTGCATAGTGGACGAAGTAACTACGCTCATCACTCCAGGTTCATCGGTTGATGTTGTGGTAACAGAATATGGCATTGCCATTAACCCTGCTCGTCCCGAAATCAAAGAGCGCTTAGTCGCTGCAGGCCTAAATATTGTGGATATCCACGACCTAGCCACTAGAGCACGCAAAATCATAGGCAATCCAGCCCCTCTACCCTTTGGAGACAAAGTGGTGGGCATCGTGCTCAATCGCGATGGGTCGGTACAAGACGTGATTAAAAACATTGTGGACTAAACACTATGCAAATAGCCCAACCAGCCGCTTATATATCGGTGGCTGGTTGAGCTTTTAAAAAAATCACGTTCGGTCATGGAAATAACGCTTGAGCAATTGCTCAATAGCCGAGATAGACGGCATGACAAACAAATGGAATTGCTGCAGCGATATCCTGATAGCACTCTTGTGTGTGCCACAGTGGTGATGCCTGGAAAAATCAAGCGCAACAAAGACACACAAGTGATAGCCCGCGTGCTTGTGGACCAATTATCATCTTTTGAGCCACTTTATATCAAGCAACAAGACGTTGAAACAGGGTTCGAGGTCTATATGGTTACCTCTTTGCCCGCTATTGAGACAAAACGCACCAGCTGCCATATCGAGGATACTCATCCATTAGGCCGACTAATGGATATTGACGTGATTGCTAGCGATGGTATCCCCATAAGTCGAGAAATTGTAGGAGCGTCACCACGCCGATGCTTGCTATGTGCACATGAAGCACGCTGGTGCATGCGCAATCACACGCACACGACCGAACAATTACTAACCCATATACACCAGATGGTGGAAACCTATTTGCAACAAAACTATACCCACAGCCGTTAGGGCCATGTTTGACAATCTCGAAATATTGGATATGCCTCTCTCGTTGGGAAGCAACAAAGCCAAAGTGGAAGCATTCTTAGCCAACAATGGTTTGAGACTAGAGCCTGTGGACTACTATGCTACCATAGAAGATGAGAGTGGCGATATCCTAGCAGGCGGTGGATTGTCGGGCGATGTTATAAAATGCATAGCAGTATCGCCAAATGGGCGTGATAGGCATTTGAGCAACAAAATCATCAGCCATCTTATCAGGATAGCATCACAATGGGGCAACGACACGATAAAGGTGTACACAAAACCTGAAAACCGCAAAGTGTTTGAGAGTATGGGATTCAAAACGATAGCTAAAGCCCCCAAAGCTATACTTATGGAAAATGGCATTTATGGCATCAATGCCTATTGTGAATATCTGAAAAAACTAAACAATGGACGTAAAGCTAATGGTGCCATTGTGATGAACGCAAATCCGTTCACTATTGGTCATTTGCACCTCATTCAAGTTGCAGCCAAGCGTGTATCTTGGCTCTATGTCATTGTTGTGCGTGAGGAGGGACGCGAAATATTTGATTATGCCGAACGTAAAGCAATGATTATATCGGCTATTCAAGCTAATGGCTTAAGCAATGTGGCAGTGGTCGAAGGTAGCGACTATGCGGTTTCGGAGTTCTCATTTCCTACTTATTTTTTAAAAGAGGTGACCGACGCTACCGACACCCACATCACCCTTGACCTAGACTTGTTTGCCTCTCACATTGCTCCTGCGCTAGACATTGCTACAAGATTTGTTGGCAGTGAGTTAGACGACAAACTGACAAATCGTTATAATGAGCTCATGTGTCAGCAATTACCCGAATGTGGCATTAAGGTGCAAGTCATCGAGCGCCTGAAACATGCAGGAAACACCATATCGGCTAATCGTGTGCGCAACATCTTGGCGAGCGAATCGTTTCAAACAGCTATTCCATTGGTACCAACAACAACACTACCCTATCTAGTGTCAAGGCTTGCAACGCAATCGCTCCAAACAGAGTTAGACACAACGCCTAAACCTGGATTAATTGATCGTCACGACAATGGAGCCCATCATGATATGGATTACGCGCTTATGAGCAAAAGCATCCAAGTGCTACACCCTCACTTCACACAACTAGCTCTCGTTGGCTACGATTGGGGACATCAAGGGCAAGATATTGATATCAAAATACTTCGCCACAAGGGAATTGAGGCTGAACAAGCTATGCTACAAGCCACTCATGGTGTGAACACGCATCGTGGTGCATTGTTTGCATTAGGATTGACTATCACGGTAGCCTCGTGGTGCCTGGGAAAACATGGAAACCTAGATGCTGCAACCCTACAGCAGGCGACTGCACACACCGCACAACAATTTCCTGCAACCACTGGCACTCATGGTAGTGATATGGTCAAGCAATATCATGTTCAGGGAGCTCTTGATATGGCCAAGAGTGGATACACTCAGTTATTTGGCCATTGGTTAGGTCTTTATCGCGCTAATTCACCTGATGGGCATCTACAACTATTTATGCTCATCATGAGCGAGCTAGAAGACACCAATATATTACATCGGAGTCAAAGCTATCAAACCCTACGCGATGTGCAGCAACAAGCCAAAACGATATGTTCTCATTGGGATGAACAAGCAATTATAGCCTTAAATGAACGTTTCATTGCAATGAACATCTCGCCAGGTGGTAGTGCTGATATGATGGCACTAACACTTCTCATATATTCATTATTGAAATAATTCAATACACCTATTCATAACAAAAATCTTAAACTTTTTTACTATTCTGTAATTATGGTAGAATTAATCAAACAAGGAGTTTACTTAATTAACGGTAACGAAATTCGCACTGATGGTGCTGGATTGCCTTCACCTGATGAGGCACGTGAGAACACTATCACCTATGGCATCTTACGTTCACACGATGTAGATGGCAGCAAGGGAAAAAAGATGCGCATCCGCTTTGATGCTATGATGTCTCACGATATCACTTATGTAGGCATCATCCAAACAGCACGCGCTAGTGGCTTGGACACATTCCCTCTACCCTATGCTATGACCAACTGTCACAACTCATTGTGTGCCGTTGGTGGCACCATTAATGAGGATGACCATGTGTTTGGCCTCTCAGCAGCTAAAAAATATGGTGGCATCTATGTTCCTGCCAACCAAGCTGTTATCCACCAATTTGCTCGTGAGGCAATGGTCAAGTGTGGCAATATGATTTTGGGCAGTGATAGTCATACTCGCTATGGCTCATTAGGCAACATGGGTGTTGGCGAAGGTGGTGGAGAGCTAGTAAAACAGCTACTGCGCAACACTTGGGATATCAATGCACCAGAGGTAGTACTCGTTTGGCTTGAGGGTGCCCCTCGCAAAGGCATCGGTCCACACGATGTAGCTATTTCGCTAGTTAAGGCCACATTTGAGAGTGGATTTGTTAAAAACAAGGTGCTAGAATTTGCTGGTCCTGGTGTGAAAAATCTGCCTATTGACTTCCGCAATGGTATCGATATTATGACTACCGAGACCACCTGCCTCAGCTCGATATGGATTACCGATGACGAAGTGAAACACCATTATGAGATACATCGCCGTCCACAAGACTTCCGCGTGCTACAGCCTGGTGAAGTAGCCTATTATGATAGCATGATTCGCATCGACCTATCGAAACAAGAATCTATGATTGCATTACCTTTCCATCCCAGCAATGCTTTCACTATCCATGAACTACAGGCCAATCCAACCGAGATTCTACGCCAAGTGGAAGAAGATACCCGTAAGCGCTTTGGCGATAAAGTGCAATGTGACCTTGTAGATAAAGTGATTGATGGCAAGGTTCATGCTGACCAAGGCATCATAGCAGGTTGCTCAGGTGGTACCTATGACAACTTGAGCGCCGCAGCCTCTATCATGCGAGGCCAAAGTATTGGTAACGACTATTTCACGATGTCGGCATACCCTCAGTCGGTACCCGTCTATATGGCCACCGTGCGTGAACGTATTGCCGAAGAGCTGCTCGATGCTGGTGTTATCATCAAGCCTGCTTTCTGCGGTCCTTGCTTCGGTGCTGGTGATGTACCTTCTAACAATGGATTAAGCATCCGTCACACTACCCGCAACTTCCCCAACCGCGAGGGCAGCAAACCTGGTCAAGGACAAATTTCGCTCGTGGCATTGATGGATGCTCGCTCGATTGCTGCTACCGCAGCTAATGGTGGCGTAATCACCGCAGCCACCGATGTTGACTACACCGATGACCACAAGCCCTATGAATATGATGCACGCATCTACGAGCGTCGCGTATATTACGGATTTGGCCACGCTGATCCTAGTGTGGAATTGCGTTATGGTCCCAATATTAAAGATTGGCCCAAAATGTATCGCATGGAAGACAATATGCTACTAGAGTTGGCTGCCGTCATTCATGACCCTGTTACCACTACCGATGAGTTGATTCCTAGCGGTGAAACATCAAGCTACCGTTCTAATCCTCTCAAGTTGTCAGAATTTGCCCTTTCACGGCGCGTTCCAGAATACGTTGGTTTGAGCAAACGCATTCAACAACAAGACCTTGAACGTCGTGAAGGTAAATGCCCACAGCATGTGCTTGATGCCCTAGCGCGTGTAGGCGCAGATGCAACAAACACCTCATTTGGCTCATGCGTATTTGCCAATAAGCCTGGCGATGGCTCTGCAAGAGAGCAAGCCGCATCATGCCAGAAGGTGCTTGGAGGCGATGCCAATATCTGTTATGAATACGCCACCAAACGCTATCGCAGCAATTGCATCAATTGGGGTATTGTACCATTCACCATCGCTCCCGATGTTGAGTTCAACTATCAGCCTGGTGATATGGTATTCGTTCCTGGCCTTCGCCAAGCCATCGAAGATGGCCGCGAAGAGATTGACGCTAAGGTCATCACTGCTAATGGCATTCATGACTTGCACCTCTATTTCCAGAATCTCACTGGCGATGAGCGTACTATCCTTATCGAGGGTTGCCTAATGAACTATTATGCATCTCAGAAAAAATAACTAGAATAAAAACCAATATATAATAACTGATTAATTATTCTAAACAATCATGATCGAAAAGATTAAAATGACCACTCCACTTGTGGAGATGGACGGTGACGAGATGACACGCATTTTGTGGAAGATGATTAAAGATGAACTCATCCTCCCGTTTGTTGACCTCAAAACCGAATACTATGACCTAGGTTTGGTGAAGCGTGATGAAACTAGCGATAAAATCACCATCGAAGCCGCTGAAGCGTGCAAGCGCTTAGGCGTGGGGGTCAAATGCGCTACCATCACCCCTAATGCCAAACGTATGGACGAGTATCACTTGCATGAGATGTGGAAGAGCCCCAATGGCACAATTCGTTCCATCATGGATGGTACCGTGTTCCGTACTCCAATCACAATTCCAAGCATCAAACCAGTAGTCAAGAATTGGGAAAAGCCCATTACCATTGCTCGTCATGCCTATGGTGATGTCTATAAGAGTGTTGAGCTGCGCGCTGATGAGCCAGGTACGGCCAAACTTGTCTTTGATGGAGTTAGTGGCAAACACGAAGAAGTAGTTATCCACGAGTTCAAAGGCGAAGGCGTGTTGCAAGGTATGCACAACACCGATAAGAGTATCCGCTCGTTTGCACATAGCTGCTTTAAGTTTGCTCTCGACACCAACCAAGACCTTTGGTTTAGCACCAAAGACACTATCAGCAAAAAGTACGATGGCCAATTCCGCAAAATCTTTGAGGAAGTCTATGAAGACTATAAGGCAGAATTTGAGAAACGCGGTTTGGAATATTTCTACACCCTAATTGACGATGCCGTTGCTCGCGTAGTGCGTAGCAAAGGCGGGTACATCTGGGCTTGCAAGAACTATGATGGCGATGTTATGAGTGATATGGTGAGCACAGCATTTGGTTCGCTAGCTATGATGACTAGTGTGCTTGTTAGTCCTGACGGCAAATATGAATATGAGGCAGCCCACGGAACAGTTACACGCCACTACTATAAATATCTCAATGGCGAAGAAACCTCGACCAACCCTATTGCTACCATCTTTGCTTGGAGCGGTGCATTGCGCAAACGTGGTGAGATGGATGGTATCAAAGATTTGATGAACTTTGGTGACCAACTTGAAGGGGCATGCTTCGACACCCTTAATGCTGGTATTGCTACTAAGGACCTCGTCAATCTTATGGAAGGTGTAGAGGCTAAGCAAGTGAATAGTGCCGATTTCATTGCCGCTATTCGTGCTAACCTAGAGAAACGACTTGGATAAGATTTCTAGACGCCTAAAACTATTATTTAGGAATAAGGTCTGACCTCATCGATGTGCTCCCTAAAAGTTAAACAAAAAGCTTTGGGGGGCACTTCACATTTGCTAGTAATGTGCTATTAGATTTGATAACACGCTATGTAGGCACCTAAAATTTAGGGTTAAATCCAAGCTCTTTTTTAAAACTTATTGTATTACAATCGAGTTACTTGCTTGACACCTTTTACTCCTTGTATCTTTTTTATCAAATCGTCTAACGATTCTAGGCTAGGGACACTCACCACTAGGAAACCCTCAAACAATCCCGATTGCGACTGAATAGAAATATTGCGTAGCTGATAATCACCACTCTTGTTAATCACCGAAGTGATTGAAGACACAATGCCAATATCGTCTTTGCCAACAACACGCAACGTGGCACCAAATTGTGTGCCTAGTTTGCCCGTCCAACGCGTGCG
>Ga0181612_145479_pt1 | contig 12714 bp, 5 predicted proteins | sample HoacroProtozoa21_FD_119630 | JGI IMG/M metagenome (GOLD analysis project Ga0181612, IMG submission 119630) | Hoatzin crop microbial communities from Cojedes, Venezuel. Combined Assembly of Gp0051906, Gp0051904, Gp0051908 | reverse complement strand
TAATGGAAGATGTCCCTGCTCATGGCAGGGGTGTTGAAACCAGATGATCTTTAAGGTCCCTTCCAACCCAAACCATTCTATGATTCTATGTTCTGTAATAATTACTTTCAGGAGAAAACCACTTTTTTCACACTGCTAAGACTTCCTCTACTTCTATACCAGAAAGTTAAACAGTGCCAGGATCTTTCCTGGGCACCGTGATTGTCTGTGTGCTTGGACTGAGAGAACAGTCTCCAGGACACTTTTGAGTCTGATATAAACGACAGGAACCCAAACAATCCCTGGGCATGATTAAAGAGTTAGCAGAGACTAGGGGCTATTCCCAGGAAGTAGTTTACAGGAGGCCATGCTGGTTTAGAAGTGGGCTTGATGTTACAGACACTGTTCCATGCCAGCTGGTCTCAGTGCCAGAGATGACATCCTGGTCTCCTTTACTTTCCTAATACAGACATAGCCTTCATACTCATAAGCTATACTCACTAGCGATGACCATAGCTGTTCGGTGGTGTGTCCTAACTTAGAAATTGTCACAGCCTTAAATAAAGATGTAGAATGTGAAAGGATTTTCTATTATGCGTTAACTAGAAAACTTGTTTTTTTCCTACTATTCTCATTTTAGAAATCAAAGTGGCATTGTATTTATTTATTAAATTAGCTTCTTTAGGACAATTTTTCTCATGTAAGTCTATTTGCTTGTCTGACTGGTTAGGAAATTTCATAATTTTCTCAGATTTAGATAAACATACCCGGAAACACCAGACACTGTACAGGATTTTAAAACATATGAAAGCAAGAGGGTATTGTTGCCTTGATTTTGAAAAGTGACTAGTAATTTCTGTCAATATTTTTTTCAGCACTTACCCTAAATGTCAGAAAGATTTTGTTTTCTGAAATTCAGATGTATCAAACTAGGTACTACTACTACTACTACTACTAAAAAAGATATCGTACTCAAATACCCTCCAAAACCAAAACCAATTGAACATGGCAACTAGAAAATGCTGGTCAAAATCCTACTTTCGGACTGAAGTTGCTTAAACTTAAGCTGCAAACAGATTTTCTTCCTTAATGTGAAATGATTATCATAGAGCTGGAGACATCACTGCTTGCTCTAGCACTGAAATAGCTTCATCTCATAGCAAACAGCTCCCCCTGCATCAGAATCAGACATGGCAAAGACAGAAAAAAAAGTGGTTTAAATTGTTCAATATGAGAAGTGGTTCTTTCTGGACATGGTGAACTGCCAACTATCACGCTGAACGGATAGACATTGTTTTCCCATGAAGTTTGGTTTATGGAATAAGAATGAATGACTGTTCTTTTTGCTCTTTGAAAGCACATATTTTCCCCCAGACAGTTATTTTTTTATATTGTCATGTTGAACTCAGGAGGAAAGGGCAAAAGTACTAGTCTGAATCCTGCCATAAAACCTCCACTTGAGGCAAAATTTAATAATGTTCATCATGCTAATTACTAATTCGATATTTTTTCTCTTGTATGGATGAAAAAGTCCAAAGTAGAATTACTTTGCAAAGAGCATACTTGCTACTTTACACAGTGCAAAATTTTTTCATTATATTAGCTAGATGTTTTAAACAAGTGACAATTGTTGTGTTCCACTCTAAGAACTGCAATCTTTGTAGCTATGCAGAAGAGAAGAAAAATCCCATAGAAAATGATAATTTGATGACTTCCTACCATCCTCTGATGTCTCCGAACGTGAGGCCCTGATGTAGAGGGATGATCCCAGGGCTGAAGGAGGTAGAGCTGTGGGAGACACTCCAGTGGTCATCTTGGTGATGCTGCCACCCATTGGTGTTTCATATTATGCTGCCAAGACTTAACTTTCACACTTTTGACCAAGCCAACTTCATTGTGTTTGGGGCATGCAGGCACCTCCTCTTGGGTTACCAGTATTGTCCTGCCACACGTGTTAAGCAGAAGTGTAAGACAAATTGTAGTCCAAGATGTCTATTTTCTCACATATTTCATTTGAAAGTATCTTTGTAAACAGGAAGGAAAAAGCTACAAGAACTCACAAAGAATCCTGTAAAGTGAAACCATGCAACTTTTATCTGTTATATCTGATGACTGAGGCCAGCAAAACAGGAATAATAAAGTGGTTTTGAAGGTTTTCTTAATAATTGAAGTAATTTAAAAATACAGTTAGAGGTGTTATCTGCAATAGTTTTATTATTAAAAAACAATTCTTATTATAACTGCAGAAGTCAATACTGTTAAGCCATTGGTTTCCCATCTTGTTAACCTCAACTTTTCCTCACAGCTGGTCATCTTTTGCTTAAAATCTTGCCTTCCGTTCCTGGTACTTCAGGAAATAAAATGTCATGGAAACCCTACAGTTTGCTTTATATATTCCTTCTGTGGAGTAGGATATTATTTAATTAAAATATCGGAAGATCATATCACTTGTGATTCCGCCACGGCTTACAGCCATAATGACAGGACTTTGCAGACAGAAGGTTGGTGTAGCCTGTTGCTCAGGGATCCCTGTAATACAAGGAAATTACCAAGGAGAGAGGTGGAGAGACTAGATAGATCTGAACCGGTTCCTACTCTTCCATTCTGTTTCCCCAGCTGAAGCACCTTGAAAGCAAGGCAAAAGCCTGCAAGTTGTTGCACCTTTTTGATTCACAGCTTCTGAAACATACCTTTCTGCCAGATACACCTAGAAGAGTGAGGCTAATCAAACTTGTGTAGTGAGTCTTACTTCTACGTAAACATAGCATTGTACCATTATCTCTCTCCTTCTCAGCTCTCTGAAGTTCAAATGTAATTTAGTTTTGTAGTGGTAGAAAACTGGAAATGCCACTCAGAGGAGGTAGTCACTATTCATTCCATTTCTCCAATTTGAAAAGTCTGTCTAGTAATAACCTTTTATCCTATGTAAATAGGCACACTGAGACAACTTCTTGTCTGCGTGGAACAGCACTCCCAAACTAACAAAATATGTTTGCTTCAAACATGAACAATACTCCATACATCTGTGATATTTTTCTTCACAAATAAATGGAAGATACTAAAGCACACAGTCATAGATTCAATTTGTAGCATGTGAAAGAAAAGGTAACACCCCTCGTGGTGAAGTCAAAATCAAAGTGTTGAGTAAGCGCAAAGGTGCAGAGTAGGATGATGGAGGACATTTGTAAACTGTCTCTTATCCCCAAAGCATCCATCTCCTATGGTACTCATGCTAGCAGCCTTTCTGACTGTTGTCTGCTCTTACCTTTGTAATCCTTCTTCCCTAACTGAGAATTTTTCTGTTTATGCATTCCAGGACTAAGCTGTCTTCTGTCAAGCACTGCTTCACTCCGCCTTTCCCTTAGTCCCCCACTTATTGATGATGATGCTGTCTGTCAAATGTGATTAGAAGAAATATTGATGTACTGCTTTCTTAAAACTTTGTCTTTTTTTCTTTTTTATTCTTTTCCCCTTCAAGCTGGCTATGTTCTTGGCCAAGGAATATTCCTCCACATCCTCACTTATGTCTCCAGTCTGTGATGGATCTTTGTCATCTTTGAATCACTGGTGAAATGCTACATTTTCTTTTCTTTCCTGTTCTTTGTTTTTTCTGTACCAGAATCTGACAATATATTAACAGTTACCCAGTTTTCTCTTTTGAAGAAATTATCTCGATGTCAACTGGGATGGCTAACATCTGGCTGGATATGAGTGTTTGCAACACAGGTGTTTACATCTGAGCCACTCACCCTCAGGCTTCCCAGAATTTCCACCCAACAGGATACAATTTGTCTCAGCCTAAAGTGCACACCTACATTTTGTCACATGAATCATACCCTAAACTCCACTGACTATGCTAACAAAAATTCTGTTGACTGCTATGGAAGCCTACACAACCAGCTCAGATGTAGAAACCTGAGTTGTAGCCCTCAAAGTTAGCTGTGACAAATGCCACTCTCAGACTTGCTCCTTTTTTCCCTTTACAACCAACAGCTTTTTAATCAAGGGGAAACTCATGGAAGGATTGATGCTGGACATTCCCAGGCTGATATCCTGTGCTGAAGGCAATATAAACTGAAGGCAACCTTAATATAGCTGTGATATTATCTCCCTTGCCTGTCTGTCCTTGAAACAGTGTGAAATACAGCTCTTCCATTTAGCATAACTACGTTTTCAAAAATAGTCTATGGGTCATGAACTCCAGTAGCTAGATTTGAACAGAGTCGTTCTTCTTTTTTTGTACTTGATGTTTCCTTATGGCAGGCAAATCTTACATGTCAGATACCATAAATGACCTACAGTAGATACCAAGCCACCAAGATGCTAACCTCATGATTCTCCACACCATTCTGCCCCTGTCCTTCTTCATCAACTCAGTACCGTGTATTAAGTTGATGTGGATGTCGCCTAAAGGCAGCTGTGAAAGCCTTTATCCTGGGCTGGAGTCACTGAACATTTTTTCAAAAATATTGTAGATTTTCACTGGAAGGTTTAAAGTGACTTATTAAACTTTATCTTTTCTGACTTCATAATGTAAATTTAATTTATTTACTAAGGTAGTTCACTGGCTTAAGAAAATTTTATTTTCAAGGCACACACTGATACTATTTTTTCTATGTATACAGAGAAACATGCCTGACGACCTCAAACAAATTTTCCCAGGATTTCTAGAAGCTTCATTCCCATGCTTTGCTCTTTTGTCTGATTTTACTATCTTGTAACAGAAAGTCTGTGTGTCTTGTGAAAAAATTAAAATGAAATGGAAATATTCAAAAATGTGATGAGCAAACGAGCATATGAAGGAGTAGGGCATTTATAGAATGGCAGCCATCCAGAGATTCCTAGGGCAGTCATGTAAGTTTATAAAAGTGTTCATGCAGATTGTTCATAAACTAAAATGCCTCACCATGGATGACTGGTTAGCATGGAAGTAACCCTCACCCCTCACATGGGGTCTGACCCTTAAATACTTAAAACCTTTTCTTCTTCATTAAAAAGAAATGTACCAGCAAGGAAGAGAAAAGACAGCAGACCAACAACCGACAGCAGTTGCCAAAGATCTCAATAGGTACCCTCAAAAAGAGAGGGCAGTGACCAGAGCAGTATGGAGTTGAGCTGCTGCAGCAGCACACAGCAGCATAGGCACGGACAGGGAAGGCAGTTACAATATAACACAAACAGTGTGAGGAGCCAGCTAACAATGCTGATCACTAGCTCGGTGAACGCTGATGTCAGACACACAGCAGCAAGGCCAGCAGAGAAACTGGAGACTTTAATATGATGAAATATATCTACCCTTGAGAAAAATTCAGACTGAGTTAATTGAAAGTACTAATCTCCAGTGAGAGGAAATAGGAAGGGATTGGAAAAGAAAGGTAGAGAGATAAAGGCAAAGTTTTGGCCAACAGGAGAGAAAACAGAATATAGGGTAATCTAGTGCACCAGAGTATTTAAACACATGCTTAAATTTTAATGCACAAGTAATCCCATTGACTTCTACATATGCTTAAATTCTTTGCTGGATCAGGGCTTTAATGTACATTTGAATTAAACTGTAACATGATGATTTAGCAGTGAGCTCATTTGAAGTTTCATTGGCTAACCAGAGTTTTGCTTAACTGACATTTGTAGTGGGGATTTTTAACGAATGTCTAGGTGCTTCAGAAAGCAATTAGTCTGCCCTTCAGGAGTGGTATTTTTCTCTCTAAAAAATATTTCCCCATTCCAAATTAATATGTTCCAGATTTAGCTTGGAGGATACCATGATGCTGATGCATTAATTATAGCTAGCACATATATAACACAAATATATGTGTTATTTTTATACAGGTATGTTTTCTATCTATACATAGTTTATTTCCAGCCACTTCCTCAATCTTCTAGATGCTTATCAAGAAGGGTTGAAAGTTCATGTAACAGTGCATACCCCATATTAGTACTCCATATTAGAATATATATAACACAGTTAAAGGAGACTGGAAAGGAAAGACTCATCAAGAAACAAAACAGAACTAAAGATAAGGCAACTGGAATAAACTCCTTCAAAAGAGTTAAGATAGTAGCTGACCTGTTGCTTAGGAGATTCTGAATTTCGATATGCAGAGTAGCATGGTTCACCAGCTGGCATTCGTGGCGTCAGCTAGAGACAGCTTTGGCTGCAGTGTTTTTACTAATCTCTCTCCCCTCTCTCCCTCTATGCCAGCAATTCGTTGCTGAAAGCAACTGGCTGTTTTTTAGCTATCTCTGGGAGCAAACCTATACTAGATACTAAAACCATATGAAGACTAATGAAAATAACCAGCTGGAATTCATCCATGGAAGGCTGGAATTATTGTATGTGGTTTTATGATGCACTGTTTAGTATGAAGCATGCTAGCCTCAGGAAGGAAAAAAGGAGCATGCAATTGTGCTGTCAGCAGTCTGACACACAACCAGCACACATACCGGGATAGCAGTAAGAAGGCCTAATTCTCCAGCCTGAAGTGGAAATAAACCGAAGCAGATAAAATAAAAAGTTGAGCTAATGTAGGGAAACACATGCCTAGATATCTGGTTAGGGGTATTTTTTGCATTAAACCATTTTCCGCTGAAGCATTCTTTGTGATGGCAATTAACATGGCTGGTGTTTTGATAATGCTGCCTTTTCAAGCCAGTCTAATCAGGTCAGCGCTCAGTTCCTGGAGCAAAATGGGTAAAACATACTAAGTCCAGCTGGGGTGGCTGAATTAACCTGGCTGATGGAAGAAGACTGTAGCCTAATCTTCACTGTAAGCCCAGCTGGACTTAGGTGGCTCAGCTTGGAACGTAGTGCAGGGTACCAAACCTGGCTTTAAAGAAAATACATAAGAAAGACTGCATGGAAGTTCACTACAGATCTGTGAGATTCAACCAGAAGTGAAGGGAGTGAAAACAACAAGTAGCAAGAGAGTACAGTCATTTGCAAGATTGATCATTTCAGAAAAAAAGCCAATACAATTTTGGGGAAAAAATGGGCATTAGCAACACAGTAAAACAACTTCTTCAAAAGTTATATTCATTTAGAGCCCCCTGACATTTCATTTATATATCTGTTATTTATTTCTCATCTCAAACCTTTGATTAAAAAATTATCATATCCTTATATCCACCTCATTTCAGGAAGAACCTTTAATGCTGTGCTGAAGTCTCACTGGTTACAAAGGGACATCCACAAATTTCCCATTAAGCACTACTCCCAGCAAGGGGACTTGATTCATGTTGCTGTGCCGCTGAAGCCTTGTTTTAACTCCCCGTGAGCAGAGCCCTGTGTGTTGCCATGTCCAAGCAGTCGCAGAGGTGGAAGCATTGTTTGGGGTCATCACAGTGTTTTTCCCAGGGTAATTAGGCCTGCCCACCATCACTACTCTAACGCAGCTATGTGGGGCTCAAGCTGTTATCTCCGCAGAGCAATGCATTATACATGCAAGCACAACATTAGTGGTGGACAGACAGCTTCTGGGAGGAGTTCTGTGACATGTGGTGCTGTGTGTAGCTGGTTAGTGATAGCCACACTGAAATCTTGGATCTCGGTAGTGCTACTACAGCCAAGCAGGACCGAAAGCAGTTTTTTTGTCTGTCCTATGTTTACATTATATCCCATGCTGCAAGGTTAATGCTGTGCTTCTTCAGTGGCTAGGCAGGATTTTCTCCCCTCTGCCTTTAGTGCATAGTTCAGTTCCCGTAAAGTGGTTTTCTCTTTCTCAAAAGGTCTGGAGTTCGGCCACAGATACACAGTGTAAACAGGGTGTGCTGATACTGCTAATGCCTTACATTTATGCAGTAGGTGCAATGTACATGTCCTGTTGTGATTTCCAGAATTAAGCCAAACTGCGGACTTACTGTCAGGTAAAGGCTTTTTTCTGGGTCAGATTACCAGAGGCCATAAAGTGATTTCTTTTACTATTTAGTCTGACCATTGTCACTTTCTAAGACCATCTGGCAATGTGGTACCCTCCTTCGATTTCTCCTGCTAATTTCCTTTAGTACATTATAGTTGTTACTTTTAAGTCCTTCAATGCAGATGCAGAATTTGTTTCAGGCTGCTGATCAGTGTTCTCCAGTGGAATGCATTTAGAGTAGAAATTCTGCAAACCTTGCAAAGGTAGATACCTATTTCATCACTGTATATGGTTTTACAGGTCTTGGCACAATAACCAGCTGGTGCCTCTAAGTCACACATTCATACATCTTTATATTTAGCTGAATTATCTGCCATTCTATCTTACATTGAGATACTTCTTCTGAAAGAAGCTGCTTCACTTACATCTTCTTGCAAGATTAGTAGAAGTAGAGGAATCAAGTTGTGTTTTGCTGAGTAAATCTTGAGACTTTTTCAGAGGAATGCAAATTTGTTCTCAGTCCTTGGAAATTATGACCAACTGAAACTACCAAGTAGTATTCTTTCTTGGGAAAAAAAAACAACAAACCTGTCTGCCTTAGTTCATTCTTTTACTGGTGATGTAAAACTACATCCTCAGCTCTGCTTATTAGCAGAGGCTTGGAAGCTGTTGTAGGCAAAACTGGGGATTCACATGGTACCGTCTCAGCGACCCCACAGTGCAAGAGTGCAGATAGCATAGAGCATTTCTGATGGCATCAAAGTGATGTGAAGACAATGGACACCTCTCAGAAGACCTAGCTCATTGAAAAACCACCCCCACCCATTAACTACAAACAGCACAGCATAGCTTAGCATTAAGCAAGGAACTAAAAGTGGAAACCGATATTTCCAGATCATAAAGAAGTATTCAACATATTGTATACATAGGACCCTGTCATCTGAGACTTTCTAGTTTGCCCCTGATCCCTCAAAGTTTAACCAAAGCTTTGATTGTCACTCTTTTTCCAGAATCTGTACTATATTGGTTGCAGTGATGACACACTGACTCTTTTGTGTTGGACAAATATTTTAGCTTGTTTACCAGGCTGCCCAGGGAGGTTGTGGAGTCTCCTTCTCTGGAGATATTCAAGACCTGCCTGGACAAGGTCCTCTACAGCCTACTGTAGGTGACCCTGCTTCGGCAGGAGGGTTGGGCTGGGTGACCCACAGAGGTCCCTTCCAACCCCTACCATTCTGTGATTCTGTGAACGACGGATGAGCAGGGTTGGTGAGCGAGCAGAAGCGCGCTGGGAAGGGTGTGAGGGAGCACATGCTGGCCTCTGCCAAACCCAGCCACATCACCATCGGCTGGCACGGCACCCGGCTGCAAACCCAGAGCCCGCTCCCTCCCAGCAACAGACTTCGGGCTGGACTGCAGTGAGGATCACACATTTGAAGAGACAGACGTGTGGTCCAAACCCATCAGAATCGGTAATCATTTAGCTGACATCCTCTACACCCAGCAGGACATTTGGGCACAAACTTCTTGCTAGATTTTAAGCTGAGACATGTTTGCTTAACCCCAAGCTCCGAGGGAGGATGTGAATTTTAAAAACATCATTCAGACTTCAGCAAAACTGCAGCGGTTGCCTCATCCACTTCCGTGCCTACTTCGACTCCCTCCTCCAAAACAACCCCACCCAGAGATGGCTGCTGTCCCGGGAAGTGCTTTACCTTAGGCACAACTTGTATTTTGAAGAGGCAGGCTGCAGGCTGTATTTGTATTCCTGTTTTGTTTCACTTTTTTTTTTTCTTCCTTTCCTAAGTGTACCATTTGGCGAGCGTTTGACGAAAGCACAGCAGACACCTATTCCCCAGAAATGAAAAAGATGGTGAGCCACGCTGTAAACAAATCAGATCTTTGCTGGACTCGAGCATTAATGATGCTTCTTGTGTGTCTGTGCAGCAGAAGTGGGCTGGTGACCATAATCTGCTATATTTTTCTTCCGGTGACATAAAATAACGCTCAGACCCCATAAATACTGACCGCTCTCCGACTGGAACTTGGCAGCTCTGTTCCTCATGGAGCAAAGTCGGAGCCAAGGGATCCCCAAGCAAGGCGTTCCTGCTCATGCTTTCAGGGTTATGCTGTTCAGCTGGGGGCTGCTCGGTGGCCCGTGCCCAGGCGCGCTCCTCTGGGGCACCCAGGAGGGACCAAGAGATGGAGCAAGAGCTCAGCGCTTAATTTAGCATTAAACCATTGAGAGTCCATTGAGAGTAATAGTCCCTTTTGCTTCCTTGTTCTTAGAGGGGGTGGGAGGTGGGGAGAAGGTAGAGGTTTCCTCAGGCACAAGGAGACCAGAGGATGAAGGATTAGAAATAAGGTGCTACAATAAAATTTAATGTTTTAAGATGGTGGAGGAATGAAGCCGCTGCTTTCACTCTGTCAAGATGTGACGGCTACATTCGCCGTGCTCCAGGTTCGCACGGTACCCAGGCCTCAATCCCAGCAATTTTAATTGGACTATTAATCCAGACGCATTTATGAAATGCTATTTGGACACAGCAGCGTGTGGGGGCATCCAGAACGCACACTCAAGAAGGCAAGCCTCTCCCCACGAGTAGGTTTGGGCAAAAGACAAGAATTAAAATCCAGAGGCCTGGCAAGACCTGCTTCGGCAGGGGGGTTGGACTAGATGACCCACAGAGGTCCCTTCCAACCCTGAACTCTGTGTGATTCTGTGGTTCTGTGAGCCAGCCAGCTCTGTGCCACTCCATGCCCATGGTACCACCAGCAGCTTGGCTGTAGCCGTGCCATGGCACCACGGCATGCGTGGACACGCTCTGAATTGAAGTCAAGACTGCAGATGGCCGTGATGAGCAGGCAGGGGAGCACAAGGCTGTGGCACCAGTCACAGCAGGGCAGCTGCCTACACAGGCATATCCACCTGCCCCAGCACAAGCCCCTTCTGGTTCCCAAGGCAGGGTGTTCGGTGCTGCTCCCAGCCCCCTGCAAGAGGAATGAGGAAGATGCTCTGGCAATCCCACAGTTGCCAGGTCTTGTGCAGACATGTGCGGTGCCAGGTTTGGGGTGACAAGGCAGCACGGCTTTGTGCACGAGGACATGCCAGTTGCCTTGTCCTCACCGGTGGTGAGACAGAATTGTTAACCCTGTTCTTCACCCGCAGGCACGTAAATCCTCGTTCAGAGGACAGCGTGCAGGCAGCCCCCGTGGAGCCCTCCTTGCTGCCAGGAGGATGGTCACGAGGTGACAAGGAGCACGTGGTCCCAGGGCAGCCCCAGCCATGCCTTCTCCTGTGCAGAGCGGTGGGAGATGCCCTCTCGCCCATGAGCAAACCTCACCTTGGGCTGCAAAGGCCACCTGCGAAGCTGGTCGAGGGAGGTGCAGGTGCAAGGGTGCTCCTCCAGGGGAGCCTGTTACGATGCTTTTCAAAATCTAGGGGGTTTGGCGTGTGACTGAAAGCCTAAAGGGATTTTTCATGGCTGTCCTGTTAAATGTTCACCGAGGACAGGACTAGAAAAGGGACAGTGCTGGCATTAGACAAGGGCAAATTCCAGGCAGTCCTGCTGGGATCCTCTCCTCTGGCTACCACAACGCGACTCCAGATCTCCACTGGTGTAAATCAGAGCAGAATTTGACCAATCCTATCTAAAGATGTTCTTCCTCGACGGGTTTCATTACGTAAAGTATTTCATGGGTTAAATCACTGCAATGCCTGATCTCTTCACAATACAGTGAAGTCAAACCACTGTCTTCGTCCCCTGGGAGGGGAGAGAGACAGTCCTCGTCGCCTGATACTTTTTTAATTTTGAAACCTCTCTGTTGGGGAAAACACCTGCTCTGCTGCAGTGGAGGAAGCTTGTGTGGCTACATCACAGCGTCTTTCTCCTTGGGAAGGGGAAATGCCCCAAACTTCTCTGCCTTTGGGGTATATCCAAAGCCAGGAGGAAGGGAATTCCTCCTCCTGCCTGCTGTCACCCAGCTCCTCTCATGTCTATTTTTATCACCACCCAATGAGTTAACCCTTTGCTGCCCTTTTGCCAAACCAGTTACATTTAAAAAGCCAAAGTGATCTGTCTGGGGAGGAGAGCCAGCATGAGAGCGGAGAGGAGCAAACCACAAGCCACTGAGCTTCTTTCTGGAGTGGCTGGTCCTTGCATGAGACAGCAGCCCAGGTGCAGCTGGAGGAGAGGGGAATACCCCCGGCGAGCAGAGCTTCCTGCGGTGTTTACAGGCTGCGTGACCCTTCTGGGATGCACGGGAGAGATTCTCAGAACGAAGTATGCTGTGACATCTGCAAGACTTTGCCTTTAGTGAGTCTCTTTGATGAGTCCTCTAACACAAAGTTCTTTTTTCTCTCCAGGAAACAGAGGAAGGCTACAAAAGCCGCTCGTGTCCTGCAGATTTTAAGGCCCCAGACTTGCTAGGGTACTTCTGCCAGCTGCGATGAGGGACAGCGGACTTCCTCAGACAAAGTTTCTGCTGCTGACGTACACACGTGGTCACCAGCAGAACACGTGGTTTTCCACTTTCAAAACATAGGCCTTGCCTTTGAGCTAAAGCTGTAGGAGGGGTCGTAAGACTACCTTGTTTGCCTCTCAAAACAGGGATCATCTATGACATACATCACAGGACCTCATGCAATGTTATATGAAATACAGTATGAGTGGTTCCAACTGAGATTTAACTTTACTGACTCACACTGGCGTATTTCAATCATAGAATCACAGAATCATTAAGGTTAGAAAAGACCTCTAAAATCATCAGGTCCAACTGTCAACCTATCACCACCGCGCCGGGTAAATCGTATTCTTTAGAGCGACATGTGCGCATGCTTTCTAGGCCTCCGGGCTTAGTGGCGCCTTCGCTGCCGGGG
>Ga0181612_140230_pt1 | contig 12714 bp, 13 predicted proteins | sample HoacroProtozoa21_FD_119630 | JGI IMG/M metagenome (GOLD analysis project Ga0181612, IMG submission 119630) | Hoatzin crop microbial communities from Cojedes, Venezuel. Combined Assembly of Gp0051906, Gp0051904, Gp0051908 | reverse complement strand
GTAAGAATCGCAGAACTCGACGAAATGTCGTACCGCTCTCTACTATGGGACCACAAGCCGCTTACCGACTTCTGGAGAGTCGGGCACGGCATTGCGGACAGGCTCGCCACATACGGCCTGGACACCATGGGCAAAATCGCCCGTCAGTCAATTCAAAATGAGGAACTTTTTTACCGCCTATTTGGCATTAACGCCGAACTCCTTATAGACCACGCATGGGGATGGGAGCCCTGCACAATGCCTTTAATAAAGGCCTATAAGCCTGAAAATAAATCACTTGGCAACGGGCAAGTGCTCTCTAAACCTTATACATACGACATGGGAAAGACGGTTGTAAAGGAGATGGCGGATTCTCTTGCGTTGGACCTTGTATCCAAGCGCATGACCACGAACCAAATAGTGCTAACGGTAAGTTACGATGCTAAAAGCTCGAACTCGGCGCATCATGCCCATGGCACTAGAAATCTAACCGACCGCACTTCCCTATCTTCAGCCATTATGGAAGCGGCTCTCTCGATTTACGAAAGTACCGTGAATCCAAAACTACTAATAAAAAGACTTTATATCAGTGCGAACAATATTCTTAGCGAGAGCATTAAAGAGCTGGAAGTAAAGCAGTTAGACCTCTTTACAGACTATGAGCAAGCGGCTGCGCAAGATGCCAAAACCAAGGCCGCGAAAGATAAGGAGCGCAGGCTCCAAGAGGCGCAGCTCGCAATCAAGCAAAAATTCGGCAAGAATGCCATTTTAAAGGGAGTAAACCTCGAAGAGGGTGCAACTTCGATAGAACGCAACAAACAAATTGGAGGGCATAAAGCATGAACGACAACTACGACGATATAATAAATCTCCCCCACCACACTTCGCCAAATCATCCCAGGATGCCACTTAGCGCACGTGCGGCCCAGTTTGCCCCGTTTTCTGCCCTAGTGGGCTTCGAAGATGCAATTGAGCAAACTAGGGATACTAGTCAAACAGATCCAGACGAGTCTATATCTTTTTAAAGCTGCCGCTAAGCAGAATGACTAGGAAGGTAAGGGCTTCAGACACTGCCAGAGCCAGCCAGATGCCATTTACCCCCATTAGGCGGGGCATCAGAAGGAAGCTAGGAATCAGGAACACTACCCCACGAAGAAGCGCAAAAAAGGTGGCTTTTCGCACTCTCTCGATACTCTGGTAATAGCCTATTACCGCAAGATTGGTGATAAAGAATACAAAGGCTGCCGAGAAAACGGGAAATCCGCTGATGGCAATCTGGGCGGCATTATCTTCAATGGGCAAAAATAATCCCACCAACAATTTGGGGATAAATATAAAGGCCGCCATAGATATCAGGCTGCAGCTCAAAGCGTTACGAAGGGATACGACAAATGCCTCATGCACCCTACCCATATCTTCCAGCCCATAATTATAGCTGATAATCGGCTGTGCGCTCTGGGCGATGGTGTTCCCTATCATAAAAACAAAGGGCAGATAATAGCAGGCAATGCCAAAGGCACCCACACCGTCATCTCCCAGATAGCGCATGAAAATCTGATTCCCCAGGAACATGAACATTGCCATGGTGAGTTCCCCTAGAAGAGCGGTAGAACCTACCTTACATTGGCTTGCAATGCTGTGTAGATAGAGTTTAAAGCGTTTGAGCCCCATTCTGAGGCCGATTATACGGGTATCCTTGGCATACCATCCGAGGTAAATTATCTGAATTGCAGCCCCCACCAAACAGCAGATGGAAGAGGCAAGCGCAGCGCCCTTTACACCCCATCCAAATGGGAAGATAAAGATATAATCTAAGATCAGGTTAATAACCGCGCAGGCTATGCTGCTTATCATCGCAAGCTTTGGCGCTCCATCCAACCTAACTATGAAAGAAGATTGGATAATCATCACATCGAAGAGCATGCCAGGGGCATACCAAATGAGGTAATCCTTTACCATCGGGAGCAGATTCTCCGACGCTCCGAGGAGCCTGGAGAGCCAGTTCGGGAAGAGGAAAATCACGCTCATTAGCACGGCCGAAAACACAAGGCCGGTGAGCAGAGCTTGGCTTACCGCAGTGCGGGCCATATTCTTGTTACCCTTTGCCAGACAAATACTAGCGGTAACGCTACAACCGGTGCCGAGCATTAGAGCCATGCCCGAAACAACCATTAAAAGCGGGACACAAATGTTCACGGCGGCAATACCGTCGCTCCCCACACCGTGGCCTACGAAAATGCCGTCGATTACCGTTACGGCCGACACACTTAACATTCCCAGCAACGAGGGATAAAAGATTTGCCTAAACAGTCGGGGAATGTTGCCCGTCCCCAGGGCCTGCGAATTTAGTTCCATTGCGGCCGCAAAGGTGGGCATTTATTCCCAAGTATGCAAATTTCTTTACAACTTATAATAAATTGAGAGTACCCAGGCAAACATTCTTTTTGGCAGGAGCCATTTGGCCACCACAGCAAGCTTCTGTAGGGGTGAAGCGATTATATAATTGTATTTTGGCCGCTTTTTTTGGACTATCTTACTAATTTTGCTTGCTAGAAATTCGGGTTTTAGGCCGCTCATTTCATCGTGCTCTATGCTCTTAAGCGAGCGAGCGTAATTGGGATATGCGGCCTCCGCCTTCTTTGTATCCACGCTCTTTCTCTGGGCGGTGAACCCGGTGGAGAAATCCCCCGGTTCAATAAGGGTAACACTAACTCCAGTGCCCCTAAGCTCTAACCTGAGGGCCTCGCAGTAACCTTCGATGGCATATTTACTGGCAGAATAAAGGCCCTGGAAAGGAAGTCCCATAAGGCCGCCTATCGAGCTGAAACAAAGGATTTTACCTTCGCCCTGTCCCCGCATAACCGGCACCACATAATGCAGAAAGCGCACCATACCGCCCCAGTTTACATCCATCTGGCGCTGGGCATCCTCGATACTGCAAAATTCTAGTGGCCCTCCTATGCCCATACCTGCGTTATTGATAAATACATCAATGCGGCCTTCTTTCTCCAGTACAGTCTCCACCGCAGCCTTAACTTGCTGCTCGTCAGTTACTTCGGCAAATAAATACTGTACTCCTGGCATATGTTCCACTTCCCTTCTGACGGTGCCATATACCTTGTGCCCATCCTGCGAAAGCCGCTGTGCTATCGCCTTGCCAAAGCCGGAACTTATGCCAGTAATTAGAATTACCATATCTTGATGTGTTATTTTCTTTGTTTTCGCCTCAAGATAGTAATATTTTCGGGAAAATTAGCTATATTTATACGGATTTTTAGACATTATGAATTCTGTATTGATTGTACTACCTATCCTGACCCTTCTAATGTTCGATTTGGGTCTGGTTCTTACTTTAGACGACTTTAAACTGTTTTTATCCAGACCTAAACCGGTTATTGCGGGACTTATCGGGCAGATTATCCTTCTCCCGTTGATAGCATTCATTCTCGGCAAGGCCTTTGGACTTGAGCCCCTCTTCTTTATCGGCTTTATGCTAATTGCCTGTTGCCCAGGGGGAAGTTCATCTAATGTGTTTTCTAAAATCGCTCATGGTGATGTGGCACTGTCTGTGTCTCTAACGGCGTGCAGCAGCATAATCACCCTATTCACCCTGCCCTTGATAATGGCGTTTGTAACCAATGCCGTTGGCGGAGAAGCCACCCAGTGCATCGCCATCGCTTGCAGTCCTTTCGTGTTCAATAACAGCACAATAGCAGTACCCGCCATCATCTACTCACTAATGATGAATGTGATACTGCTACTGTACGTACTTTATGTGAATACCCTAAAGCGTTGATAGAGCGCTATGCGAAAGGGTGCGTAGGCGCCTGTCCCAGCTTATGACACAAAAAAACCGGCCACTTCCTGACCGGTTTTTTTTTGATTGTATTACGTTATCTTACTTAAGCTCAGCAAGATACTTGATTGTGCGAACCATCTGAGAAGTGTAAGAGTTCTCGTTATCGTACCAAGAAACAACCTGTACCTGATAGGTATCGTCGTCAATCTTGGAAACCATGGTCTGGGTAGCATCGAACAGAGAACCGAACCTCATACCGATAACGTCTGAAGAAACAATCTGCTCGTCGCAATAACCGAAGGACTCGGTGGTAGCAGCCTTCATGGCAGCGTTGATACCCTCAACGGTGATATCCTTACCCTTAACAACGGCAACAAGGATAGTGGTGGAACCTGTAGGGGTAGGAACACGCTGTGCGGAACCGATAAGCTTACCGTTAAGCTCAGGAATTACAAGACCGATAGCCTTTGCAGCACCTGTAGAGTTAGGAACGATGTTGCAAGCACCTGCGCGGCTACGACGGAGGTCACCCTTGCGCTGAGGACCATCAAGAATCATCTGGTCGCCTGTGTAAGCGTGGATGGTGCTCATGATACCACTCTGGATGGGAGCGAACTTGTTAAGAGCGTCAGCCATAGGAGCAAGGCAGTTGGTGGTGCAAGAAGCGGCGGAGATGATGGTATCCTCGGGCTTCAAGGTCTTATGGTTTACATTGTAAACGATTGTAGGAAGGTCATTTCCGGCGGGAGCGGAGATAACGACCTTCTTGGCACCTGCCTGAATGTGAGCGGAAGCCTTTGCCTTAGAGGTATAGAAACCTGTGCACTCAAGAACAACGTCAACACCAAGCTCACCCCAAGGGAGTTCAGCTGCGTTGGGTTTTGCATAGATGGTAATCTCCTTGCCGTCTACAGTGATGGAACCGGGAGTAACAACGGTCTTGCCGTCCTCTGCGAGGATAGCGTCCTTGTAGGTAACAGTGTGCTTACCCTCACCGAACCTGCCGGCGAAGCCACCCTGAGCGGTATCATACTTTAGAAGGTGAGCAAGCATCTTAGGGCTTGTCAAATCGTTGATAGCAACAACCTCGTAACCCTCAGCCTCGAACATCTGACGGAAAGCAAGGCGGCCGATACGGCCAAAACCATTAATTGCAATGTTAATCATCTTAAAATTATTCTTTAAAAGTTAAACAAATCGTCTAAACAATAAGTATTTCGCCCGAAGGCGGTGCAAATTTACAAAATTTTTGGCTCTTTATCAAGTTTTATTAAAATAATCACAAAAGAGATAAAAATTGGCTACTATCTGCCAAAGTTTTTGTATATTTGAAGATTGTAAGACGTGTAATAAAAAGATTGAAATTTATGAAGATTCTGGTTACAAATGATGATGGCTACACAGCCGGCGGAATCAAGACGCTAGTGGAAATCCTAAGACCTTACGGGGAAATCACGGTGGTGTCTCCAAAATACCATCAGAGCGGCATGAGCATGGCCGTAAACCTCGGATTCAAACCCATTGTGGTTAAAAAAATAAGCGAAAAAGAGAACGAGCAATGGTGGTATGTAGATGCCACCCCTTCAAGCTGCGTAAAATATGGAATCGACAATATCTTCTACCCCGAAAAGCCGGATGTAGTTGTAAGCGGAATTAACCACGGCGCCAACTACGCCACCGCCGCACTCTATTCGGGCACCATCGGAGCCGCACTCGAAGCGGCCCTTTCGGGAGTAACATCCATAGCGGTGTCGCTTGATTCCTTCACCCCCGATGCCGACTTCAGCGCTGTCAAGGAACTTTTCCCGCCCATATTCGAAAAGCTAATCGCACTTCCCAAGGCAAGATATGGTACCCTCTATAACGTTAACTTCCCCAACCTTGCCGCAAGTCAAATCAAGGGAATACGCATTGGAAGGATGGGTATTCTAACATGGATTAGGGAATTCCAAGGACTCACCGAGCAACTTCAAAAGGATCGCCAAGACATCATGAAGTCCTTCGGAGTGGATAAGGTCGTACTTCCTAAACTCGAAGACGGCGAAAGCGTCTACGTGATGGTGGGCGACGTTGTAAGCGACCCGAGTAACGATGAGAGTTGCGACTTCATGCAGGTAAATTCCGGCTACATTTCAATCCTGGCACAAAATCTCGACAACACCGACTACGACGAACTCGAGCGCCTACGCCAAAATGGATTTGAAACTGATTTTTAGGCAATTATGAAGTACTATCTAATAGCTGGCGAAGCCTCCGGAGATCTTCACGGCAGCAACCTCATTCGTGGCCTAATAGCCGAAGACCCACAAGCACAAATTCGCTTCTGGGGTGGCGAAATGATGGAGCGTGCGGGAGGGCAAATGGTGCGAGACTATCGTGGCACCGCAGTGATGGGCTTCACCGACGTTGTGAGGAGCCTAGGCAAGATAGGTCGCAACCTAAAGGATTGTAAATCAGACATCCTAGAGTGGAAGCCCGATGTTGTAATCTTAATAGATTACCCGGGGTTCAACATGAAGGTAGCTCAATTTTGCCACGAGAAAGGCATCAAGGTCTTCTACTACATTGCCCCAAAAACATGGGCATCCCGCGAAGGTCGCAATGAAAAGCTAAAGGCTTGGGTTGACAAGGTTTTCATTGTCTTCCCCTTCGAGGTTCCCTATTTTAAAGAAAAGGGTGTCCCTTTTATATATAAGGGCAATCCCCTACTGGATGCGGTGGATTCCCATAGCTACCGCCGTCCCATCGAAGGTAGCTATTTTGCCATTCTCGCAGGCTCTCGCAAGGGAGAAATCTCCCACACCATGCCCAATGCCATGAAAATGGCGGATACCCTGCATGCGCTTCCAAGATATGCCTCCCACAAATTTATAATCGCCGGAGCCCCAGGCAGAAGCAACGAAGACTACAGCAAATACATTGATGGCAGACCATACGTGCAGCTAATATTCAACCGCACTTACGACGTGCTTAAATACGCTGATGCGGCTCTGATTAACTCCGGCACAGCTTCCCTGGAAGCGGCCCTAATCGGCACTCCCCAGCTGGTCTGCTGGAGCACCCAGTTCATTACCGCATTCCTGGCGAAATATGCCCTTAGGGTGCTGGACCACGTGAAATTCATTTCCCTTGGCAACCTAATTCTAGACCGTCAAGCCTTTAAGGAGCTAATCCAGTACGACTATACCCCCGAAGCTGCAACGGCCGAAATCCGAAAACTCTGCGAGGATGATGCATATAGGAAGAAGATGCTGGATGATTATGCCGAGATTCGCTCCAAGCTTACAGTGGACTCCGAAGAGCCTGGCACTAGCGGACAGGGTGCCGGTAAAATATCCCGAGCGGTCGCTAGGGCAATGATTAAAGAGCTACAAAAATAAATTTTTAAATGTTTTTAAGCAAAAATGCTAACAAAAACAAGGTTTTTTAAAAATTATTGTTTAGATTTGTAAGGAACTGTAAATAGAGAATGATGATTGGTAATATTCTTACAATTAATACAGGATCGATATCCACCAAAATCGGTTATTTTAAGGACGGCAAACTTCTGTTCGAAGAAAAGCTTCTGCACTCCCCCGAGGAAATCGCAAAGTTCGCGGATGCGATAGACCAGATAGGAATGAGGCGCGAAGCAGTGATTAACTTCCTTCGAAGCAAGGATATAACCGAAGACGACATAGACATTGTAATGGCCCGCGGCGGGCTTATAACTCCTGTGATTACAGGTATTTACGAAGTTAATGACGATATGCAAGAGGTACTTCGCACGGGCCGCGACGGCACCCACGCCTGCAACCTTAGCGCACTTATAGCCCAAGATATAGCCGACCAAATAAACTCCGTGCGTGCCGAGCAGGGGCTTACCCCAAGGTTCGGAAAATGCAGGGCCTACATCCCCGACCCACCAAGGGCCAACGAAATGCTGCCCGAGTGCCGTATGACCGGCCTAAAGGAAATTCAGCGAGAGGTTATCTTTCATGCCCTAAACTCCCGTGCTGTGGTTCGTCGTTATCTGAAAGAAATAGGCCACGAAACCAACGATATCAACGCCATTGTTTGCCACATAGGCGGCGGAGTTACGGTGTCTCTGCATAGCAACGGCACGGTTATAGACACCAGCCACGGCCTTGGCGGAGACGGCCCCATCACTCCCGAACGTGCCGGCTTCTGCCCGCCCTTCCCCCTGATTGACCTCTGCTACAGCGGCAAATACACCAAGGAAGAGCTTAAGAACAAGCTGGTGCGGCAAGGTGGAGCCATGGCGCATCTTGGCACCAACGACATGAAGCTGGTGGCGCAGAAGGCCGAAGAAGGGGTTCCCGAGTATGTACTCTTCCTCAAAGCCTTCTGCCTAAACATCGCAAAATACATCCTTTCGCAGGCGGCTACCGTTTATGGCAAGGTGGATGTAATTATACTCACAGGTGGAGTATCCTACAATAAAACCATCACCGACGATATCACAAAGAGGGTGCAGCACCTTGCTCCCGTTGTGCTCTACCCCGGCGAAGATGAGATGCTTGCTCTCGCCGAAAACGGCTATATGGTACTCTCTGGCAAGGCCAAGATACACACTTACAACAAGGATAGAATAATTGAAGACTAAACTAAACAAATGATATGGACAAAATAGATTACTCAAAAAGGTCCTTTGCCTACTATCCCACAAATGCGATAGTGGTTTCTCGTTGCATTGACGGGGAATGGACCAAAGCTGAAGTTACAACCGACTTCAATCTCTCAGTCCACTGCTTTGCGGGCGTGTTCCACTATGCCCCATCCTGCTTCGAGGGTCTAAAGGCCTTTGCCGGTGTGGATGGCAAGGTTAGGCTCTTTAGGCCCGATGAAAACGCCAAGCGAATGCAGAACTCCGCAGCCTACATGGACATGCCCGCACCCAGCGAAAAACTTTTCGTAGATATGTGCGAGACCTGTATCAGAGAAAATTGGGAGCACATTCCCCCGTATGAATCGGGAGCAACCCTATACCTTCGCCCGATTCTCTTCGGCAGCAATCCCCAGCTTGGCGTACACTCATCTAAAGACTCAACCTTCGTTGTAATGTGCTCAGCAGTAGGCACTTACTCGGGCGACAAGTTGCTTGCTCCCACCACATCCGTAATCTCAAGAAACTACGACCGCGCCGCAACCTACGGGTCAGGTTGCTATAAGCTGGGTGCCAACTATGTTCAGAGCCTGCACGCTTACAATCTTGCGCACGCCTCAGGCTATAGAGACCTTCTCTTCCTCGATACCGCCACCCACACTCATATTGACGAGTTTGGAACATCCAACTTCTTCGCAATCAAGGGCAATACCTATATCACCCCAAAATCCAACACCATTCTACCCTCCATTACCAACAAAAGTCTAAGAGTGATTGCGGCTGATTTGGGAATGAGCGTGGAACAAAGGCCCGTAGCGGTGGATGAACTAGCTGACTTTGACGAGGTTTGTTCTTGCGGCACCGGCTTAATCGTAACCCCGATGCACACAATTGACGATAAACCCACCCTAGAGGGCAGCGAAATCACCCGCAGCTACCACTTCGGAAGCCCTGAAGAGTGTGGCCCTTGGGCACTCAAGATTTACACCCGCATGATGGAAATTCAGCGTGGCATCGCTCCTGATACCTACGGCTGGTGCAGATTCATTGAGAAATGACCCCCGAGGAGCACATAGAGTCTCTGTTAAGGGCCGACCTTGCCGACGAAGCCATTGCCCAGGCACAGGTCTATCTTGCGCAGGAACCTAACGACACCCTCTACTACCTGCTAGGTAACGCCTACCGTAAAAAAGGCGATTGGCAGGGAGCCATCAACAATTATCTCGAAGCCATGGAGCTTAACCCACAGAGTCCTGCGGCAAACGCCTATTCCATTGCAAATGAGATACTTGACTTCTTCAACAAAGACATGTATAACCAATAAAACAAGCTAAACTATATGGCAAAAATGAGAGGAGCGATAGTTGTGAACGTAGAACGTTGCAAGGGATGCAACCTTTGTGTTGTGGCCTGCCCGTTCGATGTTCTCGCTCTAAGTAAAAAACAGGTCAACCATAAGGGATACAACTTCGCCGAAATGGTTTTCGAGGACAAATGCACCGGCTGCGCAAGCTGTGCTACCGTATGTCCTGACGGATGTATCACCGTTTACCGAAAAAGGGAGGATTAAGCTATGGCAGAAAAGGAAATCACATTGATGAAAGGCAATGAAGCCATTGCCCATGCAGCCATCCGCTGTGGTTGCGACGGATACTTCGGATATCCTATCACACCCCAATCAGAGGTTCTGGAGACCCTTGCCGAGCAAAAGCCTTGGGAAACCACAGGTATGGTAGTGCTACAGGCCGAGAGCGAGGTGGCCTCCATCAACATGGTCTACGGCGGTGCCGCCAGCGGAAAGAGGGTTATGACCTCATCTTCCAGCCCAGGCATTAGCCTCATGCAAGAGGGCATCTCTTACATGGCGGGAGCCGAGCTACCCGCACTCATTGTAAACGTTCAGCGTGGTGGCCCCGGCCTTGGACCCATCCAGCCCAGCCAGTCAGACTACTTCCAAACAGTCAAAGGAGGTGGCCATGGCGACTATCGTCTAATCACCCTTGCACCCGCCTCCGTGCAGGAAATGGCCGATTTTGTAGACCTTGCCTTCGAGCTGGCCTTCAAATATCGCAACCCCGCAATGATACTCTCCGACGGTGCCATCGGTCAGATGATGGAAAAGGTGGTTCTCCCCCCTTTCAAACCCCGTAGGACCGAAGAACAGATTATCAAGGAATGCCCCTGGGCCACAACGGGCCGAATCGGGATGCGCAAACCCAACATAATCACTTCCCTAGAGCTTCAGAGCGAGGCTATGGAGCAGAATAACCTTAGAATCCAGGCCAAGTACCGCGAGTGCGAGAAAAATGAGGTTCGCTATGAGGAATACCTCTGCGACGATGCCCAGTACCTGATTGTAGCCTTTGGTAGTGCCGCTCGTATCGCAAAGAAGGTGATTGAGCTCGCACGTGCCGAGGGCATCAAGGTCGGGCTTCTTCGTCCCATCACCCTCTGGCCCTTCCCTAGCGCAAAGATTGCCGAACTAGGCAAGAGGGTAAAGAGCATTCTCTCTCTTGAAATCAACGCAGGCCAGATGATTGAAGATATCCGCCTTGCGCTGGGTTGCAGTATCCCCGTGGAGCACTACGGCAGGCTTGGTGGCATCATGCCCGACCCCGAAGAGGCTCTGGAAGCTCTCAGAAAAATCCTTTAAACCCCATTAGCCATGACAAAAGAAGAAATTATAAGGCCCGAAAATCTGGTTTACACCAAACCGGAGCTTATGAATGATGTGCCTATGCACTACTGCCCGGGTTGTAGCCACGGCGTTGTGCACAAGCTGGTTGCCGAAGTCATTGCCGACATGGGAATGACCGAGAAAACCATTGCAATCTCCCCCGTGGGATGCGCTGTATTTGCTTACAAATATATAGATGTGGACTGGCAGGAAGCCGCCCACGGACGCGCTCCGGCGCTGGCAAGCGCTGTAAAACGCCTCTGGCCAGACCGACTGGTGTTCACTTACCAAGGCGACGGCGACCTTGCCTGCATCGGTACTGCCGAGACCATTCACGCCCTGAACAGGGCCGAGAATATCGCCATTATCTTCATCAACAATGCCATATATGGTATGACCGGTGGGCAGATGGCCCCCACCACTCTACTTGGCATGAAGACCGCCACCTGTCCTTACGGACGCGAGGTAAAGCTGCATGGTTATCCCCTGAAAATCACCGAGATAGCCGCAACTCTACCTGGCACTTGCTATGTAACTCGCCAGAGCGTGCACACGGTCGCCGCCATAAACAAGGCCAAGAAGGCAATTCGTAAGGCCTTCGAATACTCCATGCAAAACAAGGGAGCAAGCTTTGTGGAGGTCGTTTCCACCTGTAATTCAGGCTGGAAGATGAGCCCCGAGAAGGCCAACAAATGGATGGAAGAGAACATGTTCCCCTTCTATCCCCTTGGAGACATGAAAGACACAGGAAAGGAGGAATAGCCATGACACACGAACTTATCATATCAGGATTCGGAGGACAGGGAGTCCTCTCGATGGGCAAAATACTTGCCTACTCAGGTCTAATGGAAGACAAGGAGGTAACTTGGATGCCAGCCTACGGCCCCGAACAGAGGGGTGGTACCGCAAATGTTACCGTAATTGTCAGCGACAAGCCTGTATCTTCCCCTATATTAAGTACTTACGATACAGCCATCGTGCTCAATCAGCCCTCGCTCGAAAAGTTCGAAAGCAAGATTAAGCCGGGTGGAACCCTAATCTACGACAGCTACGGCATCTCCGTGCCCCCTACCCGCAAAGACATCAATGTCTACCGCATAGAGGCCATGGATACCGCAGCGGAGATGAACATGATTAAGGTGTTCAACATGATTGTGCTTGGCGGATTCCTGAAAATCCACCCCATCGTAAGTGTAGACAGTGTGCTAAAGGCCCTACGCAAGACTCTTCCCGAAAGGCATCATAACCTCATTCCAATGAATGAGGAAGCCATCCGCAAGGGAATGGAGATTATTCGCAAAGTATAAACTTTTGCAGCTCCGCGTAGACCTTGTGAACGGGGAAACCCATCACATTGTAAAAAGACCCGTCAAGATGTGTGATTGCAACATAACCAATCCACTCTTGAACCCCGTAAGCGCCGGCCTTGTCATAGGGCCGGTACTTATTTATATAGTAGTCTATTTCGGAATCAGTAAGCTGGGCAAAGGTAACAAGGGTAGAATCCTCGAAGGTCTCTTCCCTACCGAGCCCATCCCTAATTGTTACGGCAGTAATCACCTCATGCGTGCGGCCGGAAAGGGTGTGAAGCATCTCAATGGCCTGCTCGTGAGAGTGGGGTTTACCCAGAATCACCTTGTCCAGCAGCACCAT
>Ga0181612_109460_pt1 | contig 12714 bp, 13 predicted proteins | sample HoacroProtozoa21_FD_119630 | JGI IMG/M metagenome (GOLD analysis project Ga0181612, IMG submission 119630) | Hoatzin crop microbial communities from Cojedes, Venezuel. Combined Assembly of Gp0051906, Gp0051904, Gp0051908 | reverse complement strand
TTCTGTTCTTTGAAGTTTGTACCGATCTTTTCAGTCACTTCCACGCTGTTCCATTGGAAAAGGATCAGATTTCCACATTAAAATATTCATAAGACAGAAGTTCACAGCAAAACGAAACTGAAACTTGCCAACTGACTAAACATTACAGACAAATGGCTGCTTAATATGCAGGATTTGGGTTTTTTTTAAAGCTACCAGTTTTTTAGTAGTTTTATGACTCTGTCATATGTTAAGCTGCTTCTTTTCTCTTAAACGAACAGAAATTAGCGGTAGGTCTCCTGAAACGGAAGCAACTGGTTTTTAGGGATCTGCCTGCAGAATGGTGGACGCTGGTAGGTTTTTCCATCTGTAGGCTGTAGCTTCATCCTTTCTAAACTGCAGCTGTTGCACGTGGGTGATTACTTATCTGTAGTATAAGTTATAACCTGTGGAGAACTGTAAGAACAGCATCTGTTTCATGTGAAACCCTGCTGAAAGATGGCTAACAACCAGCTTTTTAGTTACATTTTACATACAGCTCACGCTGTATTTCTTTTATAATGAATAGGCAGACTTGTCTTACCACTCTCCTCCCTGGAAAAATTGCGATGGCAATTTATATGGTCAGTTTGTGGCCAGTATTATGGGACTTTAAATAATTAACTGTCACATAGTAAAGGGTGATTGCAAAAATCAATTGGAGCATTTCACTTTGAAGCTTTATATCTAAAGGGAATATCAATTTCTTGTGGGTTTTTTCCTCTGAAAAATACAGGGGGTAATGTTTTGCGTGGAACAAATTCTAGGCCAACTTGTCAGATGGTACGTTTTGCTACACTTTATTTACCTTCTTAATGTAACTAATTACGGTTATAAGATGCATAGGAAGGAGGAACTAATTGGATTACGTAACTTCCTGAAAACTTTTTTTTTCAGTATTATTGATTTGGGTTTTTTTAGCTTTGCCATGTCTGGCCAGTTTAATTCAGAAAATGGTTAATCAAACTCTGCAATTTTGTGGTTCACCTGTTCTGGTGTTGTTTTGATGGGATCAGGGAAGCGGCTGCGCTGAGACAGTTTGGGCGGATGAGGGAGGAGGGACAGAAAATTTGCGCTTAGATGCCCCATGCCCTGATGTGAACTGGGAGCATGGAAGCGTGCATCTTCGTAGGTCAGTAATGGTGCTTAACAACCAGTTCAGAAGTTATTTTACAGCATTTTGAAGTTCAGTAGCATTTGGCTTGTACATTTGGTGAAGCTCTGGCATTTGTGGCGGAAGCCAAGCTGGCCAGGTAGGAGAAAGAAGGCAATAATACGTTAGGTGCTGCAGTCCTGCACAAACCCGGCATCTTCGGTGACCATTTATGATGCTGCAAAGAAATCCAAAGGAGTAGTTGGGTGGAAACAGAACCTCGTGCTGTTAATCTGTGAGGATTTTTAGTTGACGAGATGCCAATTGTAAAGAAACGAGTATGGTTTCAGTTACTTCGTAAAGAAATTATTCACTGCTGCGTGCAGCATCTGGTTAAAAACAATGAGGGTTTTCTGTATAGCTCGCCAATGAGATCATTTTCTTTTTTTAAGTAAGGCTTTAAAATTTGTAACGAAAATAAAGGGTGATGTATAGGTCTCCTGAAGTTACCTGTGTTCTTAAACTCTTGTTTTCCAGTGTCAGTTAACGGTCAGCTCAGAGTTGATATTAAAAAGCAGTCGCATAAATTTACAGCTGGCTATTCTGCAAAAGGGGGCTCCGTCTGTGTTTAACGGATTGCTTCCTACTTTTAGCAACTTTAGATTTCTTCTGCTAATACTTTGAGGCTCTGTGGTCCCTGTTTCTGTCTATAGTAAAACCAGCAGTGAATTTAAACACAGCTGTGACGAGCACGGCCCTGATCTTGGCCTGGAGGAGGACTCGTGTTGCCCGCTTTCTGGAGGTGCTGGCTGCTGGGGAAGTGCCGGGAGTCAGATGGGACTGCCAGAGGCGGTGTAAAGCTCTCAGAAAAGACACTAGGCGGGAGCAGGGAAAGCAAGAGTTTGGTCGGAGGTGGGGAGCTTCCAGCATGAGGCACAGTTTCTTTCTCCACCAGGTGAGAAGAGCAGAAAGCTGAGTTTGGGCAGGCCCTGGGCTGACGGTGAGTGCTGATTCATAGCGAACCTGGATTCGCAGTAACTGGGCTGTAATTGGCAGGCGGGTACAGAGGCAGACGTTTGTGGCCTGCTCGGATAAACAAGAACTTTGGGAGTACCCTGGGAAAAAAATGAAGTTACTTTTGGGTGTGGTTTTCCCTACCCCCCCCCTTTTTCCTTTCTCCTCCCCCCTTTTTTCCTTTCTCCTCCCCTTTTTTCTTCCCTCTTTTTTTCTTTCCCTCCTTTTCCTGTTTTCCTTTTTTTTTCAAAGTTTCTACCTATTGAAGATAACATTTGAAATCTGATGCTTCTCAGAAATGACCTCCACCACCACCATTCTTTCAGCTCTGAGTTTGCCAAAGTGTAACAAATAAGCTATGTCATCCCAATTCATCTTAAAATTGTGACAGTATCATAACTGCCAGTGACTGGAATACCCTTCTGCAACATGGAGAGAATAACTACAGGCACCAGCTTGCCTTTGGTGGTTGAGTTGGTGGTCTCCGAGCACTGCCTTAAGTTATGTGAATTAGCATCTTGCTGTTGGTAGGACAGAGAGGTGGTGCTCCATCTCCTCTGTGCAGTACCCCACATCTTATTTGTGTTAGCTCTTGAGTTCTTGTAATTCAACTTGCTAACCCAGCAAAACCCAAAAAACTTCTTTTGAGCCATTTTATAAAACAAAATCGTCTCTCTGCGTGAAGCCTGGCTTGTGTTCAGTGACAGTAGTTTGGATGATGAACCGGGGGCAGAGATGGGAGGACAAACCACAGCACTTGTTTTTTCAGCAACAGGGAAATATTAATTTGGCTCAAACCACCTTGTGAAGTCATCATCTAACAAGAGGCTTGAAGGGTGTTAGCAAGGGTATTAATGTGGTTGAGAAACTTAGTTTTGCCTTTCCGTGTCTGTGGATAGACAGATAGGTGGTGCTCCTTACATTTTTTTGTGAGTGTCAGATTATATGAATTTCTAAGTTTACATTATCTGTATGACTATTGTAAGTTCCTTTCATTGGTCTTGGACATGGATGGTTGATTCTTAGCCACATGGTGCAACAGTGATGCAAAGCTGGCAACCTCTGCCTCACCTGCCATTATTCAGAAAGAAGAATTGACACTGCTCTGCCACCTCGGCGCCTGAAAGCAAGCCGGGAGGGTTTGCTCCACGCACAGCTCTCACCGAGGAGCGAGCAAACAGCAGCTGCTCCCTCCTCCCCGCCTGCAGCACGGAGAGCCAGTGGGTACCACTGCTGGCTTTCAAATCGTGCGTGGCAGCGTAAACCAGACCCGCTCAGTGGCTTCAGCTGAGCTGCGTCGTGGTGGGTTACTGTCCCATCCGTTCAGACAACGTTGGAGCTGGTGGCAGCTGCTTTGGCGGTGCTGTGTGCCTCCGTTCAGGGTGAGATCCTTGTTGTGGTCTTCATTGTGCTGGTAGGTGGCATGCAGAGTTCCCATCCAGATAAAACTGAGAAACAGAGGTGATCAAGTCAGTGCTGCCGGGCCAAGTGTGAGTGTGCCTGCAGACCATGTGGGCTGTGCTTGGTCCCATCTCCTCAACTGGCCAGGCATTCCCTAGGGATGCCGTTCGGCTCTTGCTCTGCAGCTGAGCTCCTGAGCCTGCAAGCTGCACGACAAAAGCGTCGGCGGTTTGCTGCCCCGTCTCACTCTGTGGCTTCCCAAGCCAGGACTTTAGTCCATACTCACAACCTCTCCTTTTCTCTTCACGCCGTCCTCCTCTGCAGCTCTGCATTTCTCATTTCTTAAGCCTGTTTGGAGATGTCAGCGGGAAGGTGCGGATCCTTAACTCTCTGAATGTCTGTGCAAGACGTGGGGTGGACCGGTCCTGTAGGTGACAGGGTGTGTTGCTGTGTGGGTCAGGTATTCCCAGTGCCCATCTACTTTATTCTGTCTTAGCCTGATCCTCTGATGCTTGGGGCATGGTAGGACTAAGGTCAAGAACCAGAAGGTGAGGTGGCTTCTCCTGAGCTCCATGTGCTGCCTGTAAATCACAGCTGGGTGGAGGAGGTAGGGCTGACATGTGAATGTCTGCATTCATCTTTGCACTCTCCTAATGGTATAATTGCTGAAGCTGTAAATATTTGGGGTGAAACTGGGGGTTTTTTGGTTGGTTTTTTAATTTTGTGATTTTTTAGGGCTAGGGGGGTGGGTGTTTTTTTGTTTTTGTGATTTTTTTTTTTTTTTTTTTTTTAAGTATAGAAACTCTGGCATAAAGCTCCTGTTTATATGTGAAAAAGAAATGTTCCAAGGTCATTGCATTGTGTTTTATGGTGCATTTTTGCTTGCTCTGTCAGTCTGTCTCCTTTGTTGCTTTTTTTTTTTTTTAAATGACTGCCCCACCCGAAATTCCTCAAAGCTAAACAGGGAGAGAGGGTGTGAAGCTGACTCATTACCGAGCTGACTGAGGTTCATTGGCATAGTAGGGAGGGGAATACTAATGCAGCCCTTTGTACCACTTGGGTAGGCGCAAGTAAATTCCCCAGCGTTGCTTTAAATACGTGTCAAAGGATAGGGAAGCCTGTCCTGTGCGTTTCCATCCAACAAAGAGTCATTTCCAAAAGAATGTGTTGAACAGTTCTAAAGGTTACAGTAGCCGGTACTGGAATGAACATCGATCTTATTTACCATGCTACAATTATTTTGAAAAAAATCCTCTGGTAAGGTACTCCTCCTGTCAAACCAATGCTATCTTCTTGACAGCTGTTATTTTGCAAAATGATATTTTATTGTATTTTTTTGGTGTGTAGCTTCAGATGACCTTAATTATAAATTAATGCTCAAGAGCTTTAACTTTGTCTAATGACTGCCCTCATGAGATTGATGAGGGATTGTCTGGTAGTCAGAATTTGTTGAACGTTTGCCAGCCCTCTATACTGCTTTTCGTATTTTACGTTTGCTTTCCAGTGTGTTCCTGGAGCCTGCGCTCTTAGCCCTACCTGTAATCCCCATGGATTTAAACGGTTTAGGATTCAGTTACACCTTTAGATAATATGCTCTCTAATAGAAGTTGTGGAATATTTTCTTGTCTATTCTCCAGTTTAAATGACAGAATATTTTTGGTGAGCATCTCTTAATTATAGAATTCACTTCCCATTGGACTGCCATGAGAAGAAATTAGCACTACTGTTTTTTTTAAGGGATACTATCTGGAATATTGTTTGTGGGAGAGATATTTCATAGGGTTCATGGGTGTTGTGTTTTACTGCATGTACTTGATCAGCAAAGAAAGGGGTTAGAAAAATGGGGCAGAAACAAAGGGTTTGTGTTGGTGTTGTTTTTTTTTTTTAATACATACAATCTGAAAAATGTAGTGTGTTAAATAAATGAAATTATTGCAGTGTGCATTTTCTCCCCAGCTAACCTGTTACTACTCATCTAGTAGAAGACTGTGTTTACCACTTCTTTTTTTTCGAAATGAAATAGGAATAAATATGTTAAGCTTGAAGTCTAGTTTGTAGCTTGTGAAGAATTAATTTTACTCTCTTGCTTTTAGTTGAAGCATCTTGTCATAATGGAGATGAAACAATGGAAACAATCGAGGCTGCTGAAGCACTTCTCAATATGGACTCCCCTGGTCCTATGTTGGATGAAAAAAGAATAAGTAAGTTTTTTATGCAAGCAAATCCAGTCTGTATTTCCCTTGTTTATTTGTGAAAGAAGGAGGGATTCAGTGCAGCATGGTTGCGTGGAATTGGTAAGACTGTTTTGCTTCCAGCTAGACTTCACGTACATAGTTCGGATAGCAGAAATCCAGTGTTGTATGCAATGAAGGATTTCATTGCCATGCCAGAGTTAAACAGGTAAGGAAAGAAGAAAAAATTACGGAGGGAAGGTGTAAATGAAGTTGGGTGGTTTAGATTGGCGCTATTTTGTTTGGCTGGTAGAGGATTTGTCTGTTTATGTCCCCAAGATAGAAGAATATGCACTTACATCTACAGACTGGTTAAATATGAATAAAAATGTGTGATCACCAAATAATTGTGCTTTTTGAGGGCGTGGGTTGTATCATTAAATTATTCTGGTTTAATAGTCCTTCTGCTTGTGTAAAATCTTGTAGGCAGATATATTCCACTATGAACTAGTCTGCTCTCCCATGAAAGTCTTAAGTGTCATAGTTTTGTTTTATTTTATGTTTAAATTTTTGCTATAAAAATACAGCTTTTAAAAGTCCTTGTGGCTGTGTGAAAATGTTCCTATCGTCCCTTTCCTTTAAGCAACTATGTTTGGCACAACTGAAGATGATGATATAGTGGCTCCTATTACACATGTGTCAGTCACGCTTGATGGGATCCCTGAGGTGGTGGAAGTTAACCAAGCCCGAGACCCTTATGCTGAATCACCAGAGACTCCAGAATTTGAACAACCAAAGAAGAGAAAAGGTAAGATGCTACTGGAGAAAAGCAGTGTGGAGTAGGAGAGCAGTGGCTGGCGTGCTCAACTTCCATGTGGGTGTCTGGAACCATTCTGGGTCTCAGGACAAAATAACCGAGTGGGCTCAGCTAGAAATACAGAGAAAGCATTTTCTGACTAGGTAGTGTGAGCACAGATACTGGTGCTTAGATACAAGTGATGATGGAGAGGTAGCGATGATGGCTTATCCCATAGGAAACATGAATCTCTGCTTATTCCTGTTTATGGTTTCTTCTTCAGAGCAGAATCCTGAAGTACTTTCATTAATTCTTACTTAGCTTCATCTAAAGATACTTGATCTGTTCAGAATATGGGATGAGAATGAGGAGGAGTTTTTAGCTTTTCTTAAATATGAGCAGTTTAATTTTATTTGTTTTTAATAGCTGCACACTATAGTAAGCGTTAGTCCCATTTCTGGTAGTTAATATTTACACGGTGTCCACTGAGTGTTGTTCCATTGGAGTTAGTGCTGTCCCAAAGAGAATGAAGTGGGGTTAGTCAGACCTTCTGCTGCTGTTTTCGCACCCTGCTTCAGCGTGGACCCCATCAGAGGTCCTGAAGCTGATATCTGCAGTAGGAGAGAGTCACGCAGTGCAGGCAGATGTAAGGCGCTGTTGCAACAAATGGTGTTTTTTTTTTTTGGTAAAGAAAAATAAACCGAGAGTTATGTTTCTGGAACTAATCCTAGGGCTGAATCAGAGTGTTAGGACTTTGACAGGTTCCCCTGTGAAATAAAAGCCCTCCAGAACAGGGCTCCTGCTACCCAGCCATACTCCTGCTGAATGAGAGTGCATTTTTGCTGCTACTTTTGCTGCAGCTTCCAAACATTGGGAGTCATTGTCTGTGAGAGGGAGCTTATCAGCCTGTGGGGATCTCGGGGAGGCCTCCTGAGCCCCGTGTGTGTCACAAGGTCTGGTAGGGATGCGTGTGGGTTGGGAAGTCTCCAATTCCCGTTAGAAAGCTGAACTGAAACTGCTGTGGGGAGCTTTACCAGCAGCTGCCCCAAGAGTGCTGCTGGGGAAACTACCGTGCTCTGCACACTACTGTGAGATACCCAACCATAAGAGAGTTTAAAACTAGGTTTTTTTGGTTCTGTTCTTTTCTTTTCTTCTTCTTTTTAATGTTGGCTGCTATGGGGGTCAAAACAAGGAGCTGCTGTCTGCCAGACATTTAACCTCTTTCGCCTGGTGCTTTCATACCCTCTTCGGTGTTGTGCTTCTGCTTACTCCCACTCCTTCCTCTTCCCTAGCTGTAGGTTAGAAAACCAACTGCTTCACAGCAATTGTGTGTGTTTGACAGTTACATCGGATAGAAAACATACTAAAACAGATGCATCAGCTTAGTGTTTTGTTAACTACTAGTTTTCAGTGAAGTTGAGACTTCATGAGGCAAATGGTATGGGCTGAGTGACGTTGAAGCGTTACTTCAAAACGTCCAGGGATTTGTAAGGCATTGGTATACAACAGTTGCTGCAAATTGTTATTAATTTTGTAGTGCACTTCAGGATGATGTGCAGTGTGTGGGAGGGATTCTTTTGGGTTTGTTTTGTTTTTTGAAGTGCAGTCTGGTTCCCTTCCTTTGGTCAGTTTTGTGGCACAGCAAAGGACCATGGTCATTTCGCCCTGTCCGTACCAGTCACAGTTTTATAGACTTCTGACATACGTGACCCATCAGCTAAACATATGGGATTGCGTTGTGCAGAGCTTTGCCAGCTAATGGAGCCAGAATGGCACGGCCAAGTAGAGCTCCTCCAAGAAAATGTTCTCCAGAAGTGATGGGGTGATTTCACTTCCATTCCCTAGGGGCCTTACTGCTGCAGCGGGAGAGCGGTATCCACCCATCTGCTCAGCTCCAGGCCCGTGTTCAGCATGGTGTTTGTACTCATGAATGTCTGAGCACTGAGCTGCCGAACTACGGATCAGAAAGACAGGAGAAACAAAGGGATATCAGAGAAAGAAATTTGAGAATTTGCTGTACTAATAACCTTCAGTCCCATTTTTCCTATGGGTGATATCTGGCAGTATGTGGTCACATAAGTTATATACACATTATATTTTAGTTATATACTGTTTATTATGTTTTTACATACATTGTATTCTCTTAAAAACCACTGGAAACAGTGCAAGAAGATGTATTGAACTTTTTCTGGTGTGGTATAAAATACTTAATCAGGATGAGAATCTCACTGTCTAAATATCGCATTAGATGGTAGCACAGATTTCTAACCTGAAGTGTTTTTGCAGCCATGGAAATGGGAAAGTGGAGATACCAATTATAAATTCAATTAGCTATGCAAAATTATGGTAGCCCCACATCAGGCTTAGCTCTGGCACGTTCTTCATCGTTCCTTTTTGCAAAATTCTCTCCTAAAAAGGAATTTAGTGGTGTACTGTGAAGGGTAACAAATTCATGCTCTATTGAACTGAAGGAGGAAGCGTGCTAATGCTTAATGTGCTTTCGGAAAATGTCTTCTTTTAAACAAAGGAAACATATCTTGTCTGCCTCTGTTAACTGTGTTTTTGGCGGTATCAGTCAGCACCTGGAGATCATAGCTCACAGCATAGTCTAAAACCATCATCTTAAATATCTCTAGCCCAGATACAGCGCGGTAACATCAATACCTTTCTGTAAACGAGTTTCACATTCTTCACTGAGTTCTAATTTTGGATGGCTTTCTGGCAGAGGATTGTCCAAATAGGATGTCCTGAATTTGTCTGAGCTGAAGTGAGAGAGCCTAGAATTGCTGTAGGAGTAGTATTCATGTCTAGTAGCCTAGGTTAACCCTAAATCAGAAGTGCATAAATATATGTGACCGGTACTTATGTTTCCTGAAGTTGACCAGCAGTAGTTAGGTCATGACCTAATTGAGCCCTCATCCACTTAATTTTCTTTTAATTAAGACATGATCTCATCTGGACACAAGGTAGTCAATGACATCAAAGTAACACTGCCCTCTCCTTAATGGCGTACATTTACACCTGTACAAGAGGGGAAACAAGATGAGCACCCAACAGAGCCTTTCCATGACACAGCTCTAAGGGGAGAAGAGCGCTTAGCCAAAGTTACCTGAGGGACTTCTTGTGCCCTAGAAGCTAACCTATACAAGAGTGACTTCATCTAGATGTGTTAGAGAAAAGAGGCATTTCTGCAACCAATAATGGTGAGTGGAACAAAACGGCAAAAATGTACCCCAGTGGTTCTTTATCCTTTCGTATGACGATATATGACAAAATACAGTATTGTAGGATTTCTTCCCTCCCATCTTCATCCAGATCAAGGAAGACATTACTGGCCAAGGCGATGGCTGAACTTTGTGTCCCATCCTCAGTCATGAATCCTGTCTGAATGCAAGCAAGAAAATTAGAGGGCTCCAGGCATTACTAGGGTTTCCTCACTGTAGCGCTCTCAACTGCTATCGCTCCTCCCCCATGCCCTGTCAAAAAAAGAGAGAGAAAGAACAGGGTGCAAAGGTGGACTTAGCAAGACTGCTAATGTCAGCAGGTGAATGCTCAAGCCAGTGCTTCTTATGACGTCTTTCTAGAAACCTGGAAGTCTAGAACAAAGCAGACAGTGCAGGCTGGCACTGAGCATGTTTTTCAGATCTAGTGGAAAACGCTCACTCTTATTCTGCAGCAGAGCCATTTCCTTACTAAAACAGCCCCTAAAAACAAAACCAAAAGTGGAACGCCATAGTGTATGGGTTTGCACAGGCCTGTTGTCCTTACCTCCTTAGGACACAAGCTCTTTGGAAATGTAATAAATAGAGAAAAAGAAAAATATTTTTCTTTATATCTTCAATTCTGACAGTATTCTGTTTGGACTAGAAGTGTGTTTCTCCGAGTCCTGTGTCTGCTTGGTCTAGTCTGTCTCTCAAAAAAGGCAAAGGTAATATGTGAATAATAGGTATTGTCAATGTACTAAGGGGTCACTGCAAAACCTGATAAGAGAACTTTTTTATTTTGTAAGAAAGTTCTGAAGGTTTCCGATTAATGACATTAGCTGTAAAAGCTGCCGTTGCATGGAGTGAGGACTAGTAAAGGAATAGGTTCAGCATTTTATATTGAAAAATACTTCAGCATGATTTATTTTTTTACTCCACTTCTGTTTAGCTAGTTGATTTCTCAACATTTTCAAATGAATGCCCTTCATGGTGCCTGACTTCTTCCTTTCAGTCTTCCTCACCAGATAGAGCCACCATGCTTATGACTTTAAAACCTGGTGTGTTTTCAGAGCCTGTTACTGGTTCTACTGGTCTTAACAAGTGAAGAAGGGACTTGACTTTACCTGTAGCCACTGTTGAGAAAGGTGCGAAAGACAATAGGGCTGAGGAATGTTTTCTTTACATGACAGTGTAGTTTGCTCCTGTCAGTGGAGACTTCCAGTCTATTAAACAAGCAGACAATCTTGTTTCACCCTTGAATTCTATTTGGTGGTCAGTGAACAAGATGGTGCTCTGTATTTTACCTAGCTTTTCCTGTTTAAACTCTTCCCCACAGTTAATGGCTTATTCATATCATCTGTTTTAAATGCTCTTAAGAGTACCTAAAAAGCCACACATTTCCAAGGCACATAGGCTTTGGAAAAGTGAGCATCATCTTTACTAGAGTACACTAAGAGCACAGGGGGTCCAATCCTGCTGTAGAAATTGAAAGAGTTCAGCATAAAACTGAGCTCCTAACTTAATAGAAATTGAATCCTCTCTGAATTGGGGAAACAAAACTCTTCTCTTTTTAGGTCATTGTTCTTTTTTTATTTCCTTTTTTTTTAAGCAGCAGTTGACTTAGTGGTGGTTTATTTCAGGGAAGAAGCCGAAACCGTCTCGTCCTGAGTCCCCTACTACAACTCCAAACATATCTGTGAAAAAGAAAAACAAAGATGGAAAGGGTAAGTCAAAGAGTTGTCACTGAAGTTTTTAAAAGAACGTTGTTTCTGAGTAACCTATAAAGAAGAACAACTTCCCTGGTTCTCTTGTGATCTAAGACAAGGTCTTATGCTCAGGGGTGGTTTACATCTCCTCTCAAGCCAAGTAAAAAATTAGCACACAAGATTTCTTGGTGAAATACCCGGTTCCCAGGGAGAATAGCCTATTTGTCACTTCAGTTGCAAGGGTTCTTGGAAACTCTTCAGCCCCCCGCAGAGGCTGCTGCGTTTGGAGTCTTGGGGAGCACTTTGCAGTGTATTAATGTCTCTTGGGCTGTGGTTATTTTGGCAGATGATCTCTGAAAACGTTTTCCATCTGTGTGTGTCTTAATTCTGCGTGAGGAGCTAATGAAGGCTGCCCGTTGGCAGCAGGAGTCTTCTGAGCCTTCAGTTTTGAGGAAAGTTATAACGCAGCTTGGAGACTTGGGCAGAAGCCTGGGGGTTTGATGCTGCTTTCATTCCTCCTGTGTTTAAAAGGAAGAAAGAAAATAAATAGCCCGCAACCGATACAATAAATCATTTCCTCCAGACTGAACTGTTCGGTCGTGCCTGTCAGTTCTGTCAACAGCTCGGTTGCTTTGCTGCTGGGTCCAGCACCCGTGCCCGGGCTGGTGTTAGAACGGCAGCCTGATGTCCCGGCCACCGCCGAGCTGTGCTGCGCTGGCTGGGAGCTGGAGGTGAGCTTCCCCTGTGGCTCTGCCAGTGCCCGCACGCACGGCTGCGGGCTGATGCGCTGGCGGTACTGCCTGGGACAGAAACTCAGCCAAACCTGGGCGGTGGTGGTGTGAGAATGTCAGATGCTCTTTAAATCAGAAAAATCACTGCGCTGACATAGAAGCATGGTATTTTTTCTGCGGTAACAGGAAAAAATACCTGTTGGCAAGCAATAAATATTTAACAGTTTAATGCCAGCAATTTTGAGTATGCACTGTTGCCTTTTTTTAAAATTAAAACCTGATTTTTAAGTAAAAATGAAAGTATCATAGGATCCTCCAAGTGGCACTCAGATGAAATAATAGAGAATACCGAAGCAGCTAGCCACAAAATTGAAAGGGAGAAGAGTCTGTTTCTGGCGGTGATAGCAAGGGTATGCCATATGTCACCTTTGTCAATTGTTACAAAATTGCAAATTCAGAATCGCAGAATGTTCGGGGTTGGAAGGGACCTCTGTGGGTCATCTGGTCCAACCCCCCTGCTGAAGCAGGGTCACCTACAGCAGGCTGCACAGGACCTTGTCCAGGCGGGTCTTGAATAGGAG
>Ga0181612_108054_pt1 | contig 12714 bp, 5 predicted proteins | sample HoacroProtozoa21_FD_119630 | JGI IMG/M metagenome (GOLD analysis project Ga0181612, IMG submission 119630) | Hoatzin crop microbial communities from Cojedes, Venezuel. Combined Assembly of Gp0051906, Gp0051904, Gp0051908 | reverse complement strand
TAGTTCTAGAGAACTATTGGACAGAGAAGTCTGACGTTGAGAGTGTGGTGAATTCTTGCTATGCTGCATTTGAGCAGACATCAAAAGAAACATCCCCTGTTCTTGAAAGGATGTTTATATGGGGTGAGTTGCGTTCAGACAATGTAGTGCAGGGCAAGACTTCCCAAACCGAACTGGACTATATCCTTAACGGCAACCTGTTGCAGTCGAATCCTTACACTACTTGGACATGTTTCTATGACATCATCAACAAGTGCAACACGGTGTTGTATTATGCTCCAGGCGTTCAGCAGAAGGATCCAAACTACACTGAGTCAGACTTAGCAAAGAACGAAGCAGAGGTTACGGCTTTGCGCGCCTTGTGTTACTTCTATCTGATCCGCACCTTCAAGGATGTCCCCTACGTGACCAATCCTTCAATAGATGACGACCAGAACTATTATGTGGCAGCGACATCACATGAAGACATTTTGGACTCATTGATAACCGACTTGGAAGCGATAAGAGAGAATGTACCTCGCAAGTACTCGACAGAGACCGACAATTTGGGCCGTGTGACCCGTAATATGGTTTATGCGTTGCTTGCCGACATGTATCTGTGGCGCGCATCCAACGCCAATGTGTCAGCGTCAGCCGCTAGAGCCGACTACCAGAGCTGTATAGACTATTGCGACAAGATTATAGATTATAAGATAGAGCAATATGAGACAGACGAATTCGGCAACCTCAAGCAGCAGATTAGTTCAACTGTATATCAGTACTACGGTTATCCTCTTATCTCAGAGACTTCTGGCGAGGCGTCATCAACATTGACCTCCGCTAATGCCTATCGTCTGATATTCGGCAACGGCAATTCATTTGAGAGCATCTTTGAACTGCAGTATGTAAATAACCAAACCGCAAAGAATAATCTGGTAGCCGAATATTTCGGAAACTTCGAATCCGCAGGCGCCGGCTATTGCGCGGCTAATGATGAGATAATGACTTCGGAACCGACGAGGACCTACGACAATGACAATGTGAACATCTTCACATATTACGATTTCCGCGGTTCAGAGGACTTCAAGTACAGTGAAGGCGGCGCGTTCCCGATTACCAAATATGCATGCACATCGGTCAATGTCGGCACCGGCACATCATGGGCAGGCGGTCAGGAGAACAACTACACTTACCGTTCAATAGATTATTCAAACTGGATTGTATATCGTTTGACCGACATCATGCTTATGAAAGCCGAGGCAGAAGTGCAGTTGGCAGGTTATCTCTCAACTACATCAGAGACTCAGAGCGACACTACAGCGACCACAGGCGCCAACCTCCGCAAGGCAAGCGGCTCGGTGACAGGCAACGTATATTCGACAGCACAGGAATACTATGATGACGCGTTCAACATAGTAAGCGCGGTTTATTATCGTTCATGTCCCGCTGCCCGCACCAGCACCACAGGCGGCCTGGTACAATCGAATTTCTCATCTCAGGAAGACTACACCGACTTGGTAGAAGTAGAGCGCCGTCGCGAGCTTATGTTCGAGGGCAAGCGTTACTTCGACTTGGTGAGACGCGCTCGTCGTGAGGGCAACACATCCCACCTTGCTAACTCGGTTGCAGGCAAGTACACTTCAAATGCAGCCCTTCTGTCACTTAAACTTAAGCAGATGGACTACATGTATATGCCATACAACAAGTCTGAAGTAGAGACGAATACGAATTTAAAGCAGAATCCTGCATATTATGATGACGAAAAAAGCATTAAAAACTAACTGATATGAAGACATTATTTAAATTAAAGTATCTGGCTGTTGTGGTATTTGCCCTTCTGTCCCTTCAATTCACCTTAGAGAGTTGTTCGGACGACCCAGGCGCAGACAACTACTACACCTTCACGGGTGAGATGGCATCAGACTACCTTAACAACCGCAGCGATGACTTCAGTGAGTTCATAGCAATCCTCCAGCGTTCCAACCTTATGGACCTCTTGGGCACTTACGGAACTTACACCATCTTCGCTCCGACGAATGATGCTATTAACAAGTATCTTGCCGGCCGCGGCATGTCAACCATTGACGAGCTGACCGACGCCGACTGCGATACCATTTCATACACCCACATTATAGAACAAGCATTCTTCACTACCGATATATCCGACGGCACCCTTCCAACTTCCAACATGCTTGACCGCTACCTTACGATGTCGGTTGACACATTGGAAAGCACAGGCGAGGACCTGGATATCGTTTACTATGTGAACAAGACATCACAGTTGATAGTAAGAGACGACTCAGTGGAAAACGGAGTAGTCCACACACTTGACCATGTGATTAACTCATCGAACGACATGCTTCCTGACATGTTGGAGAACGACAGCAGCATCACGTTGTTTGTTAAGGCTCTCCAGCTGACCCACATGGACGACTCGATGCAGATGTACATTGACGACACCTACAGTTGCGGCGTTGACTCAGTGGAAGAAGGAGTTCGTTACCATACCGCAGCAGAGTATGAGTGGGGTTTCTACCTAGAGCACCGTTACTTCAAGTACACAGCGTTTGTGGAGCAAGACTCGGTTTATGCAGCCCATGGCATCAACGACTTGGAAGACCTTATAGCATACGCCAAGAGCGTGTATGACGAGGCATATCCAGAAGACGCCGGCTTGTATGACGACGATTACACCAACCGCAAGAACCCGTTGAACCGTTTCGTGTCATATCACTTGTTGCCAATCCTTGGAAACTACAACGAGTTGACAGTGAACGACCTTATGTGGACTTACAACTTCAACAAGCGTAAGTGGGACGTAGCCGACTGGTATGAGACCTTGATGCCTTACACAGTGATAAAGGTGTCTTATCCTAGCGGCGCCGCCGCAGGCCGTTACTTGAACCGTCGCGGTGTACAGAGCTATGCCGACTCTCGCGGTGTGTTTGTAAGAGGTTGCAAGATTTACTCACCTTCAGAGGCAGGCAATGTTGACCAGTCGGCCATCAACGGTGTTTACCACTATATCGACGACATCTTGGTATATTCAAAGGATGTTCAGGAAGTGGTGTTCAACGAGCGCATGCGTTTCGACGCTACAGTATTGTCGCCAGACTTCATGTCAGCCGGAACCTCAGAAGGCCACAACGCCCGCGGCCGTTATGCCCGTGGCGGTTCAGCCGGTGGTCCTAACAACGGCGAGTATTCAAACGACGCCGAGGCATACACGAGATGTACAGTGTTTAAGCCAGGCTTCGTGCGCAACTGGCAGTTCACATCCGCAACCTTCGTGAGCGTTCGTAACCGTCACTTAGGTTACTGGTCATACGAAGGCGATGAGATTATCCTTTTGGGCCGTTACAACTTCGTTATCCGTTTGCCACACGTTCCAGAGGGCACCTACGAATTGCGCTTGCAGACTTGTCTGGGCTTCACATCTCGAGGCATCATCCAGGTATATCTTGACGACAACCCATGCGGTATTCCTATCGACATGCGCCAGTCGGGCAACAGCGACGCTATCGGAATCATCTTGGACAGCGACCTTGGTGACGAAGAAGCCATCCTTGCTCACGACAAAGCATTGCACAACCGCGGTTGGATGAAGGGTCCTGCTTCATACCGCAATTCACAGAACACGGGCTCGGGTACGACCTACGACTGGATGCGTGACACCTACAACCAGTGCCGCCGCATTTACACGACGTTCTACACCGATGGCCAGTCGGATCACTACATGCACATCAAACAAGTGCTTGATTCCGAGACGGCAGAGTTCGCGTTCGACTACATCGAGTTGTGTCCACGCAGTGTTTACGACAACGAATACTACGAGGAGGACAAGTATTAATGAATGTATAAAAATGTATGTCTGAACATAACATAAAAGAACATCATGAACAAATATATGAATAAAATAGTCCGCCGGACGCTGGCAGCAGCAGGAGCCTTGCTCCTGTGCTGCTCCTGCTCCGACACATGGGACGAACATTATGATACCAATTCGGATGTCCTGGGAACGTCATCGATAATGGAGAGCCTTCAGTCATCTTCCAATTTGTCGGATTTCGTTCAAGTCCTCAAAGCCACAGGTTATGACGACGTATTGGGTTCCGAACAGATATTCACGGTTTGGGCGCCAGTCAACGGCACGTTCAACAAGGACAGCCTTCTGTCATTGGTGAGCGCCGGCAAGACAAGCGATGTGATCAAGCGTTTCGTTAACAACCACATCTCTCGTTACAACTACTCAAATTCATCAGAGGCAGTTGACGTGACCATGCTCAACACTAAGACAGCGGTGATGGAGAACGGTTTGATAGGTGATGCCAACATCACGTCAGCCAACAACCATTGCAGCAACGGCGTGCTTCACATCATCGACAACAAGTTGCCATTCAAGAACAATATCTATGAAGAGATAGAACAGAACTCCCGTTTCTCCCTTCTCTACGATTTCTTGAACACCTACGCAATCGACTCCCTCGACGAGTCACGAAGCGTAGCGCGCGGCCTTGACGAAGACGGCAACACAGTGTATGTTGACTCAGTGATGATAGAGACAAACACTATTCTTGAATCATTGGACGCTCTTATCTCGGAAGAAGACTCCAACTACTGGGCAATCCTTCCTACCGACGTTGCATACAAGGAGCGTTACGACGCCATCTATCCATTGTTTGCATTCAACCCGTCGATGGTGGATAACGTGGACTCATTGCAGAGCATGTACGCGAACAGATATGTGATATACGATTCATTCTTCAACATGAACCGCAACAAGCATATCCAAGACTCCCTCGTAGCAACTACGTACTCAACCCGCAATCCTGAGCACAACGTGTTCTATCACCCATACGAGACCATCAACGACAGTGTGGGCATCATGGAGAACTGCACAGAGGAGATAGAATGCAGCAACGGTACAGTATATCCTGTTGACGAGCTTCCAATGTCGATATACGATGTTGTTTATCGTCCGATAAAGATAGAAGCAGAGTTCCAGTCGAACGTGAACAGCGATGAGAGCTACACCAAGTTGTGCTCATACACATCCTACACCAATTCGTCGGACAGCATCTCCAACGGTTACCTCGACATAGTTCCGACTTCATCGTCAGCCAACCCGACGATAGGTTTCAACATCTCGGGCAACTTGTCGGGCACATACGAGATATATCTTGTGATGGTACCTAAGAATGTGATGAACTCAGAGACGACGGACTACCGTCCATATCAGTTCAGGGCACAGATATATGAGATGAACGACAACGGCGCGTTCCCGACAGCCGGCACTTACCTGACAACAGAGAGCGGCGACCGCACGTTCAACAATGATCCTACTGTAGTTGATTCCGTTTACTTGGGCACCTACAACTTCAGCCATTGCTATCAAGGTCAGTCGGTTGATGGCGTGATATTGAGAATCACATCTTACATCACGTCTCGTCAGACCAGCAGCTACTCACGTGAAATGCTCGTTGACTGCATTTATCTAAAACCCAAATATGACGAATAAAACCTGACACGAAATGAAAAGACTAAAAGCATATAGAAGAAAAGACATGTCGCGTTTAAGCGTCATTTGCCTAGCGGCGATGTTCTTTTTGGGAGCTCAACCTGTGAGTGCGCAGGAAGAGACAGAAGTGGAAGAAATCATCGACAGCGTTGTAGCGGCACCTCGGGTTGTAAGGCCAGTGAACAAGTACCCCACTTATGATGTAAGCGGAAAGGTAGTAGATGCCTCCACTCACCAGCCCTTGGCAGGTGTGAAGTTGCAGGCATACAACAACGAGCTTTATGCAGCGATGACCGATGAAGACGGTACGTTCACTATCAGTGTACCAAAGTTTGTGACTTCCTTGACAGCCGTTTTGGAAGGCTATGACATGACTCAGGTGGCATTGAACGGCCGCAGCGAGAACATAGACATCAAGCTGTATTCAGACAGTTACGCTCCATTATACAAGACAAAGACAGTTCCGACGAATTACAACGAAGCAAAGAATTTCGAGACCAGCACCGCAATGAGCGTTGACCAGGAAATTCAGCAGCGCATGGCAGCCGATGTTCATACAATATCCCGTTCCGCCATTCCAGGCATGGGCGTTCAGATGTTTATGAACGGCATCACCTCATTGAATGCCAACGCACAGCCTCTGATTGTCATCGATGGAGTGATTCAGGACGTGATGTATGAGCGCGAGATGGTACACTCAGGCTATTTTGAGAATGCCCTCGCAAGCATCAGCCTTGATGATATAGAAGACGTGAAAGTATTGAAGAACGGAACCGCCATTTATGGCGCGAAGGGCGCAAACGGCGTGATTCTCATCAACACCAAGCGCAACAAGAGCATGGCGACCCGCATCGACGCCAACCTGTCGGTAGGCGTAGAGCTTCTGCCAAAGCTCCCAGACGTGATGAACGCATCGCAATACCGTTCTTACGCATCAGAGATGCTCGGCAGCACAACAACCAAGCTGTCGGAGTTCAAGTTCTTGGAGACCGACCCCAACTACTATTATTACAATATGTATCACAACAACACCGACTGGTCGGACGTTGTGTACAAAGAGGCGTTGACCCAGAACTACAGCATCCACGTGCAAGGTGGTGACGACGTAGCCAACTACAACCTCTCCGTAGGTTATGTAAGCAGTGACGCTACATTGAAGAAGAACAACTTCAACCGTTTCAACATCCGTTTCAACACCGATATCTTGTTGAACAAATGGATAACCACCCGTTTCGACGCATCATTCTCAAACACTAACCGCAATCTGCGTGACGACGGTTTCAATGAAGACTATGCGACTTCGACCGTAACTTCTCCAAGCTTCCTTGCTTTGGTGAAGGCACCGTTCTTGAGTCCATACGCATTCTCAACCGACGGCAAGGTATCAGATTACGTTGCAGATGCAGACGATTATCTTGACGAGGTTCTTGGCAGCACAGCATCCCTTGCCAACCCAGAAGCCATCTTGCTGAATGGTGAGGCAAAGAACAAGAACAACATGAACAACAACATGATTAACATAGCCGTTACTCCGAAATGGCAGCCAACAAGAAACTTCTCATTGCAGGAGCGTTTCGCATACACTCTCAACAACTTCAACGAGAGCTACTATCTGCCATTGACCGGTATGCCAGACTACTATGTTCAGGATCTTGGTGTAGTTCAGAACGTGAAGAAATCACTCTACTCAAAGCACAACGCCATCTTCAGCGACACCCGCTTTGACTGGGCATTGCCAATGGGTGCTCACCGTCTTGACATCTTTGGCGGCATCCGTTACATGAACGACACTTACAGCGCATCCAACCTTGTAGGTTACAACACAGGTAACGACAAGACACCAAACTCAACCACCAGCCTTGCTTACAAGACAACAGTGGGAACAGAAGACGAGTGGAGCTCACTTGCTTACTATGCAAACGTGGATTACAACTACAAGGAGAAATACTACTTGCAGGGCTCCATGGCAATGGAGACATCATCACGTTTCGGCAAGGACGCTAAGTCGGGCTTGAAGCTGTTTGGCGTGGCTTGGGGTTTGTTCCCATCCATCAACGGCGCTTGGGTAGTATCCAACGAAGACTGGTTCCACCCGAACAAGCTTGTGAACATGCTCAAGGTGAATGCAGGTTATGAGCTTAACGGCAACGACGGAATAGACAAGAACGCCACTTACACATACATGAGCGGCAAACTCATGCTTCGTTCAGTGACAGGTATCGGCATCACCAACATCGGCAACACCGGGCTGCAGTGGGAGACCCCCCGCCGTTTCAACGCCGGTCTTGACATGAACCTTCTTGACAACCGTCTGAACGTGAAATTCAATTACTTCTTCTCAAAGACGAGCAACATGCTCACATTGGGCACAATAGCATACGTAGCCGGTATCAATGATTACTGGACCAATGACGGCGCGATGAAGAACCAAGGTTTCGACCTTTCGTTGTCATCCCGTCTGTACAACGCCAACAACTTTAAGGTAGAGGCAGGCGCAAGTGTAGGCCATTACAAGAACGAGTTGACTAAGCTTCCAGGCGGCGCCAACGAGTTCACCACCTCACTTTACAATGCCAACATCCTTTCACGCGTAGGTTGCCCAGTAGGCTTGTTCTACGGTTACCGCACGAATGGCGTTTACGCTACAACAGCAGCAGCGAAGTCCGACGGTTATTATGTAGTGGGCAGCACAGGCACCAAGGATTACTTCGGTGCAGGTGACATGATTTTCGAAGACCTGAATGGTGACAAAGAGATCAACGAGAGCGATATGACAATCATCGGCGACCCGAATCCGGACATTTACGGAAACATCTTCGCCAACTTCTTCATTGGCAAGCGTTGGTCGGTGAACTGCAACTTCACATATAGCCTGGGCAACGATGTTTACAACTATCAGCGTTCAGTGCTTGAAGCCGGCAGCATGTTTATGAACCAGACTACCGCCCTCACCAACCGTTGGATAGTAGAAGGTCAGGTAACCGATATTCCAAAGATTACTTACGGTGATCCTATGGGCAACAGCCGTTTCTCTGACCGTTGGATAGAAGACGGTTCATTCTTGAAGCTCAAGAATATCACAGTCAGCTACAAATTCCCGATTCGTTCGGAATTCATCCAAGGTTTGACATTATGGGCAGCAGGCAACAACCTTCTGACATTCAGCAAATACTTGGGCAGTGACCCAGAGGTATCTGCAGGAACCGGTGTGCTCTATCAGGGCATCGACAGAGGCAACCTTGCATACGGCCGCAGTTTCACATTAGGTGTTAAGATCAATCTATAAAAAAGAGAGCAATGATGAAAACGAAATCAATTATATTATCATTCTTGATGCTTGCATCAGTGGGCTTCACCACAACATCTTGCGAAGATATGTTCACAGAGGTTTCCGACTTGGCGACAACCGACTTAGAGCCGCAGGATACGGTATATCAAGTGATGGGCATTATCAACCGCATGCAATCGTTGGTTGACCGCACTGTCCTATTGGGCGAGTTGCGCGCCGACTTGGTAGATATAAACAGCACTACATCGAGCACGCTTCAAGAATTGTCGAATAACCAGATTAGCAGCGACAACAAATACAATAACGTTGCGGACTACTATGCGGTGATCAATTCCTGCAACATCTACCTCGCTTATGTTGACACGACAATCACAGCCAACAACAAGCAGTATTACATCAAGGAATATGCGGCAGTGAAAGGTTTCCGCGCATGGACATACTTGCAACTGGTGCTCAACTACGGCAGTGTTCCATTTGTGACAGAGCCAGTGACAACAGCAGAGGAAGCAGATGACATTGTGGCAAACACATCCAACCGTATAGATTTGCAGGGCGTGTGCGAGTACTTCATCGATGACTTGAAGCCATACGTAGATACCGACCTTCCAAACTACGGTGAAATGGGCGGCCAGGCATCATCATCCTTCTTCATTCCTGTACGTCTGATGTTAGGAGAACTGTATTTGTGGAAAGGCACAGTGACAGGAAGCAAAGATGACTACAAGAACGCTTGCGTATATTATCATGACTATCTTGATTATCCAAACAAGTATATCAACACAACGATGAAGGCTACAAAATGGGTGAATTCGTCATTCACATTCTTCAATAGTGTACTTAGCGCAACAGAGGACCTTGTGATTATACCTATGGATACATGCGCATACGACGGCACTTACAGCGACTTGGCAGAGATTTACAATTCTCAGTACAAGAACAATTACAATGTAGCAGTCAATCCTTCTACAAGGGCTAAGGAAATTTCTGCAGCTCAGACCTATTGCTTGTATTATAAGTCAGACAATGGAACTGTAGATACCCTTTACGCTCCAAAAGAGGGCTTATCTGATGATTTGATGATAGGCGACCTTCGTCTTTACAGCAACTACACAACGATGACTGTACAAGACAAGTACAACTCAGCTCTGAACGAAAACAGGCAGTACATATCCAAGTTTGGCGGCATGACAGCTAATGACGGACGCATTGAGAACTTCGCCATCTTCCGTCGCGGCATAGTCTATCTGCATTTCGCAGAGGCGTTGAACAGAGCCGGTTTCCCAGAGACAGCATTCGCAGTGTTGAAGTATGGTCTTTCATCGACCACTATGAACAGGATTTCAACAGCTGAATTGGCAAGACTTACAGCAGTTACAACCACCTTCGGCGGCAACCTGAGTTCATGGAGCAACACATACTTCTATACATTTGATGGCGCGAACACTCAGAACCAGATGGGTATTCACTCACGCGGAAGCGGTGACTCAGAGTATAACGCTTACTATGTATTGCCAACAGATGACAGCGCATTCGACAAGCTGACAGCCTACGCCCTTGATTCCACATCAACCGCAGCCGATTCAGCCGCTTACGATTCAGTTTTGGCAGTGATTGAAGATGAGATGGTAGAATATCGCATACCGCTTGTAGAGGAGATGATACTTGAAGAAGAGGCATTGGAAGGCATGTTTGAGGGTTACAGGTTCTACGACTTGATGCGTGTAGCGCTTCGTCGCAACGACCCGACATATCTTGCCAACAAGGTAGCGATGCGTAAGGGTGAGGAGAATTTCGACAGTTCACTCTACTCGATACTCTCCGACAAGTCAAATTGGTATCTCACCTTGCCTTCAAAGTAGAAGACGTTTGAAAACTATATTGAAAAAGAGGATGTGTCGGAAAAGGCGCATCCTCTTTTTATGGTTTGAACTGCAAGCTCATAAAGTTTGAAGATTTCATCGATTGGTCGCGAAGCGAATCTGCGAAGCACGTGTATGGAGTTTCTTCAACAAATGGTTTGATGGAATGGATAAGTATCTTGACGTGCTGCAGGAAGTGACCTGAAAGGCTATCTTCACAACATCATTCGGGTAGAAATACAACCCCACTACAGCCAGCAGAAAGGCTTTATATGGGGAGTTGATGCAATGTGTGATGCGCAAGCAATTGTGGCTGTAAGGGAATATGCCATATATAGCCGTAAAAGCGGTCTGAATTGAAGGATTGCTACGTCATAGATGTGGAGGCCATATAACAGCAAAGGCCACCTTAGAGGCGACCTTTGCGAATTTATGTGAGTTGTTGTTTGTATTATTTGAGACCGAGTTTCTTTGCGATGCTCTTAGGGATGGCATTCTTGTTGATAAGGATGTTCATGGTCTTGTACTTGACGAATGTCTTAGAAGCATACCATATACCTTTGTATTTGCCATAAGTTCCCCATGAGTTCTTAACCATGAAATATTCTTTTCCGTTCTGGTCGGTAGCGATACCGTAGATAATCATTCCGTGGTCGTCGGTTGTTTCCCAGTTGTCGTAAGCCTCTTGCCTCATTTCCTGAGTCACTTCAATCTCCGGCAATGGCTTTGAAGTGAGTATTTTCTTTTTCTCATCTTTAGACAGTCCAATCCATCTTGCCATGTCGGTTCCGGCGTCACCTGAATTGTTTTTAATGTCAGGGCAAACGGCAATGCCATTGCGTGAGAAACCATCTTCGCTGACGTCTGCAGCCCAAGCGAAAGTGTAACCGTTGCGCACAGCATAATCCATTACTTCCATAAACTCATCGATAGGCAGATTGTAGCTTAAAGCCCAACGCCAGTTGTCCTGCACTTCGATAACGAACTGCTCGTAGAACGGATGATGAGTGTAAGAAGTGAGCGAAACATAGTCGTCCATGTTAAGTCCGAGGCTTGCCATGTAAGTCTTCGGAGTGTAAGTCTTTCCTTTATAAGTGAATGTCTCAGGCACTTCTCCGAGATAAGTGTCAAGGATAGCGTTGAAGCCCTTGAACCAAGCCGGTGAGAGTTTCTTGAGATCGCTTTTAGCGATAGCGCCAACGTATGCGTTAGCTACAGGTGCCAGTTCGCCGAAGTTCGCCAGAGTGTCGCCATAGAGAGAACCTGGAGCCGGCATGGCCTCTTCAGGAATCATTCCGTAGTTCTTCATGCAATAAACGGCATCGTAGAAGCTTCCTCCTTGCTCGTATGACACGTCGCCATGCATTCTGACAGAAGCCTTAGCCCTGTCTTCGTAAGTCTTGTGCGCGAGATACATTTCGCAGAGGTCGGTTTCTCCCTTGCCCATTCTTAGCATTTCCGCCTCAAAGAATCCCAGGCTAGAATATGCCCAGCATGTGCCCGAACGGTTCTGGTTCTTGATAGATGTGATAGGATTCTCCTTCACGGTGGTGAAAACGAAACCCTCTTCCTTTCCTTTGTTTTCGTTGTCTTGCGCGAATGCAGTCATTCCTATCAAGACGAAAGCAACTGCCAAAGTGATTTTCTTCATTTGTCTTACTTTTTGTTTTTTGTTAATATTTGATTGTTTTGTTTGTTATCTTGCAATGAAACTCTCCAATTCGTTGATGTGATATGGTATGATTTTGTCACCGAGCATCCTGCATCCGTCCTTAGTGATAAGCAAATCGTCTTCGATTCGGATGCCGCCGAAGTCACGGTATTCATCCACCTTGTCAAAGTTGATGAACTCAGCATTGTGCTTCTGTGATTTCCACAGGTCGATGAGCGCAGGTATGAAATAAATTCCAGGCTCGTCGGTCATCACGAAACCCTCCTGCAATCTTCTGCCGCATCTGAGGCAGTCGGTGCCGAACTGAGTTGACGGTCTGACCTCATCGTCAAACCCCACATAAATTTGTCCCAGTCCTTCCATGTCGTGAACGTCAAGGCCCATCATGTGACCCAGT
>Ga0181612_181157_pt1 | contig 12716 bp, 9 predicted proteins | sample HoacroProtozoa21_FD_119630 | JGI IMG/M metagenome (GOLD analysis project Ga0181612, IMG submission 119630) | Hoatzin crop microbial communities from Cojedes, Venezuel. Combined Assembly of Gp0051906, Gp0051904, Gp0051908 | reverse complement strand
CCCCGCCGGGCTCGCCTCACGCCTCCTCCTCCGGGCGCGGGGCGGGGGGCTGAGGCCCCACCGGCTGCCCCGCACCCGTCTTCCCGCCGAAAAGTCCTGAGGCGGCTTCCCGGCCGGGCGCGGCAAAGTTTGGGTCCGGCGGGGGCTGTCCGCGCTCTGCCCGGGCCCGGCGGCTCCCGGGGCTGCGGGTCGGGCCGTTCCTTTTCGAAAGGCAGCCGGGTGGTGGAGGCTTTCCGATGGCAGAGCGAAGGGTCTGCTCTGGGTGACCCTGCTTCGGCAGGGGTGGGACTGGGTGACCCACAGAGGGCCCTTCCAACCCCTGCCATCCTTAGGTAGATCTTGTGATCGATGGACGCACTGGGAGTTCGTCACATAACCTTACTTCTGAGGGACTACCAGGCGTTTGAAGGGAAAAACGCGCTGGTTTTTGGCGAGGTTTGACTTTCCGTGTGAAGAAAGCCACCGGACTGCCCCCAGTTTTTCTCTTCTGTGCGGGAACAGGGGTTGAGCTGCAGCGCGTCTTCGGTCGCGGTGCAAAGGTTTTCACTTTTTCCACAAGGTCCTCTGCAGCAAACTGCTGCGTTTTGCAGAGTGTTGTCGTGTGCGAGCCGGTGTGACTGAATTTGCTGAAGTTTTCAGCAAATGAGAAAGCAAAGATAGAAGTAGAGGACCTTCATCTCTCCCACCCTCTGGGTGCTCGTATTTTTTGATGGTACCGGAGTTAATAAAGGAGACTTTCAAAGCGAGAGGATAAACTGATGCGAGGCACTCAACTGTCAGGTTGAGATCTGTCTTTTAAACATGTTTTGAAGTCTCGTGGTAGCTGTGGTGTGGCAAAGCATGGCCTTGGTCGCAGTTTTGTTTTTATCTGGTAGCTGGGAAGGTTTGGAGCGCGTTAATCTTCGCTGTGGGGAGTGGGGCTGAACTGCTGATGAGACGTAGCTGTGTCGTAAAATGCTCCAGCGTGATCTGTTCGTTGGGGACTGCTGCTTGGCTTGTCTAGTTAAGTTTATACAGGGTATTCTCAGCAATAGGAGGAAATAGTATCATTAGTAGTACTAGTGGAGATGCTGCTTGCCTGATTTTTGAAGCGTAGCGGCGTTAAGAAAGCAGTTTCATTAAATTCTGCTTTTGAGTTCTTACTGTGTGAAAGATACTGTTCCACAGGAAAGAAAAAAAATGTAAAGAATTGTGAAAAACATGAAATAAACCTAAACCACAGGAGACAAATGGTTTTTCCCTATGGCCTGTCTTGATGATGGTACTGTGAAATGTTGCGTAACAGAAGTAATGTGTGCACATTTGCTGGAATCTTTTTCAGTGGTATTTCAAGTGATGAGATATGTAAAATGTACTAGAATGAAAGACATTAGTGAAGGTAGACCTAATAATTGTTGTTGTCATTATTTAATATGTAAGCATAATTGTGGGCTTAATCCATTTATTTCTGACAATTCTTCTGTCTTAAACTTTTCACAAAAGTTACGGAACGTGATTCTTTCATCCTCCTCCGCTTTAGAGTTTTGGTTACTTAAAGAGCTATCTTGTTTTTGCCTCTACTACCGGTGACAATAGGCAGTTCACCTGAACGCTTCTACCTTCTGTTTCTCAATTATAATCGTGCAAGGGTGATCACTAAACGCTTTGAGAGTTGTTTGTGATGAGCTCTAGGGAGGAGCCGTATAGTGTTATCAGACAACAAAGCAGTGCTAAGCACACAAAGGCCAATGGAATCATTGGTCTTCGAGGTTTTACAGAACACTATTTAAAAATTTTTTTTTCCTTCTAAGTTAGCTTCTAAATGTTCCCTTGTAATAGCTTTGTTCTGAAGATGAGATTTGTCTTCTGTATCTGCTGCAATACAAGTTCAGTTTGTCTCTTTTTTCTTTTTCTATCCACAAAAGACAAGTCTTTGCTACTTGCTGTAATCATACCTTTTTGTAAATTGCGTACCGTTCCTTTTATTTTAACTGTATGTCCATAAGCTTCTCTGTTGCTTTTTGGTAATGTTTCCCTTGATTTTATAAGCACCAGCTCTCAGCAAGGGCTAGGTGGTTTTGCTCTGCTCTTGCTGTTGCTTTGCAGAGGTAGCCTGATTAGGTGAATTAGTCTTGTCCCTGACTGGCACCAGTGAGGGAAGTTTGCTGGGCCTACAGCTGTCCGGCCATGCTGATGCCGTAGGTAGTTTATGTCAAGAGTGATGAATTTGGTGGTCAGAGCCACAGCTCTGTCTATTCAGTGTTCCGCGTATGCACCCGGTGAGAAACTGCCCCGTTCTCCTTCTGTGCCACCGTGTCTTGTGCAGCTAGTTTCTAGCAAAGAATCATTTGCTACGTAAATTGTCCTCTGAGTTGTTTGCAAAGAGTGTTATGAAATAACTCAGTAGTTCAGGTATACTTGAACTGTGGATTACCTTGCAGTATTTTTTGATGTTTTGCGTTATCTGCTGAATACTCCTAGTTTTTTTTAATACTTATGTTCGTTTTCGTTTCAGGATGACACAGAAGAAAATTCCAATGATGGCAGCCAGCCATCCAAAAGGCGGCGTATGGGCTCAGGGGACAGTTCTCGGAGCTGTGAAACTTCTAGTCAGGACCTCGGGTAATACTGTTTTTTATGATTCCCACGTTTTAATTGCTAGTCTTATTGTATTGTTCAATATGCTTAAGTACTAGCTCTTCTTTCTTTGCTTGTATGTTCTTCATGTGTCTTCCTGAGTGGAGGCAATGTCCTGTGAGTAGCTAGCCGTCCTTTTCTTCCAGCATATTTTAAGACATTATATTTAAAAAAAGCCCACAAAATGTTCTGCATCTGACACACCTTACATGTTTTTAAAGTATTACATGTTTTTTGAGTGAATGTGACACTATAGTACCTGCTTTTCCTGGTGTCCTGTCCATTGTCATGGATATCCCTTTCTTCATGTTCTGTCCCTTAGCGTATTGATGGATGCTGGTTTGGAGAAATGCATGTCAAGTGGGGTGTAGCAAAGTGGCTTTGAAATGGATTAACAGGATGCAGTGTTGTAAAGTGCTTGTCCAACTTCATAAATATTGTTCATTGACGTACAAACAGAAATAAGTGAATTTCTGGAAATGTAAGTGTCCCTCTTAAGGATTCTTTGATTTGTTCTAATGTTGTTCTTATGCTTAGATACAGCTATTTTCCTGCTGAAAACTTGATAGAATACAAGTGGCCACCAGATGAAACGGGAGAATACTATATGCTTCAGGAGCAAGTCAGTGAATATTTGGGTGTGACTTCCTTTAAAAGAAAATATCCAGGTATTTGTTTTCAAAGTTTTTCCTCTAAAAATCTTGGTGTTCGTACGGTTTGGGTGTAATGTGTGTCTCTGAGTATAGCATGAGCCAACTGATCAAAGAAAGACCCTGGCAAAAGCAGATCTGAATTATGTGTGTTGTACTTTTTGTTACTGGCATATTGAAAACGTATCCCGTGGTTTTCAAAGTAATTTAAGAGTTTTGGTATTGCCACTGAAAATCAGTAAACAAGTCTGGTGTGGGGGTTAGATCAGCAAGTCCCTTTTGAAAGCTGACCTCAATTTTAAAGTATTTTGTTTGTGTGTATATATGTATGGTATATATAGCTATGTGTCTGCATTCTGTTTCCTGAATTATGGAAACATTTCTATACTGTGAAAGAATTTTAAAAAATGAATCGGGGGCAGTTCTAGGATTTCAGCCTTCATTATTCAGAGTTGTCAAATCTGGTTCTTCTGTCACGGAATTTATTTTTAAAAGGCATATTGAAAGAAAAAAGATGTACCTTCAGTGCCTGATAATGTTTTCTTCATCTGAGCTCATATATCAGGTTTCTTCAGTATTTCTGTAAAAGATAGCTACAGGCAGGGTACTCAGAAAAATTGACCATGTCCCTACAGTGTGCATTAAATTTAAAATTAATTTATATAATTATTATCTTTGTAGGAATAACAGTATAATACAGACTCTCACTGCCTGGAAATAAAATTGTCAAAATACTTTGACACTGTTTATGGGGGAGTTTGAGTGACTGCGCACATTTTTATTGCTGCTTTTTGTTTTATTTGGAGATTTAGAAAGACGAGATCTGTCTCACAAGGAGAAGCTCTACCTCAGAGAACTAAACGTTATCACAGAGACTCAGTGCACACTAGGTAAGAAAAACTGTTAGATTCCTTGTTACAGTATTAAAAATAGGACACACGGAAAATGTGATTCCGTTTGGTAGAGAACTGCATCACTCTCAACTAAAAACGTAAATGCTGAAATGAAAACTGGTTTGTTATTAATTTGTGTAAATTGGCCATGAGGTATCACTAATCCAGATTTATTATTAAAAAAAAGGATCTATTCTGATTACTTAGCACAATCCCTTCTATGTTGTAAATTAACTTTTAGAATCTTTTTCTCCTTCTAGGAAAGAGAACACCTTAATTTTTCAAATTAAAAAGTGCATCAGATTAGTTGTGTTGGAACCTTTAAAGGAGGAGTTCTACACTGTAGCTGCAAACTGATGCATTCTGAGTTCTGAACTTCAAATGCTTCAGTTGGGAGTCGGGCGTCAGTGTGCAGCTTGCTGCTCTGAATTGCCCTCGCAAGAATTCTTCCTTGATTTGTATAGAGAGGTTGTGTAAACCTTGTAATTTCAGTTAAGGTTCTGCAAGTTAATTGAACTAACGCTTGGCCAATATTGGAAACTGAAGCTAACAGTTCACCAGGTCCCGCTTGGAACAAGGGCTCTGCCTGACAGGGGAGCTGAGTAGGTGGATGTCAAGGCAATGTGAAGGGGTCTGTAGCTGTAAGCAAGAGAAGGAGTGAGCCTGGCCTCCTTGGATGGAAGCAACCACCTAATCAGCCTTGAAAGCGAAACGGCACAAGTTCCCTCCTACCTGAGGGAGAGGCGTTGTGCACAGCGGGCTGTTGTCTTTAGCGGCTCAAAAACTTGAGCTGATCATCGTGGGATATAAATAACCTACGCTTAGTTTTGCCAGATAGCATCATTATTGCTTTTATCTATTTTAGGTCTAACAGCTTTGCGTAGTGATGAAGTAATTGATCTTATGATTAAAGAATACCCTGCCAAACATGCTGAGTATTCTGTTATACTGCAAGAGAAAGAACGTCAGCGGATAACAGATCATTATAAAGAGTACTCTGTAAGTAACTGGCATATGAGTGAACCAGATCTGTAACATGTGGAGTGCAGGAGAAGGCTGTTCTCAAACGGACAGTGAAATGTATGTGAATTAATAGAATTGTTTTTATTCCAGCAAATGCAGCAGCAGAACACACAGAAAGTAGAAGCCAGTAAAGTTCCAGAATATATTAAAAAAGCTGCCAAGAAAGCTGCAGAATTCAACAGCAACTTAAACCGAGAGCGGATGGAAGAAAGAAGAGCCTATTTTGATCTACAGACACATGTAGGCAGATTTAAATTTCTTCTCAATGTCAATAGGTAGCTCCTTGGTTGTTTTAGTAAGGTTGGTTTTGGCACCATTTTAAGTATTTTATTATCAAGGGTTTTGATTAGTCTTGTTTCAGTCATGTAGGGACTCAAACAGTGTCACTGGTAAAAAGGTAACACTGCAAACAATAATAATCTCAAATATATTTAATGTGAACATTTTTTTAACTTGAAAATACTTGGGAAGCTATAAAAATTGCGGTGTTACTTGTCAGCTCTTCAGTCTGCTGTAGTAGCATAAAACCAAGAGAGATGTTTAGGTTACTAGGAAGCTTCTGTTGCTATTGTATCTATTCACGTAAATGACTAATTCTTTTTTGGAACACCTCAAAAATTTTGTCTGAGCAGTACCTCGAGTGAAAAAGTGAACTGTTTATCTAAAAGAGTGCCACCTGTCAATGCTATGCCCTTATTTTAGTGAGGTGTTACTTTTTTTTTTTGTATGAGATATATTTCATACTTCTGTGCCTGATTTAAAAAAAAAATAAAAAAAAAATTAACTGACATTTTGAAACAGGACTGTTCTGCTTGTGTGAAGGCAGTAAAGCAAACATTTTCTCTGTGCAAGTTAACACATAGCAATCTATTATGGAAAGTTTACATTTTGCTGGTGTTGACCCATGTTAGAGATAAGATAGTGGACAATTAGTTTTATTTCTTTCGAAGGGAAAGAAAGCTTCTGTGTAAGATTTTCCTTTCCATATATTTGTATTATTAATGGGATTTTTTTATAGTACAGTCTGGTTACAGAATTAGATGGATGTGTTCTTGCTACCCTCTACTGATACGGACCAACAATGATAATTCATGCTAGAGATGGCAGTCACAAAAGTTAATGTTTACTGTTTCTATTGTTTGATTTTAATTTTTAAACTATTTTGCCTGATACACTGTTAGAAGTAGTGTTACCTAATATTCGTTCAGTTCACCAGATACTTAGTGATTGGACTTAATCTGTAACACTGTTTTGTGAGGGGCTCTCTTACCGTTTTAATGACTTGGATTTCCCATGGGAAAACCCGGATGTTCCAACTCAATAAAACTGGCTCGTTAAAAATATTGTGGGTTGTAGATGGTGGGGAAGGCTCAAAAATTTGTATGTGAAACAAAAATGTCACTGTTTTGTATTAAACAATACAGATTATCCAGGTGCCTCAAGGAAAATACAAAATCTTACCTACGGAGAGAACAAAGGTTAGTCCTTATCCAGTGGCTCTCATACCCGGCCAGTTCCAGGAGTACTACAAAAGGTATTTTGACAGCGTCCTAACTGCCAATTCTGTTGCACTGATGTATTTGCTCTATATCTAGCAGATGGAAAACATTTCCGTGTATTTACTATAAGGTTTTGCAGTTACTTTACGCTTGAGGCACTTGCTAGTCTAATGGATGCGTAGCGTGACAGCTTTTGTCAACAGAACAGTGCTGGCTGCAGGAGCAGGGTCTCCGCTGAGGTGTTGCAGTGCCTGAGATTTGACCTGCTCAGGTATTTACTGTGGTGAAAGGAGACATTGAATTCACTCCTGCCCCCCTCACATGTTTACTCATCGTCCGCCTCTGCCTGTGTGCGAAGATTAAAGTTCCTATATCAAAATGTTGTAATGCTGGCTTGTGATCACACCTTTTCCCTTACTGTCCTTTTTTAAATTTTTAGAAAGTTTTTAATTAAAAAAAAATCTGGTTGGTCTTGTGGGCTAAGTTTCGTGTTGGATTTGTGAGAGAAAAAGGTGATGCCAGCTGGATCGTTATATTTCATGAAAAACATGTACGTGGCTGTCTACACAAATGGAAGATTTTACCAGTGGCATGCTCCCACTTGACAAACGCACACTGTTGCCGAAGTCTTACCCCCTGTAGAGCGGAGATGGTGCTCGTCCTGTACATGCACGGTGTTCTGTAGAGAAGCTCTTTGTCTGCATGTGCCTTGCTCATTCCAGTGTGTGTGCGTACAGCCCACCCCAGATCTGCATGTCACAGGACGTTCTTGAAGGGCTTCAATTTTATTAATTGAATTAAAAATGCTAGATACCTTGTTTATTTTGCACTTGTAAATTGCAAGTGAAACTGCTTATCCTTCTTAACAAAAGACACAACCTTTCAAAATACACATCAGAATAACATCCCACTCCTTACAATGCTTGTCCTTAATAGTAAGAGGACTTTCACTTTTTTTCTCAGTATTTAAGGTTTAAAAAAGAAAAGAGTAGCTTACACCTGTTAAGCTGTGTGTAGGTGCAAGCAAAGCGATGAGATCTTCACATTCTTCTGAAATTATATTTTTATATGCATTTTTTGTTCATGTGGGCACTGTACATTTGTAAACAAAGTGTGTAGTCTGTTGGGAATAGTAATGTGGATTGGCTAAAAATTTTTAGAGGTTCCATGGCCTCTTATGATTGTGTAGGTTTGGAACATTGCAAGTAATACTCTTCCTGTGTTCCACAAATATCTGCTGTGCAAAGACGACGAGTACTAGATGGCATCACATTTGGGAGGAGAAATCAATATGTTTCCTGTGTTTTCAGAACTGCATGTTTTTGTGTGCCTTCCTGAAAAAAAAGAGCTTTTCTTACTCTTTCTCACTGAAGTCCTTGTATGCTGTGAAGCTTAATATTTATGCATAAAGTACAGGTGAATTAATTTATTTTTTTAACTTTAGATACTCTCCAGATGAACTTCGTTACTTGCCATTAAACACAGCTCTTTATGAGCCTCCGTTGGATCCAGAGCTGCCGGCGTTAGACAGCGATGGGGATTCAGATGATGCAGAGGAAGGGCGAGGTGATGAAAAACGGAAACCCAAAGGCAATTCGGTGAGACAAATTGAAAGTATTCTTCAACAAAAAAATCCTTTCCCTTCACTTTTGTTAGTTTCAGTAGTTTCCTAGTAGAACCTTGAGTATTTGCAATATGAAGGAGAATCATAAACTAAAAGTGTACTCCCTTCTTTAGTGCTTTTCCTTATTTTGTAACGTTGCTCTGCAGTTTTCTGGTTTGATCCATTTTTAAAGTAAATCAAACAAATACTTGAGATTTCAGGCCCTTTTGTTCTCCTTTTTAAAGAAATCTTAAAGCATCTTCCCAACCGCAGCTCTTCGTTACGCCCTTGTTCCCAAGGGGAAATTGCGAGCGTTTCTGAGGGGAATGAACACTCTCATTCAGGTCGCAGCATGTTTTCCCATTCAGGTCCCACAGAATCTGTCCCTAAAGCAGGGGTGTTGGTAGCCTGGTAACTTTTTCCTCTTGGGACATAGAAGGAGGATGTACTCAATACAGAAACAGTTATTTTATTCCAATTTAAAGAGAAGGCAAAAAGCGCTGGGTTTTTTTTTTTGTTTTACAATACATCTTTAAAAAGATGTTTATGTTCTCTCTATTTATGCAAACGGATAATTAGCAGTTACTGGAAGTTAAGGGAAATTTTCACATACCTACCTTGACAGTGTTTTAAATGTTCAAGAGCGGGTGAGCTTCAGAAGAGTACAACTGAACCACTGGTGTATCGGTGTGGTTGTTACGTTGGTGACAACCACTTTTCAGAAGTTTATCCCTAATTTTAAGAGAAACAGAATGTAAAATCACAGGTACATTAACAGTTTCTAGATCAGTTGATGAACATGTTAGATGGTGGGTACATATAACGTATAATTTTGCTATATAAAAATTTATTTTGTTTCAATATTCATGAGATACTCATAACTGGAGAAGAAAGGAAGGGATCAGCTTGAAGGCTAACAAGGGAGAGACAGCTGTGGATACACCCCTTCTGCTTGCATTTTTTGGAGAAAAATAAATCTTACAAATTTAGTATGAGAAATGTCAACTCAAAATTTTGGTTTTACTCCAGCTTTTTTTACAGTTGATCTTTAGCCGTTTCTTCCCAGTTCCCTTTTCCACCGACTTCCATTCCCCTTAATGGTAAAGAAAAGTAACTGGACCGAGCAGACTATCCTTTCATTTTTCACAGAAGTTCAGAAGTCTCTTTGGTGACAGAATACAGAAGGGAAAATGTCCTTGTGTTGGAAGAGTGTAGGGAAAATTTAAAATGAGATTCCTGCAAAGTGGGCTTAGCTATGGGAGCAGGGGTTCTTTGCTAGTCATTGAGGCATACTGTTCAGGAAAAATATCTGCTGAACACAAAGGTGGGCAGTTGTCAGGCCTCTTTTTCCTGAGCTCTGGGCTACCTGCCATCCGTCAGATCCCCCTGGTGAGTCCTACAATGTGCTTTATGCTTTCTCCTTTTTCACCCTCCCCCACTGTTGGAGTCAGGCAGCAATTTTCCTGTTCTGTAGTGTTCTATGGACTAAATAACCCTTCCCCTAAAATAACAGTGAAACACACCTTTTCTTGTTGCCACGTAGTTTGCTTTGCTTCTGTGTTGCGCACTGTGTCTGTTCTGACTGTGTTGGTTTTAGGCTCTGGGGCATAGGCTGATTGCTATTACATTTGTACAGAGTGCCTTTTACTGTAGGGCACCATTGTTATTTGGCCTTTTGGTTTTTATTGTAATAAATGTGATTAATCATATTGCTGTCTTCTGGAGCTTTTTGAAGGCCTTCATTAACACTTTTCTGAGAAAAATCTTGTGCTGCTGCTCTTAATTATGCTTACATGGATCTCTCACCTTCTTTGAACCTCTTCCCCTCTTTCTTGCCTCCTCATTCCTCAAAACAAAAAAAAAGCGCTTTAACTACAGCGTAAAATCTGTTGTTTTGTTCTGTATCAAATATTGAAGAATGTCTTGCCTTTGATGGCATTCTGCTGCTGCAATCCAAATGAAATATTTAGACTGCTCCTGGTGAAAACAGTAGATGAGGGTGGCAGAAAAAACCTTCACATGTTTAATTCAAGGCAGTGCTGTTTGGTAGTACACTTTAAATGCATGGCAAGGGCACTTTTAACTTTTTGCTGGCCCTTTACTTTGTAAGCAACGTCTCTTGCATAGAGCGGATTTCTTGCTGACTTTTAAAGGAAAATGGTTCAAAGAATTGCGCTGTTATGCTCCCCACTCTGGTATCAAAACCAACTGGAAAAATGACTGCTGATGCCAGCCTGTTAGCATGAGAAACAATAGATAATGAAGGTTATGAGCAAAGGTGTTCTAGATTGTGATGTACCCCATGCTTTTGTAGAAGGAGAGATGTATCCTTCTTTTACCTTAGTTGGCTCTGAGGGGCATAGGAAAGACTTGTCTGTCTATCCAAAAAATAAAAAATATAGCTATGGTATTTTTATTATAGGACAATTCGTCTGGCAATGTATCTGAAGGTGATTGCGCCACAGACAACCAGGAGGATTCTTTTCAGGGAAGACAAAAAGCAAGAGACAAAAGTGCTACTCCAAGAAAAGATGGTTCCAAACGTTCTGTATTATCCAAATCAGTTCCTGGGTACAAGGTAGAAGAAAAAAGCCCCTGACTGAACTTCTTTACTGACCAGCCTCTCCCTGAAACATTTGTTTTTTCAATAATATGGAACTTCTGCTTGCTGTACTTCACTAGCTGCTCTCCTGTTGTGTGCTCCATCTGTTTGCCTCCTTACTTCCTGTTTGCTTTTATTTCACGTGGGGCTTCCGTTTACCCCGGCTATACAGTGGCCTCTGTTCCTGTTAACTTCTCGGATGCCCAGGCAGTAACATCAGAAAAATCCACTGTGGATTTATCGCTGGAACTCTGTGTCTTTCTGTCTGTCTGAACACAGCAGTCAGAATTACTTGCCAGTCCAAAAGTAGCATTCGGTATCCGTTGTTTTTCTTCTGCCGTTTAGCGTGGCAGCATACCAAGAGATCGGTGCTGTAAAGTGCAGCTGTGTGGCTGAACATCTTGTTACGACGTTCGTTTTAAATGCAGCCTTTCATCCTGAGAGGTTACGAGGTCCAGGGTGGAAGGCGAGAAGCTTACTACAGTTGTATAGGCAACACTATGTAACCACTTTATATGGAAAATAGCTTTTTATGCAGTTCATACTATGTAGAAACGTTTGTGGGCGATATGCTTTTATCCAGGCTAAAATCTTGGTGAGGATGTGAAGACATTTCAGCTGGCAAGCAGTGACTGCCCAACCTAAGACCCAAATCATCAGTATTACTGTATAATAATTTCAAAATTAAGATAAAAAATAGATAAAGATAAAAATACTTTTCAGAAGACATGGGAATTGATGTGCATTATTTATGTGTTATTATTCTGCATACTGAGAGGATCTGAATATAACGCAACACTTCTAAAGCACGTTATTGCCCAGTCCTGTTCCACGGAAAGGAACGAGAATTTTCCGTTAACTTACGTGGGAGCAAGAATAGACCCATAAAGAGGGAAAACACTACGTTAAGACAGGGTTTAGTATTTAGCAATCAGGAGTGCTTGTTACGAGAGGTTATAGAAAAAGGAACATTTTTATCAGTGACAAGATCGGACATATTGTGAAACTGTCTCAGTGAAAGTGAGCTGTTGATGGCTTGCATTTTATATTCATAAATATTTACTATCTGTACTTACCAAGTTAACAGTAAATAAACTATAACTTACCTTAAGAAGCTAATTTCCAGCAAGAATTGGACAGCTTTGATAAGCTTTCTCCACCATACAGTATCTGTACGAGTTCATAACAGATAGCAAGCTCCAGCTGTGTTTTCAGGAACTTGCTAAAGAAATATGCAAACTATGGAGATTTAGACTGTGCTACCATATGTATATTTTTTTATCTGTAACTTTGCAAACTGTTGTAGACAGAGACTGCATACCAATATTCCCATGAACACGAAATCCAAAGATGGGGCTTGAGATTTTTGTTTATAGCTTTTGTTTAACTTGACATTGGAGATGGTGTGCCACTGGTTTACAGAAATTTCACGTGGCTGCGAGATGCCCGAGTGTTTGGTTAGTCCGGTCCGTTTAGTGGCCGTAGGAATGCAGAGAGAGAGGACTGGTGGAACGGAACTTGCTGCAAAGTTCTGAACTTGTAATTGTGGAAGACTAATGGCAGTATGCAGCGTTGCATTTTGCAAATGGATTCGTGTAGCAATTACCGGTTCAGAATCACCGACTGTGTGAGTAACGAGGTGTTGCTGTACACTTACAGCGCCACGTCCCTGCAGCGTCAGCGCACCCTGCCTGCCGCAGCCGTCGGGCTGTTGGTAGGTCAGAGGTGGCGATGCTGTGCTGGGAGGGTGAGGGGACTGGCTTTCTTGTTTGTGGGAACATTTAAACCCAATTAAACGAGCTGTTTTAAGTGGTAAGACAGAAAGGTTCT